>JADMIO011285619.1_pt1 | contig 41791 bp, 41 predicted proteins | sample 8958161 | NCBI WGS metagenome assembly JADMIO01 (sample SAMN16585339, study PRJNA669376) | soil metagenome | isolation source: Crop rotation soil | place: USA: Cullars Rotation, Alabama | collected 2011 | reverse complement strand
CGCGACAACTTGTCCACGTGGAATTCTAAGCTTAGGATCCCAATGTGCTGGAAAGCAGTTTCGAGCAGCCGCCGGTGGTCCGCCATCGGGAATGCGTCTAGCGGTCCCCCCGCCGCGCAAGAACGTCGACCATGATAGTGAGTCAGCTCGCGCGCGGGACCGGATCGAGACGTGCCGACCACGTGCCCCGCAGCTGCAGCATCACCATCGACCCGACGTACCGGGCGATGACCTTCGGGGGATGCAGGGCGCGCCACATGAGCCGGTGGAACCGGGCCTCCGGCGATAGGCCGTAGTAGTCGTCGAGCTTGTCGGTGGGCAGGAACAGATGGCGCGCGGCGAAGTCGCCGAGTCCTCCGGGCGGCGTGACGAGCAGGTCGACGAGCGTCACGTTGGACATGATCTGGTCGATTGCCCCGGTGAGATTCCAGTTGGCCAGTCGCGCGGCGACGCTCGCCCGCTCGCTCGCGTCCGGCTCCGACAGAAGGCTTCGCAGCGGTGCGCCGATCAACCCATCTGCGGCTGAGCTAGCGGCCAGGAAGGCCCGCCGCAGCCGCGGGTGGGCCTCGACGATCCCGTCCAGCGCACCGGGCGCGAGCTCGTGGCCCATGACGTCCCACCAGGCGGCGATGTCGGCGGCCAGGCGCAGGCCGGCGAAGCCGTCGCGCGCGTAGAACAGCAGCAGGGCGGCGAGCTCGTCGGCGGGCTGCGCGCGCCGCAGCGGGCCGTCGACCGCGCGGCTGCGCTCGAGCATCTTGGCCGAGAAGTTGCGCTCCAGCCAGTGGATGCGCCAGTGCAGCTCCACCGGGGTGAGGCCGCCGTTGTGGTGGAACGAGTGGTGCAGCTCGGGGAGGTCGCCGTGCCGGGAGACCCCCTCGGGAGCGCCGTAGCCCAGGCCGGCCAGCGCGGCCGCCCCGCGGCCGAGGTCGTCCGCCTGCACGAGGATGTCGATGTCGGTGGGCACCCGGCATCCCGGGTCGCCGTAGATGTTGTCGCTGAGGACCGTGCCCTTGAGCGGCAGCGCGTCGACGCCCTGCGCGGCCAGGGCCCTGAGGACCGCCTCGCAGGCCGTGGCCTGGGCGAAGGAGCGCATCCGGTTGCCCTGCACGACCCCGCGGGTCCGCCGCTCGAGACCGGGCCGCAGGAGGCCGGCCTCGTCGAGCCGTCGTGTCGCGATCGGCAGGATGCGCTGTGTCGCCATCGTCCGGAACAGGAGGTCGTCGTCGACCTGGCCGACGAGCTGCGCGATGCGACCGGCCTTGGCGCTGCGGACCCGGTGCGTGCTGCAGAGCAGGAGGCAGAGCTCGTCATGCGGCGTCAGCGGCGGGGCCAGGGGTCTCCTCCGGCGCATGCCTAGGCGCCCTCGGCGACCGTCGCGGCGTGCTCGTGCAGCCGGGAGGCCACCGCGGCGGAGTCGAAGCCGGGCACGACGGAGACGTCGAACATCCGCGCCCGCGCGGCGAGGCGCTCGCACATCTCGAGCTGGCGGCGGAGACGCCGCGGCGGGCGGTAGTAGTGGATGAACGTGCTTCCGAGCAGGCGAAAGGGATCAGGCGGCGAGCGCTCCTCGATCTGCAGCGACTCCCCGTCGGAGCGCTGCAGGTAGTACACGCCGCGCAGCGGCACGCCGTTCGGGTGCAGCGACAGCGCGAGGTGCGTCTTGTCCGAGCGCGCGACGACCTCGCCCATCCCGCGTCGCTCGTCGAGGGGGATCGCGCGCCACTCGTGGTGGTGCACGCGCGTCGGGCCGGCACCCGGGTACGCGTAGACGTCGCCGTCGCGCGCCTCGACGGCGAGGACGTCGTCGGTGAGCAGGTGCAGGCCGCGCCGGACGAGCTGCACCGCCGTCGACGTCTTGCCGACGCCCGAGGGCCCGATGACCGCGAACGCGGCGCCGTCGACGACGACGGCGCTCGAGTGCAGCACCTCGAGCCCTTGGATGAGCGCGGTCAGCGGGAGGACCTGCGCGATGACGAGGCGCTGCCAGCGCCAGACCGGCGCCTTGGGCGGCGCGGCGAGCACCCGCGACCCGTCGGGCCGGATGACGTAACAGCCGTGACCCGTCGCCCACAGCCGGAACCCTGCGCCGTCGACCTCGTCGATGGTGAACCACGGGCGCCCGTCGGGCCTGCGCTCCTCGCGCAGGCGCTGCGAGGACCGGCCGCGCACGTCGCGATCGACCTCCGCGCGCGGCAGGACGTCGAGCGCGCAGCGGTGCCCGTTCGGCGAGATCGGAGCCGATGACGCGCCGGCGATGGCAAGATCACCGGTGAGTTCCAGCCCGAAAGCGTGCTGAGCGGTCATTTAGCGCCGTCGAGAATCGGGCAGACGGATAAAGTCCCGCGCCCGACGCGTCGACAGAGGACTGTCGTGGAAATGGCCGGTCATCCCGTAGCTACGCCTCTGAGGGTACGGCAAGCGCCCGCCGCCCAGCAGCTCTTGGCACTCGATGCCATCAGCAAGAGCTGGGGCCCGCGCGCTGTGCTGAAGAGCGTCTCGCTGGAACTGCCCGAGGGCGCGCTGCTGCATGTCCACGGGCGCAACGGCGCGGGCAAGACGACGCTGCTGCGCATCATCGCCGGCATCTTCCGGCCCGACGAGGGCCAGGTCACGCTGCGCGGCGAGCTGACGCCCGAGCGCCATCGCCGCGAGTACCAGCAGTCCATCGGCTTCCTCGCCGCCGGCGACCGCGGCATCTACGCGCGGCTCACCGGGCGGCGCAACCTCGAGTTCTGGGCGGCGGTCGCCTTCATCGAGCGCTCCCGCCGCGCGGCCGCCATCGAGCGCGTGGTCGAGATGTTCCTCCCCGACGGCCTGGCCGACCAGCGGACCGACCGCATGTCGACCGGCCAGCGCCAGCGCGTGCGCCTGGCCATGGCCTTCATGCACCGCCCGCAGCTGGTCCTGCTCGACGAGCCGACGGCCAGCCTCGACGACGTGGGCGTCGCTTCGCTGATCGCCGCGCTCGAGGAGCACAAGCGCGAGGGCGGGAGCATGATCTGCTGCTCGCCGGGCGCCGATCGCGACGCGCTCCCGTTCGACGACGGCTTCCTCCTCCAGGACGGCCATCTGGTGCCCGAGTGATCGCCGCCTCGCGGATGTACTTCTCGGCGGTCGGCGCGGTGGTGAGGCGCGATCTGCTGGTTAGTGCCAGTTACCGGACGCGCTTTCTGACGAGAACCCTCTCGGGATTCTTCTCACTCACGCTGTTCTATTACATCTCACGGATGGTTCACGTCTCGACCTTTCCGTCGCCGGACAAGTACTACGCGTACGCGGTGGTCGGGCTGGTGATCCTCCAGGTGTTGAACTCGACGTTGGATCTGCCGTCGGCGACGGTGCGCCAGGAGCTCGTCGCCGGCACGTTCGAACGGCTCGTCGCGTCACCGCTGGGGCCGGCCGCGAGCGTGGCCGGGATGATGGTCTTCCCGTTCCTCTACGCGCTGGTGCAGGGCATCGTCATGCTCATGTTCGCGGCCGTGGTCTTCGGCGTGGAGCTCAACTGGCCGGCAGCGGCGCTCGCGATCCCCGCCGCGTTTCTCGGGGGCCTGACCTTCGCGACGCTCGGCGCGATGATCGCCGGCATCGTGCTCGTGGCCAAGCAGGTGATGGGCGGGACGACGTTCATCGTGGCCGGCATCGCGCTCATCGGCGGGCTGTACTTCCCCGCGAAGCTGCTCCCCGACTGGATCGAGTGGACGTCGTACGTGCAGCCCTTCACGCCGGCGATCGACCTGTTGCGCCACCTGTTGGTGGGGACGCCGCTCGGCCACTCGGCCTGGCTGGACGTCGCCAAGCTTGTCCTGTGGTGCCTGGCCCTGGTTCCCCTGTCCCTCTGGGTGCTGGCACAAGGCGTGGCGGTAGGGCGCCGCCGCGGAACGATCATCGAGTACTAGGAGACGACGTGTCGGAAGGCTCAGCCAAGGGACAGCGACTGCTCGATGCGAAGGTCAAGGTGCCGCAGCACGTTGTGTTCCGCTCGTTCGTCGCCGAGACCGTGCTGCTCAACATCGAGACGTGCCGCTACCACGGGCTCAACGCCACCGGCGGCAGCATGTTCAAGAAGCTCGCCGACGTCGGCGAGGTCCGCCGGGCCGCCCGCGAGGTCGCCGACGAGTACGGCGCGCCGCTGCCGCGCGTCGAGGCCGACATCGTCGAGCTGTGCGAGCAGCTCGCCGACAAGGGCCTGCTGATCGTCGAGGACGGCGCGGCGTCATCGAACTAGCAGTGCGCTTCGCCCCGGACGTCGAGGACCTTGCCGAGCCGCTGCCGTTGCTCGGCAAGGCGGCGATGATCGGAGAGATCCTCGTCACCTATGTCCGGGCCCAGCGCCTGCTGCGGACCAAGAACCTCAACGAGATCCTCGCCGAGTACCGCGCGCCGAACGGCAAGCCGCCGCGGATGTCGCTCGAGGCGCGGCGCGAGCACGCCGCCGCCGTGCGGCTCGGGCGCGCGGTGACGCGGACCCTGCATCCGCTGCCGACCGACACCCGCTGCCTGGTGCGCGCGCTGGTGCTCGCCCGGCTGCTCGCGCGCCGCGACGTCGAGTGCGCTGTGGTCATCGGCGTCGCGTCGTCGCCGAAGTTCAAGGCGCACGCCTGGGTCGAGCACCTCGGCTACGCCGTCCTGCCCACCGGCAGCACCTACGACCGGCTGGCAGAGTTCTAGCCCGAATGCCCTCGGCGCTCGCGGGGATCCTCGGCGGCGACGCGCGTGCGCGCGACCTCGTCGTCCGCGCCATCGGGGGAGACGACGCGCCCACCGTCGTCGAGGCCGGCCCGCTGACCATCGCGTGCGCGGGCGGCAGCGTCGTCCACGAGCCGGGCGGGCTGCTGTGCGTCGTGGACGGCGACCTGTACGACCTCCCGCCCGCGGCGGTGCCGGCCGAGGTCGCGCTCGCGGCCTGGCGTGCCGGCGCGCTCCACCGCCTGCGCGGCGACTTCACGCTCGTGGTGTGGGACGAGGCGCGAGGGCGCGGGGCGCTCGCCCGCGACCACATGGGCGGGCGCTCGCTCGTCCTGGCGGGCACGCGCGAACGTCTGTGCTTCGCCTCCGCCACCGTGGAGCTCCTGCGGCTGCTGGCGCGGACGCCGGATCCCGACGCCGTGATGCTCGCGCACTGGATCTCCGCGGCGGCACCGCCGCCGGAGCGCACGTTCTACGCCGGGGTGCGACAGCTCGAGCCGGGAACGGTGCTCGAGCTGCCGAGCGCGCCCTCCGCTCCGTCGCGCCGTTTCTGGAGCGGCGGCGACGGCGCTCCGCTGGCGGGAGCTCGCGCCGAGCTGGTGGATGGGCTGCGCGAGCGCCTGCAGACCGCGGTGCGCCGTCGGCTGCCGGACTCGGGCCTCGCCGGGATCCTGCTGAGCGGCGGGCTGGACTCGTCCTCGGTCGGCGCGCTGGCGGCGCGTGAGCCGAGCGCGCGGCTGGCGGCGTATTCGGCCGTGTTCCCGCGCCACCCCACGGTCGACGAGGGGCCGCTCATCGACCGGCTGGCCGCGGCGTACCGGGTGCCGGCCGTGAAGGTCGAGGTCCACGACGGCGGCGTCGTGGGCGGCGCGCTGGCCTATCTCGAGCGCTGGCGCCTGCCCCCGGTCTCGCCCAACCTCTTCTTCTGGCAGCCGCTCTTCGCGCGCGCGCGCGAGGATGGAGTGAGCGTGATGCTCGACGGCGAGGGGGGCGACGAGCTCTTCGGGTTCGACCCGTACCTCGTCGCCGACCACCTGCGGCGCGGACGCGTCCTCGCGGCCGTGCGCACCGCGCGGCGGGGCCTGCTCGGCGATGCGCCGCCGCCGCGCCTGGTCGCGCGCATCCTGCTGCGCTATGGCCTCGGCGGCGCCGTCCCGCTGCCGCTGCACGAGGCGGTGCGCCGGCGCCGTCCGCTCGAGCGCTACGCCCCGCCGTGGCTGAACGGCGACGCCGCGCGGCTGTTGTTCGAGCATGACGACCAATGGGGGTGGAAGCGCGAGCCGGGCCCCCGGTGGCGCGCCCATTTCCGCTGGCGGACGGCTCTCGTCGGCTCGAGCATCGGCTACGAGCACATCCGGCTGCGCGCCGCTCAGCACGACCTGCGCCCGCGCCACCCGCTCGCCGACGTCGACGTCGTCGAGTACCTCCTGCGCCTACCGCCCGAGCTCGCCTTCGACCCGCACCTCTCCCGGCCGCTCCTGCGCGAGGCCGTGGACGGCTTCGTGCCTGACGAGGTGCGGCTCCGCCCGGCCAAGAGCTTCTTCGACGAGGTCTTCCACGAGGCGATGTGCGACCGCGAGCGACCGCTGGTCCGCCGGTTGCTGGGAGGGCCGCGGCTGGAGCTCGGGCTGGTGGCCCGCCCGGACGAGGTCCGCGCGGCTGTCGAGGCCGTGCCGGAGAAGTTCCATGGCGGGCGCCGGGGCTGGGCGATCTACGTCTGGCGTATGACCACCGCCGAGCTGTGGCTGCGCCAGCAGGCGGGCGAATCCCTGGAGCAGATCCTCGCGGGAGAGCCGATTCCCAAGGCGTCCTGGCGGCTCGTCACGGCATGACCTAGACCTTTTTCGGCCTTGCCTTCCCGTTTGAAGCGCCGGTACCTTGCGCACACAACAGGGGGACCACTAAAGGAGAGAATCGTGGACGAACGCAAGGACACGCCCCAGTACGAGACCCCGCAGCTGACCGATCATGGTGACCTGCGCGAGCTGACTGAGGCTCTGGACAACTTCGGTGATGAGGACGGCGGCGTGAAGCACACGCCGGGCTTCGGCGGCTTCGGCGACTTCAGCCACTGAGCCGCGCTCACCCGCTGTACCGAAGAGCCGCTCTCCGGAGCGGCTCTTCGTCGTTCCGGGGCATGTAGACCTTTTTCAGCCTTGCGCAAACGCGCCAGGAGCGGCAACCTTCTGCGCTCGGTAAGGGCCACAACGTAGGGGGCATTGTGGAAAGGGAGAAGGGCACCGAGCTCACGTACGAGGCGCCGCGGGTCATCGACCACGGCGATCTGCGCGAGCTGACCGAGGCGCTGGACAACTTCGGTCCGGAGGACGGCGGCACGAAGCATGTGCCGGGCTTCGGCGGCTTCGGCGACTTCAGCCACTAAGCCGACAGCGCATCACGGTGAAAGGGCCGCCTGAGTGCGGCCCTTCGTCGTTAATCCTCGGCGCCGATCCGCAGGATCCCCGTGCCGGTGCCGTCCTCGCGCAGGATCGCCGCCGCCGCCTCCTTGCGCGACCGCACGCCGAGCTTGCGGTACGCGGCCGTCAGCTGGCTCTTCACCGTGCTCTCGGTGACGACGAGCCGGCGCGCGATCTCCTGGTTGCTGAGGCCCAGGACGAGCATCGCCAGCACCTGCTTCTCGCGGTTAGACAGCAGCGGGTCCATGAACTGCCGGCGCAGCGCCACCGGGGCGACGACCTGGCCGCTCAGCGCCGCCTCGATGGCGGTCGGGAGGTGCAGGGTCATCCGGTCCGCCAGGACGTAGCCCAGTGCGCCGGCGCCGAGCGCCTCGCGGACGAGGCGGAGGTCGTCGGAGTCGGCCACGACGAGGACCGGGCGGTCACCCGCGCGCGCCGCGGCCGCGCGGACGCGCACGCCCATGTCGCCGGCCTCGGCCTGGACGCCGGCGATGACGAGATCCGGCGCGTCGTCATCGGTGATGAAGCGCCCGTCCAGGGCCCCGGCGATCGCCTCTCGGACCTGCTCGGTGGTCGCGTCGATCGCGACGCGGGCTACATCCCGCGACGCGCCAGGACGTACGGGATCGTCCTCGCCAGGAGCTTCAGATCGGACCACAGCGACCATCCGGCCACGTACAGGTAATCGATCTTCACCATTTCGTGCATCGGCACCCGGGCGGAGCCGGCGATCTGCCAGTGGCCCGTCATGCCCGGAGTGAGATGGAGACGGCGGCGGTCCCAGCCCTTGATCTGCGCGTCCTCGTCGGCGACGAGCGGGCGCGGGCCGACGAGGCTCATGTCGCCGAACAGGACGTTGAGCAGCTGGGGCAGCTCGTCGAGCGACGTCTTGCGCAGGACCTTGCCGACCCGCGTGATCCGCGGGTCGTCGGCGATCTTGAACAGGCCGCCCTCGCCCTCGTTGGCCGTCCGCAGCTGGTCCTTCTGGGCCTCGGCGTCGACGACCATCGTGCGGAACTTGCAGATGCGGAACGGCTTGCCGTCGCGGCCGATGCGCGTCTGGCGGAACAGGACCGGGCCCCGCGAGTCGAGCTTGATCAGCAGCGCGATGAGGGCCATCGCCGGGCCGGCGCCCAGGAGGATGATCCCCGCGCCGGCGAAGTCGAAGGTGCGCTTGACCAGCGCCGACGAGCGGCTGAGGCCGAAGCGGCGCACGCCGAGCAGCGTCAGCCCGTCGAGCTGATCGAAGACGACCGACGAGCCGACGACGTCGAGCACGCGCGGCAGCAGGCTGACGCGCACGCCGACCGACTTGGCGGCGCGGACGAAGTCGAGCATCTCGTCGGACGGGAGCACCTGCGGATCGATGATCAGGCGGTGTGCGCGCGTCCAGTGGATCAGCTCGCGCAGCTCGGCGATGTGGGTCGCGCGCTCGCCCTTGCGGCCGGTGCGCTGGAGGTTCATGCGGCCGACGAGCTCGACGCGGACGGCGGGGCTCTCGAGCTTGGCGCGCAGGCGGTCGTAGGAGCGGGCGTCGCCGATGTACAGGCAGCGCTCGGCCTGGGTCACGCCGCGCGCCAGGGTCCGGGCGGTGCGGCGGCCGACGAGGCCGAAGCAGAACATGCCGCCCCACAGCACGACGACCTGGGCCGAGGTCAGGTCGCCCTGGATGATCGAGCCGTGAGCGAGCCAGAAGACGAGCGTGCAGAGCGTGGCCAGCTGGAAGAGCTGTGGCGCCTCGTCCATCGTCGTCTTGCGGATGAGCAGCTCGTCGCGGTCGTAGAGGCCGTGGAGCTTGGCCAGGCCGACGACGAGCGGGAGCACGAGCAGGCTCCCGGCGCGCAGGCCGTTGTCGCCCAGCAGCGCGATGGTCGCCAGTAGCGCGAGGGCGGTGGCGAGGAGGTCGGCGGCGGCCAGCGCGTGGCGGTAGAAGCGATCGCGCGACTCGACGCCGTAGCCGCCGTGGGTGCCCTCGATGATCGCCGTCGGCGCCTGGTTGTCGGCGCGCTGGGCGTGGCGACGGTCGAACCGGCGCTGCAGCAGCCGCCCACCATCCCTGGTGCTGTGCTGCAGGACGGCATCAGCCGTCGCTTCGGTCTCGACGTACGACAAGGGTCCCCCCGGGGCTCGATTTCTCTCTTCGAATACGACCAGCGACTGTCCATCCGTGGACGAGGGCGGCGGCCTCGCTGATCGGTGCGCATCCACCGTAGGGCCCCGCACGGGGCTTGTCTACGAATCATGCGCGTTCTACGCATCGGCTATCCGTCCAGAACCTTGAGGCCTCCGCTCAAGTCTGTCCGGCGGGTGACTGGTTTGCGGACTCTTACTTCTCGGCCTGCAGTCTGCGTTCGGTCTGCGTCGGCGCCTGGCCGTTGACCGGCGTGCCCGGGCTCGGGGCCGAGCTCGAGACCGGAGGCGGGGCGTAGCTGGTCAGCGGCTCGGTGCCGCGCCGGCGCCGGCGGCGGGCGATCCGCACGATGGCGACGACGACCAGCGTGAACAGGGCCGCCTGGATCGCGATGCGCGCCTTGGCGACGAATCGCGCGACCCGGATGGCCAGCCGGATCCGCGGCCAGGCCCGGATCAGCTTGCCGACGGTGGTGCGTGGCTTGCGGCGGCGCGACGGGAAGGTCATGAAGTGGCGCTACCCCGGACGGCGCGGGGGTATGCCAGCGCCATCGCGAGGAGCGCCGCCGCCACGGACGCGCCGATGGCGTCCGCGGCGAGGTCGCCGAGGGTGTCGGCCGCGCTCAGCGACATGTTCGTGCCCAGGAGATGGTCGGAGGCGGCCTCGACGACCTCCCAGGCCGCGCCGAGGGCGATCGTGGCCGCCGCGGCGGCGATCGGCCGGCGCCCCAGGAGGTGGAAGAGCAGCGGCGTCACGGCGGCCGAGAGCAGCAGGTGCCCGGCGACGTCGTTGCGGTTGAAGTCGCTGAACGCGCCGAGCATCGTCAGCCAGGCGTCGGCGGCCAGCAGCGCGGCGAAGAGCAGGTCCGCCCAGGCCGGCGCGCGGATGGCGCGCGCCGCCAGCGCGGTCGCCGCCATCAGGCCCATGGCCCAGGCGAGCTTGGGCTCGCCGATCGCGACGAAGCGCAGCGCGCCGGCGACGAGCGAGAGGCGCAGGAGATCGGCGATCCGTCGCACCCGGCCGACGCTACCGGGCGAGCGGTCGACGAATGTTCGGTGGCCAGCAGGCGCCCTGGCCCCGAGACTGCGTCGCCATGCCGCTGCGCCTCCCTCACTTCCTCGCTGCCGCCATCGCAGTCGCCGCCTGCCTGGTCGGCTCTGCCTTCGCCGTAGCCTCCGACGACCCGGCCCAGGCCCTGTCGCCCTCCAAGTTCGATGTGATCTTCGACGACGTCCCCGTGGGGAGCACCAGCGCCCCGCAGACCGTGACCGTCAAGAACGGCGAGCACGGGCCCGTGGACATCGGGCAGGCCTCGATCCGGGTCCCGCACGCCCAGGACTTCCTGCTGTCGTCGGACACGTGCAGCAACCAGCGCCTTGAGGCCGGCGCGTCGTGCCTGCTGGCTGTCAGGTTCCGCCCGACCGCCAGCGGCACGCGCGTGGCGCACCTGCGCCTCCCGCATGACGGCAACGGCTGCACGCTGTGGATCACGCTCGCCGGCAGCGGCCCGGCCGCGATCGCGCAGGCGGCGTCCTGCCGGGACGACGATGACGACGACGACGCGGCGCCGACGCCGCCGGCCGGCAACGACAGCTCCGCCTCGTCGACGTCCGGCGGCGGCTTCCTGAGCTCGCCCGCGGCCGCCAACTCGGCCATCGGCCTGCCCACGGCGGCGACGAAGAGCTGCAAGAGCCGCCGCTCCTTCCACATCCGCATCAACCCGCCGCGCGGCGTCCGCTTCACCAAGGTCTCGGTGCGGCTGAACAAGAAGCTGATCTCCGTCAAGCGGGGCAAGCAGCTGAGCGCGTCGGTCAACCTCAAGGGGCTGCCGCGCGGCCGGTTCACCCTGCGCGTCGTCGCGACGACCGCGTCCGGCAAGACCCTCTCGCGCACGCGGCACTACGTCACCTGCGTGAAGAACCGCGGCTGACCAAGGGAAACCGGCGCGAAAGCGCGCAAGATTTCTCGCGCGCGAGCGTTTCGTGATCCGCTGGCCACCTGGAGGGCCAGCGGATTTCGAGGGGGTCACATATGTCGATGCCGGGTTCGCGCATCATCCGGTTTGTCGCGCTCGCGATCGCGAGCGCCCTTGTCCTCGCCGCCGGCGCCTTGGCCGCGGGGGGTCTCAAGGCGTCGACGCTGGACGTCATCTTCGACGACGTCTCGGTGGGCAGTACGAGCTCGCCGCAGTCGGTGACGATCACCAACGACGACGGTGGCCCGGTCGACATCGGCCAAGCCGTCATCACGCGGCCGCATCCGAGGGACTTCCTCCTCTCGAGCGACAGCTGCAGCGGCCATCGCCTCGAGAGCGGTGAGCAGTGCAAGCTGTCGATCCGCTTCCGGCCGACCGCATCGGGCACGCGCGTGGCGCATCTGAAGCTGCCGCACGACGGCTCGGGGTGCACGGTCTGGATCACGCTGGCGGGCAGCGGTCCGCAGAAGACGACCGCGCGCGCCTCGGCCTGCGACGACGACATTCCGACCGGCACGCCGATGTCCGGCGGCGACAACACGTCGAACGCCGCCGGGACCAGCACCGCGCCCACCTCCTCGAGCACGACCACGTCCAACTCGGCGATCACCCTGCCCGCGGGCAAGGCCGCCCGCACCTGCAAGAGCCGGCGTCATTTCCGGATCCGGATCAAGCGGCCGCGCGGGGTGCGCTTCACCAAGGTCACCGTGCTGCTGAACAAGAAGCTGATCAGCGTCCGGCGCGGCAAGCGCCTGACCGCCGTGGTCAACCTGCGCGGCCTGCCGCGCGGGCGCTTCACGCTGCGCGTCGTCGCGACAACCTCGCGTGGCAAGAAGTTCTCGGCCACGCGCCACTACGTGACCTGCGTCAGCTCACGCGGAGGCTGATCCGCGCAAGCGCACCGTCAGCGCGCGGGCGAAGAGCCGCAGGGCGAACGGGAGCCCCTCGACCAGGTACCGCCGGTACAGGCGGCGGGGCTCCTGCGCCAGGCGGTGGACCCATTCGAGGCTCAGCGCCCGCATCCATTCCGGGGCGCGGGCGATGTCGCCGGCGACGAAGCTCAGGCTGACGCCCAGCCCGAGGAACCACGTGTTCGGCAGGATCCCCTGGAGCTGCTCGATGAGCACCTCCTGCTTGGGGAAGGGCAGGCACACGAGGACGATGTCGGGCTCGGCCTGCCGCAGCCGCTCCGCGATCGCGTCGAGCTCGTTCTGATCGTGCTCGAACCCGAACGGCGGCGCGTACAGGCCGGCCAGCACGAGGTCCGGGTAGTGCTCGTGCAGGACCTTCGCGGCGACCTCGCCGACGCCCGGCGTGCCGCCGAGCAGGAAGACGCTGCGGCCGTCCTGGGCGGCCCGTCGGCTCACGGACCAGATGAGGTTCGACCCGGCGACCCGCTCGGGCAGCGGCGTGCCCTGCAAGCGGCTGGCCCACACGAGCGGCATGCCGTCGGCGAGGACGAGCGAGGCCTGGTCGTGGAAGCGGCGCAGGTCGTTGGAGCGCGAGAACTGGTTGAGATGGTCGAGGTTGGGGGTGAGCACCCAACCGCCCGACCCGCGCCCGAGCGCGTGGAAGATCGCGTCGACCGCCTGGGCCTCGGTCAGCGGATCGAGAGGCGTGTCCAGCAGGTTCACGCGGGGGGTGTGCTCAGCGACTGGGCTCATGAGGGTCGGGGTGACGCTAGCGATATCGGCATCCTGCCCGGTACGGACGACTCATGCACGTCGATTCTGGCCGCCTCGTTAGGATCGCCGCTCCTTGGCGACCGCAGTGATAACCGGGATCTCCGGTCAGGATGGGTCTTTTCTCGCGGAAGTACTCGTCGGGGAGGGCGCGACCGTCATCGGGCTGACTCGCGGAAGCACGAATCCCGGGGATTTCGAGCATCTGGCGGCGATCGCCGACCGGATCGAGCTCGTCCACGGGGACCTGGCCGATCCCGAGGGCCTGTCGCGGACGCTGAGCGAGCTCGAGGCCGACGAGATCTACCACCTCGCCGCACCCACCTTCGTGCCGGCGTCCTGGGAGGACCCGACGACGACGTTCGCCGACATCGCCGGCGGCACCGCCGCCGTGCTGCGCGGCGCCGGCGACGCGCGGGTGGTCGTCGCCTCGTCCAGCGAGATCTTCGGCGACAGCGAGGAGAGCCCGCGGCGCGAGAGCTCGCCGACCTGGCCGACGTCCCCCTACGCCGCCGCCAAGCTCGCCGCCTTCCACCTCGTCCGTGCGTACCGCAAGCAGACCGGCGTCCACGCCAGCGGGGCGATCACCTTCAACCACGAGAGCGAGCGGCGGCCCGAGCGCTTCGTCACCCGCAAGGTGACCCGCGCGGCCGCTGCGATCAAGCTCGGCCTGGAGGACGAGGTCGTGCTCGGCGACCTCGGCGCCGTGCGCGACTGGTCCGCGGCGCGTGACGTCGTGCGCGGGCTGCGCGCGATGGCGCAGCAGGAGGCGCCCGACGACTACATCCTGGCCAGCGGCCGGGGGCGCACCGTGCGCGAGCTCGTCCAGGCGGCGTTCGGCGTCGTCGGGCTCGACCCCGACCGGCACGTCAGGGTCGACCCGGCCTTCGTCCGGCCGCCGGACAAGCACCCGTCGGTCGGCGATCCCGCGAAGGCGCGCGAGCGGCTCGGCTGGCAGCCGGAGACCGCCTTCGATGACCTCATCCGGACGATGGTCGAGGCGGATCTCCGCCGCTTGGGCGGCTAGGCCCGAAGGCCGCGGGCTGCCGACGCCTCGCGCGACAGCAGCTGCAGGTCGGAGTCGACCATCAGCCGGATGAGCTGGTCGAAGCTCGTCCGCGGCTCCCAGCCGAGGTCGCGCTTGGCCTTGCTCGGGTCGCCGATCAGCAGGTCGACCTCGGCGGGGCGCACGAACGCGGGGTCGATCACCACGTGCTGCTCCCAGTCGGAGATGCCGGCCTGGTCGAAGGCGATCTCCACGCACTCGCGCACCGTGTGCGTCTCGCCGGTGGCGATGACGTAGTCGTCGGCGCGGTCCTGCTGCAGCATCAGCCACATGGCCTCGACGTAGTCCTTGGCGTAGCCCCAGTCGCGCTGCGCGTCGAGGTTGCCCAGCCGCAGCTCGTCGGCGAGCCCGTGCTTGATCGCGGCCGCGTGCCAGGTGATCTTGCGGGTGACGAACTCCAGCCCGCGGCGCTCGCTCTCGTGGTTGAAGAGGATCCCGCTCGTCGCGTGCAGGTCATACGACTCGCGGTAGTTGACCGTGATGAAGTGGCCGTACGCCTTGGCGACGCCGTAGGGCGAGCGCGGATAGAACGGCGTCTCCTCGGTCTGCGGGACGTCGCGGACCTTGCCGAACATCTCCGAGCTCGACGCCTGGTAGAAGCGCGCCTCCGGGCACACCTCGCGCATCGCCTCGAGGACGCGCGTCACGCCGACGCCGGTGAACTCGGCCGTCAGCGTCGGCTGGATCCACGACACGGCCACGAAGCTCATCGCCGCGAGGTTGTAGATCTCGTCCGGGCGCGAGGCCTTCAGCGCGTCGGTCAGCGAACGGTGGTCGAGAAGGTCGCCCTGATGGAGGGTGATGCGGTCGCGCAGGTGCTCGATCCGCTCGAACTTCTCCGTCGAGGCGCGACGGACCATGCCGTGCACCTCGTAGCCCTTGTCCAAGAGGAGCTCGGCGAGGTACGAACCGTCCTGGCCGGTGATGCCGGTGATGAGTGCGCTCTTGCTCATGCGGCGGTCGAGGGTAACGTGCTCTGCAGCCAGTCGACCGTCTCGGCGATCCCCTGGGCGATTCCGATCCGCGCCTCCCAGCCGAGCGCCCGCTTGGCCTTGCTGACGTCGGGCCAGCGGCGGACGACGTCGACCTGGAAGCTCGGGAGGTGCTCGAGCGCGAAGTCCTCGGCCGGGCGGCCGCACGCGCGCCAGATGATCTCGGCGATCTCGGCGACCGTGCGCTCGTCGCCGGCGCTGATGTTGAAGTCCTCGTTCAATCCGGCCGGCGAGCCCATCGCGGTGACGATCCCGTCGGCGATGTCGTCGATGTGCGTCAGCGTCCGCGTGTGCGTGCCGTCGCCGAAGATCGGCAGCGGCGCGCCGGGCGGCAGGGCCAGGCACTTCTTGATGACGTCGGGGACCATGTGGGCGATGCCGGGCTCGTCCTCGGGCATCTCGCCCGGCCCGTAGGCGTTGAACGGGCGGCAGATCGTGTAGGGCAGGCCGAACTCGTCGTGCGCCGCGCGGCAGTAGATCTCGCCCGTCAGCTTGCTGAAGCCGTACGCCGACAGCGGGAACGGGCACTGCTCGAGGTAGTCCTCGGGCGTCGGGTACTTCTCGGCGCGCTCGAAGACCATCGACGAGCTGACGTAGACGAAGCGCTCGACGCCGACGTCCAGCGCCCCGCGGAAGACGCCGTTGTAGAGGCCGTTGTTGACCTCGGTCAGCGTGTAGGGCAGCTTGTGGAAGTTGCCGATCCCGCCGACGATCGCGGCGAGGTGGATGACGTGCGAGCAGCCGGCGGTGGCGATCCGCGCGGACTCGGCGTCGCGCAGGTCGACGGTGGCGATCTCGCAGCCTTCGCGCATCCACTGCGGCGCCTCGCGGTGGTCGGCGACGCGGACCTCCCACTCGGCGTCGCGCAGCAGGCGGCGCACCACCGCCGCGCCGATCGTGCCGGCGCCTCCGGTGACCAGAACGCGGCTCAAGACGACGGAGCGAGGGTTGCGACTTCGGTCGCGTAGGCGAAGACCTGGCCGGCGCCGAAGCAGTTCCACGGGTCGACGACCAGCGCGTCCTCGCCGGCCAGCGCCGCGACGCTGCGCAGCGCGTCCGGGCCGCAGAACTCGGGGTGGTTGGTCGCGACGATGACCGCGTCGGCGCTGGCGAGCGCCTCGTCGAAGGACTGCGTCGGCGTGGCGACGTGCGGGTCGTGCACCGCGACGTCGGCCAGCTCGCGCTCGAGCAGGCGCACGATCTTGTGCGACAGCGAGTCGCGCTCGTCGTCGGTGCCCGCCTTGAAGGCCAGGCCGAGCACGGCGACCTTGCGGCCGGCCAGCGACCCGCCGAGCCGCCGCTTGACGCCGTTGGCGAGGAACAGCGGCACGCTCTCGTGGACGCGCGAGACCGCGAGCAGCATGCCGGGCGCGTTGGAGCGCTCCTCGGAGAAGGCGAAGTCCTTGCGCAGGCAGGTGCCCGCGGTCAGCCCCGGCATCTTCATGCCGCCGCGCGGATAGTCGCGGTTGATGAGGTCGATGACCTCGAAGACGTTGGCCCCGTACTGCTCGCAGTCCATCATCAGCAGGTTGGGCAGCGCGAACGTCGCGTAGCGCATGATGTTGGTCCAGATCTTGGCCAGCTCGGCCTGGACCGGTGTCGTCTGGACGATCGGGGCGTCGAAGCAGCTGAACAGCCGCCCGACGACCTCGCCGGAGCGCTCGCCGACGCCGCCGACGATGCACGGCAGCGTGTCGATCTCCTCGAGGAAGCGACCGGCGGCGATGCGCTCGGGCGCGTGCGCGACGAAGACGTCCTCGCCGGCGACGAGGCCGCGGTGCTTCTCGAGGTAGCCGGCGACGAACTCGGTCGTGCCCGGCGCGATCGTCGAGCGCAGGACGACCGAGTGGCCCGGCTGCAGGACCGGGAGCAGGTCGTCGAGGGCGCTGCGGATGTCGCGCAGGTCGATCTCGATGTGCGAGAGCGCGGGCGTGCCGATGGTGATGACGACCTGCTCGGCCTGCGCGGCGTCGCCGACGCGGTCGGAGAGCGTCAGGTCGACGCGGTCGAGCAGCTCCTGCGCGCCGGGCTCCTCGAAGGGCATGCGGCGATCGCGCAGCGAGCTCAGGCGGTCGGCGTCCTTGTCGACGCCGATGACGCGCAGCCCGCGCGCGGCGAACGACAGGGCCAGGGGCAGGCCGACGCGGCCCAGCCCGAGCACGGCGACGTCGTGGGTCACCTACGACCCTCGCGCAGAAGCTGCCGCACGAACGACCACACGAAGAGCGGGTTGTAGCGCACGTAGCGGCGCCACAGCCGCTTCGGCTCCTGGGCGAGGCGGAAGGTCCATTCGAGGCCGAGCGACTGCATCCAGTTCGGCGCCTGGGGCACGAGCCCGGCGTGGAAGTCGAACGCGGCGCCGACGCCGGCCAGGATCGGCGCGTCGAGGCGGTCGCGCATCGCGGCCATCCACTTCTCCTGCTTGGGCTGGCCGGTGCCGACCCAGACGACGTCCGCGCCCGAGCGGTTGATGTCGGCGACGACCCAGTCCTCCTCCTCCGGCGTCAGCGGCCGGAACGGCGGCGAGTAGCCGCCGACGATCCGCAGGCCGGGGAAACGCCGGCGCAGGCTGAGCGTGAGCTGCACGAGCGCGCCCTGGTTGCGGCCGCCGTAGAGATACATCTTCACGCCGGTCTGCCGCGAGCGCTCGCAGTACTTGGCCATGAGATCCGGCCCGTAGACGCGCGAGGCGCCCTCGTGGCCGAGCGCCTTCAGCGCCCAGACGAGCGGCTGGCCGTCGGGGACAGCGAGCAGGTCGTCGCGGACGATCGCCTCGCGGGTGTCCGCGTCCTCGGCGGCGACCATGACGAGGTGCACGGCCGCGGCGGTGACGATGGACTTCTCGCGGCGGGCGATCGCGGCGTCCATCCAGTCCATCGTGCGCTCGTAGTCGCTGAGCGCGAGCGGCACCCCGACGACGGGGGCCGCGTCCGGGCGGGCGACCGCGGGCGTCGCGGGTACGGCCGGACGAAGGCGATGGATGGTGGAAGTGCTGGATTCCATGAGCGCTGCGCGGGTCGGAGGAACCGCGCTCTCGGGGGCAACAACGCGCGACAAGGGGCGAAGTCGCGTCGTTTGCAGCGGGCCCCTGCAGGCCGCTGTGCCCGATTGAGGGTAGCTACCGCTCCGGGCGGGTCCCCAAACCCTCGCCCGTACGCTGGCCCGAATGGCGCCGCTGACCATCGGGATCGACGCCCGCGGCGCCGCCGACGAGCCCGCCGGGCGCGGGCGGACCGGGCGCGAGCTGCTGCGGGCGCTGGCCGCGCGCGACGACGACCATCGCTACGCCCTCTACGCGCGGCGCCGCTGGGAGGAGATCGCGCTCGACGAGCGCTTCAGCTGGCGCCTCGACGCTTCCCCCGACGTCGTCTGGCACTGGCGCGCCGCGCGGCGGGCGACGCGCGAGACCGACGTCCTGCTGTCCAGCGACTCGTACCTGACGACCTGGTTCGCGGGCGTCCCGGCGGTGCCGATCGTCTACGACATGATCGCCTTCGACCCGCGCCTGCGCCCGCGCGGGCGCAGCGCGGTCATCGAGCGGCTGACGCTGCCGTGGGCGCTGCGGCGCTCGGCGGCGCTGCTGTGCATCTCGCAGGCGACCGCCGACGCGCTGGCGGCGCGCTACCCGGCGGCGCGGGCCAAGGCTGTCGTCGCGCCGCTGGGCGTCTCGCCGGCGCTCGATCCCGGTGCGGGCGCGCTGCCCGACGGCCTGCGGCCCGACGGCTTCGTGCTCGCGGTCGGCACGCTCGAGCCGCGCAAGAACCTGCCGCGCCTGGTCGCCGCCTACGCGCGGCTGGACGCCGAAGTGCAGCGCGCGCATCCGCTGGCGGTCGCCGGGCCGACCGGGTGGCAGACCGGCGAGACGCTCGCCGCGCTGCAGGGGCTGGGCGACCGCTGCCGCGTGCTCGGGTTCGTCTCCGACGAGCAGCTCGCCGCGCTGTACGGGGCGTGCGCGGCGTTCGCCTATCCGTCACTGGGCGAGGGGTTCGGGCTGCCGGTGCTCGAGGCGATGGCCGCGGGGGCGCCGACGCTCACGTCGGACCGCTCGAGCCTGCCCGAGGTCGCGGGCGAGGCCGCCGACTACTGCGACCCGACCGACGTCGGCTCGATCGCCCGCGCGCTCGACGCCCTGCTGCGCGATCCGGCCCGCCGCGCCGAGCTGCGCCGGCTCGGCCCCGCGCGCGCGGCGACGTTCTCCTGGGAGGACTTCGCTGCGCGCACGCTGCGGGCGCTCGAGGCGGCCGCGTACGCTGCCCGCCCATGAAGGCCGTGATCCTCGCCGGCGGCCTCGGCACGCGCCTGGCCGAGGAGACCACCGTGCGCCCCAAGCCGATGGTGGAGATCGGCGGCAAGCCGATGCTCTGGCACATCATGAAGATGTACTCCGCCCACGGGATCGACGAGTTCATCGTCTGCCTCGGCTACAAGGGCTACGTCATCAAGGAGTACTTCGCCAACTACTTCCTGCACACGAGCGACGTCACGTTCGACGTGGGGAAGGGCGAGATGGAGGTCCACCACTCGACCACCGAGCCATGGCGGGTGACGCTGGTGGAGACCGGCGACGCGACGATGACCGGCGGCCGCCTGCAGCGCGTGCTGCCCTACATCGGCGACGAGGAGTTCTGCTTCACCTACGGCGACGGGCTGTCGGACATCGACTTCGGCGCCGAGCTCGAGTTCCACCGCGCGCACGGCAAGATCGCCACGGTCGTCGCCGTGCAGCCGCCGGGGCGCTTCGGTGCGCTGGAGCTCGACGAGGCGCAGCAGTCGGTCACCGGCTTCCGCGAGAAGCCGCGCGGGGACGGCGCGTGGATCAACGGCGGGTTCTTCGTCCTCGGCCCCGACGTCGCCCGCTACCTCGGCGACGAGAAGACGGTCTTCGAGCAGGAGCCGATGCGCGACCTGGCCCGCGACGGCCAGCTCGCCGCGTACCGCTACGAGGGCTTCTGGATGGCGATGGACACGCTGCGCGAGCGCAACGTCATGGACGAGCTCTGGTCGTCGGGGCGGGCGCCGTGGCGCACCTGGGACGACTGACCCCCGACGGGGTCAGGTCTTGCATTGCCACACCCCCGCGCCCGAAATCGCGATGACCAAGCCGTTTTCGGTCGCCGACGTGCACGTTGATGTCGCAGTGCAAGACCTGACCCCGTTTTAGAGGGCGGGCTCGGCGCGGTCCGCGATCAGGCGGGCGATGGCAAGGGAGGACGTCGCCGCGGGGGACGGCGCGTTGCGGACGTGGAGCGCGCGCGGGGTCTCGGAGAAGACGAAGTCGTCGACGAGCTTGCCGTCGCGCGCGAGCGCTTGGGCGCGGAAGCCCGCGAACGCCGGCTCGACGTCGCCGACGCGCAGCTCGGGCACGAAGCGGTTGGCGGCGCGGACGAAGGTGCGCCGCGACGCCGCGTGGCGCATCTCGACGATCCCGGTCCGCCACCAGCGGCGGAACATCTTCCACGTGCCCGGCCACGTGAAGGTGTTCAGGCGGGGCGCCAGCAGCGCGGTCGGGCCGACGAGGATGTCGCCGCTCGTGTGCTTGGTGAGATGGACGCCGAGGAAGGGCAGCGACGGGTCGGGCACCGGGTAGATGAGCCCGCGCACGAGCTCGCGGCGCTCGGGCTTCAGCCGCAGGTACGCACCGCGGAACGGGACGATGCGCGGGTCGGGCGACGCGCCGGCGGCCACCGCGAGGCGGTCGCTCCACGCGCCCGCGCACGCCACCAGGTGTCTCGCCTCGACCGCGCCGCCCGCGTGGCGCAGCCGCACGCCGCCGTCGCGCTCCTCGACCGCGGTCACCTCGCACCCGGTCACGATGGTGCCCCCGGCCGCGCGCACGTCGTCGGCGAATGCGCGCGCCACGCCCGGGAAGTCGACGATCCCGGTGAACGGCGAGTGCAGCGCGGCGATCCCCGTCGCGTGCGGCTCGATGCGCTCGATGCCGGCGGCGTCCACGCGCGCGAGGTCCGGCACGCCGTTGGCGCGCCCGCGGCGCTCGAGCTCGTCGAGCCCCGCCAGCTCGTGCGGCTCGGTCGCCACGATGAGCTTGCCGCAGCGCTCGTGGTCGATCCCGCGCTCCTCGCAGAACGCGTACAGCTCGTGGGCGCCCTCGACGCAGAGCTTCGCCTTCAGCGACCCCGGCGCGTAGTAGATCCCGGCGTGCACGACGCCCGAGTTGTGGCCGGTCTGGTGGGTCGCGAGCTCGTCCTCCTTCTCGAGCACGACGAGCCGCAGCGACGGCCGGCGGCGCAGCAGCTCGCGGGCCAGCGCGAGGCCCAGGATGCCGCCGCCGACGACGGCCACCTCGGTCGTTGAAGGGGGTGCGTCGCTCACCGGAAGACGCGGACGGTACTGCTAGCTTCCGCGCCGCCTATGACCGCGAGCGCCTGTCGCTTCTGCCGCGCTCCGCTGCGCCACACGTTTGCCGATCTCGGGATGTCCCCGCTGGCGAACCGCTACCTCTCCGAGGAGCAGCTCGGCCAGATGGAGCCCTTCTATCCGCTGCACGCCCTGGTCTGCGACCAGTGCTTCCTCGTGCAGCTCGAGGAGTTCGAGACGCCCGAGGCGATCTTCTCCGACTACGCGTACTTCAGCTCGTACTCGACGTCGTGGCTCGAGCATGCCCGCGGCTACGTGGACATGATCACCGAGAAGCTCGGGCTCGGCGCGGACTCGAAGGTCGTCGAGATCGCCTCCAACGACGGCTACCTCCTGCGCAACTTCGTCGAGCGCGGGATCCCGGTGCGCGGGGTCGAGCCGGCGGCCAACGTCGCCGAGGTGGCCGAGCAGGCCGGGGTGCCGACGCTCGTGCGATTCTTCGGGCAGGAGACCGCGACGGACCTGGCGCAGGAGTTCCCCGCCGACCTGATCGCCGCCAACAACGTCCTCGCCCACGTGCCCGACCTCAACGACTTCGTGGCGGGCATGAAGATCCTGCTCGCGCCGGGCGGGACGATCACGATCGAGTTCCCGCACCTGATGAAGCTCGTCGACGGCAACGAGTGGGACACGATCTACCACGAGCACTTCTCCTACTTCTCGTGGCTGACGGTCTCGCGGGTCTTCGAGGCCCACGGCCTCAAGCTCTTCGACGTCGACGAGATCCCCACGCACGGCGGCTCGCTGCGCATCTACGGCGCGCACGCCGACGACCCGCGCGAGTCCACCGAGCGCGCGATCGAGCTCGCCGAGCGCGAGCGCGCGGCCGGCTACGAGGACCTCGACATGTACACCTCGTACGCCGAGCGCGTGGTGCAGTCCAAGTGGGAGCTCGTCGACTTCCTCATCGAGCAGCGGCGCGCGGGCAAGCGCGTCGTCGCCTACGGCGCGCCGGCCAAGGGCAACACGCGGCTGAACTACTGCGGCATCCGCACCGACCTGCTCGAGTTCACCGTCGACATGAGCCCGCACAAGCAGGGCCGCTACCTGCCCGGGACGCACGTCCCGATCCTCGCGCCGGAGGCCATCGACGAGGCCAAGCCCGACCTCATCCTGCTGCTGCCCTGGAACCTGCGCGACGAGCTCGCCGAGCAGCTCGCCCACGTCCGCGAGTGGGGCGGGCGGGTCGCCGTCCCCGCCCCGGGCGTGGAGGTCCTCCCCTGATCATCGAGGCGACCCCGCTCGCGGGCGCCGCCGTCGTCGTGCTCGAGACGATCGGCGACGAGCGCGGCTGGTTCGCCCGGACGTTCGACGCGGAGGTCTTCGCCGCCCACGGCCTCGACCCCGCGGTCGTGCAGTGCAACATCTCCTACAACGCGCGCGCGGGCACACTGCGCGGGATGCACTTCCAGGCCGACCCGCACGGCGAGGACAAGCTCGTCCGCTGCCAGCGCGGAGCGCTGTTCGACGTCATCGTCGACCTGCGGCCGGACTCCGCGACGCGCGGCGAGTGGTTCGGCGTCGAGCTGACGCCCGAGAACGGGCGCTCGCTGTTCATCCCCAAGGGCTTCGCCCACGGCTTCCAGACGCTCGCCGACGACACCGAGGTCCACTACCAGATGAGCACCCCGTACGTCCCGGGCGCGGGCGACGGCGTGCGCTGGGACGACCCGGCCTTCGGCATCGCGTGGCCGCCGGCGCCGGAGGGCGGGCGGACCATCTCCGAGCGCGACGCCGCCTACCCGGACTACGCGCCGTGAGCCGCGTCCTCGTCACCGGCGCGACCGGCTTCATCGGGCGCCACGTCGAGGGCGCGCTGCGCGAGCGCGGCCACGAGGCCGTCGCCGTGTCGCGCGCGAACGGCCACGACCTGCTCGAGCCGGGCGCGGCCGAGCGCGTCATCGCCGAGGCCGAGCCGACGCACCTGCTCCACCTCGCCTGGTTCGCCGAGCACGGCGCGTTCTGGACCTCGCCGGAGAACCTGCGCTGGGTCGAGGCGAGCCTCGCGCTGCTGCGTGCGTTCCGCGGCGAGCGCGCGGTCCTCGCGGGCACGTGCGCGGAGTACGACTGGGCGCACGGCTTCTGCAGCGAGGGCGTCACGCCGCTGGCGCCGGCGACGCTCTACGGCGCGGCCAAGCACGCGCTGCACACGGTCGCCGCCAAGCACGCCGAGCAGGCCGGCTTCGAGCTCGCGCACGGCCGGATCTTCTTCGTCCACGGCCCGCACGAGGACCCGCGGCGCCTGGTGGCCTCCGTCGCGCGGGCGCTGACCCGCGGCGAGGAGGCCCCGACCTCCGAGGGCACGCAACGCCGCGACTTCCTGCACGCCGCCGACCTCGCCGACGCCTTCGCCGCGCTGGTCGGCGCACGCGGCGTCACCGGCGCGGTCAACGTGGCCTCGGGCGAGCCGACCACCGTGCGCGAGGTGGTCGACGAGGTCGCCCGCGCGGCCGGCCGCCCCGAGCTGCTGCGCGTCGGCGCGGTGCCGATGCGCCCCGACGACCCACCGCTGCTCGTCGCCGACGTGCGCCGCCTGCGCGACGAGGTCGGCTGGGCGCCGTCGCGGACGCTGCGCGCGGGGATCGAGGAGACCGTGAGCTGGTGGAAGGAGCAGGCGTGAACGAGGGCTTCTGGCGCGGGCGGCGCGTCTTGGTCACCGGCCACACGGGCTTCAAGGGCGCGTGGCTGACGCTGTGGCTGCACGCGCTCGGCGCGGAGATCACCGGCCTGTCGGACCGGGTGCCGACCGAGCCGTCGCTCTACGAGCTGGCGCGCGTGGGCGAGCTCGTCGAGCACGTCACCGCCGACGTGCGCGACTTCGAGGCGGTGCGCGACGCGGTGGCGCGGGCGCAACCGCAGGTCGTGCTGCACCTCGCCGCGCAGCCGATCGTCCGCGCGTCGTTCACCGCGCCGCGCGAGACCTACGAGGTCAACGTGATGGGGACGGTCAACATCCTCGAGGCGGTGCGCCTGGCCGGCAGCGCCGAGGTGTTCGTCAACGTCACCTCGGACAAGTGCTACGAGAACCGCGAGTGGGTCTGGGGCTACCGCGAGCACGAGGCGATGGGCGGCTACGACCCGTACTCGAGCTCGAAGGGCTGCTCGGAGCTGGTGACCGACGCGTACCGGCGCTCGTTCTTCGCCGACGGCACGCGGGTGGCGAGCGCGCGGGCGGGCAACGTGATCGGCGGCGGCGACTGGGCGGTCGACCGGCTCGTCCCCGACATGATGCGCGGCGCGCTGGAGGGCGTGCCGATCCGGGTGCGCAACCCGAACTCGATCCGCCCGTGGCAGCACGTGCTCAACCCGCTGAGCGGCTACCTGCGCCTGGCCGAGGCGCTGCACGAGGACCCGAGCGCCGCCGAGGGCTGGAACTTCGGCCCGGCCGACGACGACGCGCGCACGGTCGGCTGGATCGTCGAGCGCCTCGCCGAGCTGTGGCCGGGCAAGCTGCGCTGGGAGACCGACCCGGGGCCGCACCCGCACGAGGCCCACTATCTCAAGCTCGACTCCTCCAAGGCGCGCGCGGAGCTCGGCTGGACGGCGCGGTGGGGGCTGGCCGAGGCGCTGGAGAGCATCGTCGCCTGGTACTCGTCGCTGCGCGACGGCGAGGACATGCGCGCCGTGACCCTCGGGCAGATCGAGGCCTTCCGCGCGGCGTGAGCGTCGCGCTCGTCCACCTCGCCTCGGCCTCGCTCGGCCCGGACCCGTTCGCAGCCTTCCTCGCCGCGCACCGCGCCCACGCTCCGGGGATCGAGCACGAGCTGGTCGTCGTCTACAACGGCTTCGCCGACGCTGAAGCGGCCGCGGCGATGCGCGCGCTGGCCGCCGACCTGCCGCACCGCGCCGTCTACCTCCCGACGCGCGAGATCGACCTCATCGCCTACCGCCGCGCCGTCGAGGCGGTCGAGCACGAGCACGTCTGCCTGGTCAACTCGTCGGCCGAGCCGCTGGTCGACGGCTGGCTGGCCAAGCTGGTCGCAGCGGTGCAGGAGCCCGGCGTGGGCGCGGCGGGCGCGACCGGCACGTGGGAGAGCCACCTGACCGAGCACGAGCGCGAGCTGCGCCGCCCGCGCGGCTGGGCGCCGCGCGACGTCGCCGCGCGCGTCGTGATGCGGGCGCGCAGGCGCCGCTACGCCGAGCGCTTCGCCCCCTTCCCCAACCCGCACCTGCGGACCAACGGCATCGTCATGGCGCGCGCGACCTTGCTCGACGTGTGGCCCGAACAGCTCGGCGACAAGCTCGCCGCGCACGCCTTCGAGAGCGGCCGCGACGGGCTGATGACGCGGCTGCGGCTGCGCGGGCTCGAACCGCGCGTCGTGGGCCGAGACGGCGTCACCCACCCGCCCGGCGACTGGCCCGCCAGCGCCACCTTCCGCGCCGGCGGGCAGGCTAATCTGCTGCTCGCCGACAACCGGACCCGCGACTACGAGCGGGCGGACGCGGCACAGCGCGCCGCCCTTGCCGCGGCGGCGTGGGGCACCTGATGACCGAGACCCGGGCGCAGCTCACCGAGACATGCTGGGCGTGCGGCGCAGACGCGCCGCTCACCGACGACTTCGCACCCGCGCGCTACCACCGCTGCCCGGCCTGCGGGATGCTCTTCCAGTCCGAGCGCGGGCTCAACGAGCTGCGCAAGCTCTACGACGACGACTACTTCGCCGAGCATGCCGGCGGCGGCCACTACGCCGACGAGGACGCCCAGCGCCATCACGAGGCGCGCGTCCGCCTGCGCCGCCTCCGCGCGTACGCGCGATCTGGGCGCCTGCTCGAGATCGGCTCGGCCGGCGGCCACTTCCTCGCCGACGCGGGCGCCGGCGGCTTCTCGGTGCAGGGCGTCGAGCCGGTCGGCTCGTTCGCCGAGGAGGCGCGCACGCGCTTCGGCGTCCCGGTCGAGACCGGCTACATCGAGGAGGTCGAGCTCGGGAGCGAGCCGTTCGACGCCGCCTGCGCCTTTCACGTCCTCGAGCACATCGCCCAGCCGCGGCCGGTGCTCGAGCAGATCCACGCGCGGATGAGGCCGGGCGGGACGCTGTTCGTCGAGGTGCCGAACATCGAGAGCTACGCGGCGCGCACCCGCGGCGCGCAATGGGGCGCGCTCGAGCCGCTGCACCACGTCGGGCATTTCAGCCCGCGCTCGCTGCGCACGATGCTCGAGGCCGCGGGCTTCACGGTCGAGGCGACCGAGACCGTGCCGTTCTTCACCTACCTGCGCCCGCGCGGCAAGCTCTCGCCCGTCCAGCTCGCGCACCGCGCCGCGCTGTCGGCGCGCGCCAGGGTCGCGCCGTTCGGCGCGCACCCCGACCGCCACGAGCTGCTGCGCGCGTTCGCCAGGGCGTGAGGGTCACCATCGCCATCCCCACCTACAACCGGGTGGGGACGCTGCGCCGGACGCTCGACTCCGCGCTCGGCCAGACCCACGCCGACCTGACCGTCCTCATCTCCGACAACGCCTCGGACGACGGCACCGAGGAGCTGTGCCGCGGCTACGCCGAGCGCGACGAGCGGGTCCGCTACCACCGCCACGCGTCCAACATCGGCCCGACGCCGAACTTCAACTGGCTCTTCGAGCATGCGGCCGACGAGTACGTGCTGATGCTCGCCGACGACGACTGGATCGACCCGGAGTACGTCGAGGTCTGCCTGCGCGAGCTGCGCGCGCGACCCGACCACGTGCTCGTCGCCGGCCGCGCGCGCTACTACCGCGACGGCGCCCAGATCGCCGAGGGCGCCGACGTGCAGGTGGCCGAGGACGACGGCGGCGCGCGGGTGCGCAGCTACTACCGCCAGGTCGATGACAACGGGACCTTCTACGGCGTGATGCGGCGCGCGGCGCTGCGCGGGGCCGCGCCGATGAACAACGAGCTCGGCAACGACTGGTTCCACCTCGCGGCGATCGCCTTCCAGGGCAAGCTGGCGACCCTCGGCGCGCCGGTCATCCACCGCGACGCGAGCGGCACGTCCTCGACGCTGGCGGGGATCGTCGAGACCTTCGGCGGCAACGCCCGGCTGCGCGCGCGCGTGCCGCATCTGTTCATGGCGGCGACGGCGTTCGCCGAGATCGCCTGGCGCGCGCCGGTCTACGCGCCGCTGGGGCGGGTCGGCCGCCTCGTGCTGGCGCTGCGCGCGGCGCCGCTCGTCATCGACTGGAAGTCGCTGGCCTGGCACGTCGTGGCGCCGAGCGTCGCCCGCCTCGGGCGCCGGCCGCGCGGGCGCGGCGCCCTGCGCGCGTTCGACCGCGTCACCCGCCGGCTGGGCGCGGGGAAGAGCCGCCTCGGCTGACCAGCTCGCGCAGCTCGGGCGGCACGCGGCCGGTCAGCACCAGCAGCGCCGCGAAGACCGCCACGCCGAGCACGATGTCGACCACGTCGGGCACGCCCGGAATCAGCAGCACCGCCGCGCCGGCGCCGCCGGCGAGCAGCACGAGCGGGATCGAGCGCAGCACGCCGAGCGCGGACGGGACCTCGCGGGCGACCACGCGGAAGGCGAGCACGGCGAGCACGAGCTCCGCGCCGGCCGTGGCCGCCGCGGCGCCGCGCGCGGCGTACGGGCCGACGAGCGCCATCGTGAAGACGAAGACCGTCGCCAACGCGATCGCGTTGTAGACGAGGATCGCGCGCTGGCGGTTGAGCGACAGCAGCGGGAACGTCGCGGCCACCGAGAAGAACGTCGGGATCATCGCCAGCGCCTGGATGCGCAGCACGCCGACCGCGGGATGGTCGGTCGGCGGCGCGAGGACGTCGACGATCACCGGCGCGGCGAGGATCAGCCCGAGCGCCGTGAAGACGCCGCAGACCAGCGCGAGCTCCATCATCCGCGTCGTCGCGCGGTCGAAGCGCGCGCGGTCGCCGCGGCCGGCGCGCGACAGGATCGGGAACGCCGCGGTCACCGCGATCGCCGGCAGCGTGATGACCACCTCGATGACGCGGTAGGAGGTCGCGAAGTAGCCGGTCTCGAGCTCGCTGGCGCGCAGCGACATGACGATGATCGCCACGCGGAAGTACGCGGCGTAGACCGCGGTCGCCGCCGCGAAGGGCAGCGTGTCGCGCAGCAGCGGGCCCCACGCGCGCGGCGACAGCGACGGCCGCAGCGGGAACGAGCCCCGCACGAGCCAGACGGTTGCGGTCACGGTGACGATGCCCGCCGCGATCGGCACGAAGAAGAACGGCAGCAGCGCCGCGCCGGCGACGGCCAGGGCGACGATCGCGACGACGCTGACCACCTGGCGCGCGAGCTCGAGCAGCGTCGCCCAGCCGAAGCGCAGCTGGGCCTGCAGCGGGATCGCCAGCAGCGCCTGGACCGAGCCGAGCATCAGCCCCGTGCCGGCCACGAGCGTGCCGACGACCATCGTGTTGTCGTAGCCCGCGGCGGCGGCGAAGGCGACGGCCCCGAGCATGCCGGCACCCGTCACGACGAGCCGGATGCCGAGCAGGTCGCGCATGACCCGCTTGCGCTCACCGCCCTCCTGCACGGAGTACTCGCGCAGGGCGATGGCGTTCAGGCCGGCCTCGGTGCCGACGCCGATCAGCGCGACGAGCGCGATCACCGTGGTGTAGCGGCCGAAGCCCTCGACGCCGAGGTGGTGGATGAGGATCGGCGCCGAGACGAGGCTCAGGCCGATGCCGACCGCGTAGCCGCCCGCGCGCAGCGCGCCGCCGCGGAGCGCCGTCGTCCCCGCCTCGGGAGTGTCGAGGACGTCGGTGTCGTGCACGGCCAAGACGCCCGAGGCTAGTGTCCTCGCGCCCATGCACGTCGGCCTGAACCTCGTGTTCCTCACCCCCGGCGAGCAGGGCGGTATGGAGGTCTACGCGCGGGAGCTGATCGCCCGCCTGCGCGAGCGCGACGACCTGCGGCTGACCGCCTTCACCAACCGGGCGATCGGCGACTGGCCGGGGGTCGAGAGCGTCGTCATCCCGGTGCGGCCCAAGCGGCGCGTCGAATGGGTGCGCGGCGAGCAGCAGCATCTGCCGCGGGCCGCGGCGCGCGCGGGCTGCGACGTGCTGCACAACCTGGCCAGCACCGCGCCCCTCCGGGGCCGGGTGCCGAGCGTCACGACGATCCACGACCTCGCCTACAAGCTCGTCCCCGAGGCGCACTTCGGGGTCAACGCACTCGGGATGCGCGCGCTCGTCGGGGGCGCCGCGCGGCGGTCGCGGCGGATCATCGCCGTCTCGCAGGCCACGGCGGACGACATCGTCGAGCACCTCGGCCTGCCGGCCGGCAAGGTCGACGTCGTCCCCAACGGCCTCGGGCAGCCGGCCGGCGGCGCCGTGACCCCCGAGGCCGAGCTGCGCGAGCGGCTGGCCCTCGGCGGCCGGCAGGTGCTGCTCACCGTCAGCGCCAAGCGCCCGCACAAGAACCTGCCGCGGCTCATCGAGGCGGTCGCGGGGATGGAGCCGGGCGCGCGGCCCGTGCTCGTCATGCCCGGCTATCCGACGCAGCAGGACGACGAGCTGCGCGCGCGGGCCGCCGAGCTGCGCGCCGGCGACGACGTCCGCATCCTCGGCTGGGTGGACGACGCCGACCTCGAAGGCCTCTACGCGCTGGCCGACGCGTTCGTCTTCCCGACCCTCTTCGAGGGCTTCGGCCTGCCGGTGCTCGAGGCGATGGCGCGCGGGCTGCCGGTCGCCTGCTCCGACCTGCCGGTGCTGCGCGAGGTGGCCGGCGACGCGGCGCTCATGTTCGATCCGCGCGACGTCGGCGCGATGCGCGCGGCGATCGAGCGCGTGCTGGCCGGCGGGCCCGACGCAGAGCGCGGCCGCGCGCAGGCCGCGCGCTTCACCTGGGAGCGCACGGCCGAGCTGACCGCGGCCAGCTACCGCCGCGCGCTGGGATAACGCAACTCTTCTGCGCGGTCGGCGTTGGAGGCGCATGCTCACTCGTCTCGCCGTGGCCGCGACCGGCCTTTTCCTCGTCGTCCCGTCGTCCGCCCCCGCGGCCGGCTCGTGGGGCCGCGTCACCAGCCTCGATCGCGGCAGCTCGCTCGCCTCACCGAGCGTCGCCGTGGGCGCCGACGGCCGTGCGGTGGCCGCCTGGCACGGGCGGTCGTCGTCGGGCTGGTTCGTGCGCGCGGCGCGCGCCGGACGTGCGAGCGGCTTCCGGCGGGCTGTCGACCTCCAGCGGCAGGCCGGCGAGCTCGGGGCGCCCCTGGCGGCCATCGACGCCGAGGGCGACGCGCTCGTTGCGTATCGGCGCTTCGTCGTCGACAACGACCGCCTGGAGACCCGCGTGATCACGCCCGACGGCGCGCGCTTGGCGCCCGTGCTGCTCAGCGGCACCGGCAGCTCCGCGTACGCCCCGGCATGGCTGGCGACGCCCGCCGAGAGCCTGGTGGAGCATCCCGTCCTGGCGTGGTGGCTGCGCGAGAGCCTGCCGGACGGCGAGATCGACCAGCTCAAGCTCGCGGAGGCGCGCGACGGGGTGTTCTCCCCGGCGCCGAGCAACGGCGCGCCCGGAGACCCCGCCGGCGCGCTCGGACGGTTGCCCGACGGCACGGTGGCGATGATCGACAGCCGCTTCAACTCCGCGCACACCTCGACGCGGCCGCAGGGCGGGGACTTCACCGAGCGGCGCTACATCCCCGGCGCCATCGGCGACATCGGCACGGTCGACCTCGCGGTCTCCGCGGACGGCACGACCGCCGCCGCGTGGACGGAGTACTCGGTGCCGACACGCGTGCGCGTGTCCATCCGGCCGCCGGGCGGCGAGTTCGGGCCGGCCGTCACGGTCGGGGAGGAGGTCAACCCGCTCGAGGGGCGCCAAGCCCTCGCCGTCGCCATCACGAGCCTCGGGAAGGTCCGCGTCGCGTGGCGTGTCGACGAGGGCGGTGGTCACGGACCGGTCCGAGTGGCGACGCTCGGATCCGGCCGCCCGGGCACCGCCACGTTGCGCGGCGAGCAGGCGGAGCTCGTGCAGCTGGAGGCCGACGGCCGCGGGCACTGCACGCTGCTGTGGCAGAACACGCGCGGCGCGGTCATCGCACGCACGGTCGCCCGCACCGGCGAGATCGGGCGCCGCTCGGTGCTCACACCGCGGCGCGAGCGGGGCCGCGAGCCGTCGCTGGCGGTCGGCCCCGACGGCAAGGCCGTGGCAGCCTGGGCGACCGCGAGCGGCCGCGCCATCCACGCCGTCCGCTACCGGCCCCGGCCGTAGCTCGCGACGACGGTCCGCAGCGAGTTCTCCAGCGACAGCTCGGTCGCGTGCTCGCCGAACCACGCCGCGGTGCGCTCGCGCAGGGCCATGCCGCCCTCGCGGACGCGCACGATCGCGGCGGCGAGGTCGGCGGGATCCGCGCTGGCGGCGACGTAGCCGTTGACGTCCTCCTCGACGAGCTCGACCGCGGCGTTGTCGGGCTCGGCGACGACCACGCTCGGCGTCCCGCGCGCCGCGGACTCGACGACGACCATCCCGTAGCCCTCGCGCTTGGAAGGCAGCACCATGCACAGCGCGCGCCGCAGCGCGTCCTCCAGCACGTCGGCGTCCACGAAGCCCGGCGCCTCCACGACGCCGGCGGTCTGCGCCACCGCCTCGCGCACCGCGTCGCGCTCGGGCCCGTCGCCGTAGATCACGCCGCGCAGCCCGGGGATCGCGTCGGCCGCGCGGGCCACCGCCGGCGCGACGGCCGGCGCGCGCTTCTCGGGGATCAGGCGCCCGGCGAAGACCACGACGTCGTCGGCGGGCACCGGCTCGGCGGGCTCGAGCGAGCCGGCGTACTCGCCGCGCAGGACGGTCGGCTGGCCGCGGTAGCCCTCGTCGACCAGGCGGTCGGCGTGCAGCCGCGAGAAGCAGAACGCGCGCTGGCGGGCGCGGGCGCACAGCAGCTGGACCCCGTAGCCGACCGCCCCCGCGACGCGGCCGAGGTACTCGCGCCAGTACGACCGGCTCCACACCTCGTGCCAGTCGACGACCAGCCCATAGCCGCAGACCCGGCGCAGCAGCGCCGCGGCGAGCAGCGAGAAGTACGGGAACGAGGCGGTGTGAACGGCGTCGTAGCGGCGGCCGTGGCGCAGCAGATGCCACAGCACGCCGACCCCGAAGACCAGCGGCGGCAGGATGCGGCGCCGCCCCTCGACGTAGAGCTCCAGGCGCGGCCCGACGACGCGCACATCGACGCCCGGCACGTCGGCGTGCACGCCGCGGTCCCACTGGCGCAGCGTCAGGTAGGTCACCTCGTGGCCCTCGGCGGCCAGGCGCTCGCCGAGGTTGCGGTACCAGCGCTCGGCGCCCCCGACCGTGTAGGGGAACAGGCAGTCGTAGATCAGGCAGATGCGCACGGCTCAGCGCGGGAAGCCGGGCGGGCACGTGAACGCGCCGCGGGCACCCCGCACGACCCAGACGCCGCGGCCCTCGGGTGTCGTCATGCACGGCCGCGGCTCGCGGGGCAGCGGGATGTGGGCCACCAGCAGGGCGTCGCCGCGCCGCAGGTCCCTCGGCGCCACCGGCCGCAGCCCGCCGATGTTGTCGGCCAGCGTGGTCAGCAGCGAGTGCGGGAACTCGGGGACGTCCTCGGAGTGCGGGTCCATCGCGAAGCGCCGCGCGCCGTCGCGGCGCAGCGCGGTGAACAGGCCCACGTAGTCGACCGAGCGCTCCGGGGCGGCCGCGCCGGCGTAGCCGTCCGGCGAGTACAGCGTGAACTGGCGGGCCAGCACGTTGTGCGTGTCGGCGCCCGGCAGCGAGATCGCGGCGCGCGACCCGGGGCCGAAGGTCACCGCGATCGTGTTGACCGCGAACGCCGCCGCGACGATCCACAAAACGGCGCGGGCGCGCAGCGTCCCCGCCACCAGCAGCGCCGCGAAGACCAGGCAGGGCATCGTGTAGCGCATGTCCTGGGTGAGGAAGACCGCCTGCAGCACGTAGCCGACGACGGCGGCCGCGAGCAGCTCGGGCGCGTACCGGGGCAGCGGACGGCGGCGCACGACGTCGCGCGCCAGTACGCCCAGCGCCGCCAGGAGCACGAGCGTCAGCGGCAGCAGCAGCTGGAAGTTGACCAGCGCCCAGCCGTACCAGGCGAAGTTCTGCAGCGTCCAGATGCTGCGGTCCGAGGTCGTGCCGTCGGCGATCGTCCCCGCGCCGTTGAGCAGCTCCTGCTGGGCGGCGAAGTGCACGACGAACCACGGCGCCGCGAGCACGAGGAACGCCCCGCCGGCGAGCGCCACGTTGGCCGGGTGGCGGCGCCCGCCGCGGACGAGCATCACCGCCACCAGGCCGACGAGGTAGATCAGGGTCGTGTCCTTGACCAGGAACCCGGCGCCGGCCGCGACGCCGGCCGCGACCGCGTAGCGGCGGTCGGCGAAGTCGCCGGAGGCCAGCAGCAGCCAGGTCGTCAGCGCGACCATCGCGGTCAGCGGCACATCGACCATCACCTGGTGCATCTGGCTGATGACGATCGGGGCGCCGAGGACGAACAGGCAGGCGACCAGCCCGGCGCGCCGGCCGCCGACGACCGCGCCGCCGCGGAACAGGGCGTACGCGAGAACCGGCACGAAGACGAGGTCGATGGCGATGAGCGCCGCGTCGATGCTCGGACCGCCGTGGACGAGGAACCCGAGCACGCCCACGAGGTGCGTGATCGGCCCGTAGTCCGGCATGCGCGACGTCGTGTACGGGGCCAGCCAGTCGTGGGCCTGGAGCTGGTGGTAGTCCTGCAGCACGATCAGGAAGTGCTTGGCGGGATCCCCCGTGAACACCCAGGTGTCGGTGAGCGCCCACCAGACGCACAGGACGGCCGCCAGCGCGCCGGCGCCGAGGGCCGACGCGGCGTAGGGCTCGAGGCGCGCGAACGCGCGTCGCTCGCGCTGCGGGGAGACGGCCACGGGCGTCGCCATGAGGGCCGGGAGCGTAGTGGCGCTGCGCCGGTCGTACGCGCCGCAGGCCCCGCTAGAATGCCCAGCCGCGCGACTTTTGCAGGGCACGCGCGTTCAAGCCGACGTCGCCGTCCGCGACGCCACCACTCACCCTATGTCGACGATCGAGAGACTGTCCGACGCGCCGGCGGCACCTGCTGCGCGCAACCATGACCACCCGCTGGTGTCGGTGGTCATCCCCTGCCTCAACGAGGCGGAGAACATCGAAGAGGTCGTCCGCCGCGCGCACGCCGCGCTGACCGGGAACGGCATCCCCGGCGAGGTCGTGGTCGCCGACAACGACTCCGAGGACGGCTCGGCCGACCTCGCCCGCGCCGCCGGCGCGCGCGTCGTCCACGAGCCGCGCCGCGGCTACGGCAGCGCCTACCTGGCCGGCTTCGGTGCCGCCCGCGGCGAGTACATCGTCATGGGCGACGCGGACCTGACCTACGACTTCGACGAGATCCCGCGCTTCGTCGAGCTCCTCGACGCCGGGGCCCAGCTGGTCATGGGCGATCGCATGGACAACATCCAGCCCGGCGCGATGCCGTGGCTGCACCGCTACATCGGCAACCCGGTGCTCAGCGGGATCCTCAACTTCTTCTTCAAGACCGGCGTGCGCGACGCGCACTGCGGCATGCGCGGCTTCCGCCGCGACATCCTGCCGACGCTCGACCTGCGCACGACGGGCATGGAGTTCGCCTCGGAGATGGTCATCCGCGCCTCCAAGGAGCGGATGGACATCCGCGAGTTCCCGATCACCTACCACCCGCGCGGCGGCGAGTCCAAGCTCTCGAGCTTCCGCGACGGCTGGCGCCACCTGCGCTTCCTGCTCGTCCACAGCCCGACGCACCTGTTCGTGCTCCCGGGCGCCGTCCTCTCGATGATCGGCGCGATCATCGCCGCGGTCTCGCTCGCCCAGGTCGACATCTTCGGGCGCCAGTGGGACCTGCACACGATGGTCGCCGGCGCGCTGCTGGTCATCGTCGGCTCGCAGGTCGTCGCGCTCGGGTTGTGCGCGCACGCCTACGGCACGTATTTCATGGGCGAGAAGGACCCGTGGTTCGACCGCATGCGGGCCCGCTTCCGGCTCGAGCACGGGCTCCTGCTGGGCGCGGCCGTCACCCTGGTCGGGCTCGTCATCGCCGGCGTCATCATCGGCATCTGGCTCAACCGCGGGCTGGGCCAGCTCGGCGAGGAGCGCCTGGCCGTCCTGGCCGCGACGCTGATCATCGTCGGCATCCAGGTCTTCTTCTCCTCCTTCCTGCTGAGCATCCTCGGGCTGCGGCGGACGAAGTGACCGACGAGACGCTCCTCGCCCTGGCGAGCGCGTCGGAGTCCCGGCACGCCCGCGTCCGCGCCCTTCGTGGGCGCGTGGAGAGCCATCCCGGCGCCGCATTGGTGACCGAGCGCGCCGGGCTGCTCGAGCTGCTCTCACCGCCGCCCGCGACCGACGAGGACCCCGAGGACGACGTCGACCGCGACCCCGTCCGCTACGCCGAGACGCTGCTGGCCCAGCACGGGCTGGCCACCACGCCGCCGCTCGTGCACGCCGACGCCGACCAGGTCGAGGTCGCCACGACGCCGCGCTTCGCCCTGCAGGGCGCGGTGGCCGCCGCGGTCCTGATCACGCTCGGCGGGTTCTGGGGCTACTGGCAGTACGGGCTGCTGTACCTGGCCGCGGGCATCGCCGGCGTCCTCGCCGTCGCGCTCGGCTTCCAGACGATCCGCCGCTGGACGCCCGAGGCCCTGCCGTCGGGCCGCCTGCTCGGCGCGGCCACCGTGGTGCTGGCCGCCATCGTCGTCACGGTGGCGGGCGTGCTGCCGATCCGCAACCACCGCGAGGACATCGGCCGCGCGCAGACGCTCGTCGTCCGCGCCGACAAGCTGATCGACGCGGGCAGGTTCGAGGCGGCCCAGGCGCAGCTCTTCGCGGCGCAGAGGCTCGTGTCGGATCCCCCGCTCATCGACGACGTCCGCGCGCACCTCGTCGTGGCCCAGGTGAAGGCCGCGATGGCCAAGCAGACGCGCGCGCTCCGCTCCCGTGGCGGTTAATCCGCTCGCGCGGCGGCGCACCGGCGTGCGCGACTCGGCGGGGCTGGGGCTCGCGGTGCTCCGCAGCACGCACGCGCCGCTCGTCGTCCTGATCCTCGCCTCCCTGATCGTCGCCGCGCTGGCCGCGACCGTGGCCTCGAAGATCGGCACGATCGCCCTGGACGAGATCGTGCTCAAGCAGTCCGCCGTGCACTACACGTCGGGGCTGCCGGGCTCGCTCTTCCACGACATCAACGCGCGCGCCACCTCGCGGCTGTACTCGCTGCTGCTGGCGCCGCTGTTCGCCCAATACGACGGCGACACCGCCGTCCGCATCGCGCGGGTGTTCAACACCGTCCTCTTCGCCAGCGCGTCGATTCCCGCCTACCTGCTCGCGCTGCGGGTCGTGGCGAGCCGCTGGCTGGCCGCCGTCGCCGCCCTGTTGGGGATGGCGACCCCGTGGCTGATCCTGACCACGGTCATCTACACCGAGAACCTCGCGTTCCCGCTCTTCCTGTGGACGCTGTGGGCCATGGAGCGCGCGATCCGCCGGCCGGGCGCGCTGCGCGATCTCGCCGCGCTCGTCTTCATCGCCCTGCTGATGTCGACGCGCACCCAGTTCGGGATCCTCTTCGTCGCCTACTGGCTCTCGATCGTCCTCGTCGGCGTCCTGCCCGTGCGGCGCGGCTCGCTCGTCGACGCGCTGCCCATGCTGCGCCGGCGCTGGCTGCGCCGCCACCCGTTCTCCGTGGCCCTGCTGGCGCTGGTCGGCCTGTACGTCGTCTGGCTCGCCGCGCACGGGCATCTGCACGCGCGCATCCAGTCGATCTTCGGGACCTACAGCGAGATCCAGGACCGCAACCACATCTCCAGCGACATGTCGCTCGCGCTCCTGGTGGAGGTCGTCGCGCTCTCGCTCGGCATCGGCTTCCTGCCGGCGGTCGCGGGCATCGCCTGGTACGCGCGGGCGCTGCGCAGCCGCCGCGGGCCGGCGTGGATCCTCGCCCTCGTCAGCGTCGTCACCGTGGGGGTCTCGTCGGTCGCGACGATGTACGCGCAGGGCGGCTACATCGGCGACCGCACCGAGGAGCGCTACTACTTCTACGCCGTTCCGCTGCTGTGGATCGGCGCGGCCGCCGCGCTGCGCGGGCCGCTGGTGCCGACGCGGCGCGCGCTCGCCGTGGCCGCGGGCGCGCTGATGCTGCTGTACGCGGTGATCCCGTTCCCGGTCGAGCTCCTGCCGCAGACCGGCTTCCTCACGCCCACGCTCGCGTCGATCGGCCATCTCGGGCCGCAGCTGATCCGCGACCTGGGCGTCGCCGGCCTCACCCTCCACGACGCGCTGTTCGGGCTCGCCGCGGTCGGCTTCGCGGCGCTGGCCTTCGTCTGGCGGCGCCGGCGCTGGGCGCGCATCGGGCTCGTCGTGGTGGTGCCGGCGCTGCTGCAGCTCGCGCTCACCGTCTACGTCTTCGACGTCGCGCGCGGCAAGGTCCACGGCGTGCAGGCGCGGACCGCCGGGAACTTCGCCGCGAGCGGCTGGGTCGACCGCGCGCTGGCCCATGGCGGCGAGGCCTCGTGGCTGAACAACCAGTCCGCCGACGCGACCGCCGGTGACGATCATCAACGCGCGACGATCTTCTGGAACGACCAGCTCACGAGCGCGACCCAGGTTCCGGCGATCGGGCTGCCCGAGGTGCAGTGGCCGCTCGCGGGGCTCGGGGTCGTCGACGTCGGATTCGACCAGCGCACCGGCGTCCTCGGGCGTGGGGCGGCGACCGGGGCCCTCGTCCAGGCGCCGTCGTCACCGCAGCTGCAGATCGCCGGGTTGCGTCTCTCGGCGTCGCCGGACGCCGCCTTCGAGCTCATCCGCACCGACGTCCCCGCGCACGCCCGCTGGGCGGCGGTCGGGCTGACCCCCGACGGCTGGCTGCCGGAAGGCCGCAAGGCGGCGCTGCTCGCGACCGCGCCCGCGGGCCGGCCCGCGCTCCGGGTCCGGCTCACCCTCGCGGCCCCGAAGGGCGGTGACCGCATCGCGGTGATCCGCCTCGGCGACCTGCGCAGGACCGTGCACGTGAAGGGCGGGTCGGAGACCAACGTCACGCTGACGCCGTGCACGCCCGCCGGCGGGGTGGTCACCGGAACGCTGACGGGGAGCCCGTCGGCGGAGCTCTCCGACGGCACTCCGGTCACCGTCCGGCTCGAGCGGGCGGAGGTCGGCGCCGCACCCGGCGGCTGCCAACGTTGATCTCGCAGCGAGCATCCCGTCCCCGGGCGGCGCTCCGCTCCCGCGCACTGCCCCGCCTGCCGTGGCCGGCCCTCGGCGCCGGCGGGCTGTTCCTCGCGGCCGTCGCCGTCCTGACCGCGCTCGGCATCGGGCAGATGTCCTACCAGCCGGACGAGGCGCTCTACACGCAGGTCGCCCAGCACGTCGGACACCGCGGCCTGGTCGGCTTCTTCGAGTGGGACGTCTACCAGCGCGGCATCCAGCGACTGACCGTCTGGATGCTCGCGCCCGTGTTCGCGCTCTTCGACGGGCCCGGGGCCTTCGCGATCGGGCACGTCCTGCAGTCCGCGCTGTACGCGTCGGCGGCGATCGCGGCGTACCTCCTGGCCCGGGGGCTCGGCCTTCGGCCGCTGGCGGCGCTGGCGGCCGGCGCGCTGTCGATCCTCGTCCCGTGGGCGATCATGGCCCAGACGTTCCTGACGGAGCCCGCGGCCTACGCGGCGTTCGCGTGGCTGCTCTACGCGGGCTGGGTCGCGCTCGCGCGACCGAGCCCGAGGCACGACGCGTTCGCGCTGCTGGCCGCCGCCCTGGCACCCCTGAGCCGGACGGGCTTCGTGGTGCTGCTGCCCGTGCTGCCGGTCGCCGCGGCCATCGTGTCGTGGCCCGCGTCCGGCAGCGTGCCCGAGCGCCTGCGCGGCTGGCCTGCGGCGCTGTGGCGCCGCCACCGCGTGCTCGTCGTCGTTGCCGTGTTCGCGGCGGTCCTGGTCGTGGGGCGAATGGCCACCGGCGGCGGCTGGAGCGCGCTGACGGGCACCTACGGCGCTCCTCCGCTCAGCGACCTCGGCCTGGTGGTGCGCAAGGACCTCCAGTTCCTGTCCCGGTTGATGAGCGGCACCGGGCTGCTGCTCGGTGCGATCGCGCTGCCGTGGCTCGCGGTCGGCCTCGCACGGGTGCGCGACGCGCCCCGTCACGCGTTCGCCGTCCTCGCGGTGCTGCTCTCCCTCGCCCTCCTGCTGCAGCTCGCCGGGGCCGCCCCCGACGAGCGCTACGTCATGTACCTCACGATCCCGCTCGCGGTGGCGGGCGTCGCCGCCGTGGCGCGGCGCGAGATCGGCGCCCTGGGCCTGGCCGCCGGAACCGCGGTCGTGGCGGCCCTGGTCCTCGGGCACCGCTGGGACGTGAACGGCGGGGACTTCGGCTTCTACGCCTATCCGGCCGAGCAGTTCCACCACCGGCTGCTGACCGGCCGGCTCAGCGTGCCGCCGCTGTCGCATCTGCCCGGCGACCCCGAGCATTCGCTCGTCTTGATCCTCGTGCTCGCGGCGTGCGCCACCTGGGTCGTCCTCGGGCGCGTGCGCCGCACGGGCGCGGCGGTCGCGGCCGTCCTGCTCGCCCTGGTCGGCTGGCAGGCGATCCAGACCGGCTACGTCCTGAGGAACTTCCGCGACAAGGTGGCCAACCCCAACCACATCGGGCTCGGCGCGCGCTCGTTCGTCGATCGCGTGGTCCCGCGTGGCGAGTTCGCCGGGATCTACGGGGCCGGGGCCGGCAACACCCGCGACTTCGAGGCGATCTGGCTCGAGGCCCAGTTCTGGAACCCCCAGCTGCGCGCGATCGTGCAGCTCGGCCCGAGGACGGTCGCCCCGTCGCCCTACACCCTCGGCCAGCCCGTGGTCCTGCAGCCGAACGCCGAGACGGGGCGGGTCTCGGTGACGACGGGCCGGATGCCGCGCTTCCTGGCCGAGGCGCGCGGCGTCAACCCGCTCGGCCTGCGTGCCCGGCCGGTGGCCGCCAGCTACCTGCCGATGGACGTCGTCGAGGTCTCGCGGCCGCTGCGGGCCGACTGGTACGTCGTGGGGATGAGCTCCGGCGGCATCGTCAGGCCGCGCGGTGCGGCGCGCCTGCGCGTCTTCCGGCACGCGATCGAACGCGGACGCTGTGCCCGGATGGACGTCACCGGGCCGCCGGACCTCGCCGGGACGGCGACCTACCGCGTGTCCGATGCGGTCAGCGCGAGCGGCCGCGTGCGCGCCCAGCAGACGCGGACGATCCAACTGCGGCTCTCGCCGCAGGGCGCCTATCAGCAGATCGTCGTGCGCGCGGCCGGCAAGCCGCTGCAGATCACCGGCATCACCGTCGGCGCCTGTCTCTAGCTCGCGCGCAGGCGCCGCATGCCGCGGTAGGCGAGCACGATCGCGCGGCTCATCGCCTGGTTGATCGCCACCGGCAGCCGGTGCCCGTCGCCGTGGCGGCGCGCCTGCTCGGCGTGCTCGGCGAACTGCGTCTCGAAGCCCGACATCGACAGCGTGCCCTCGACCATCCGGAACGAGGCGAGCTCGCGGTCGAGGACGATCGGGTCGCCGCGGCGGGCGAGCTTGAGCTGCAGGTCGTAGTCGACCGAGATGCGGTAGCGCTCGTCGAAGCCGCCGATCGTGCGCAGCGCCTCGGTGCGGAAGAACGTCGCGGGCGCGGAGATGAAGTTGTGGGTCAGGTACAGCCCCAGCGAGTAGCGGCGCAGCAGCGCGTTCTTGTACGCCGTCACCGGCTTGCGGATCTCCTGCCCGCCGCCGTCGATGATCGCGCAGCGCCCGGTGAGCCACTCGGCCTCGGGCTGCGCGGCGAACGCCTCGCCGACCGCGTGCAGCGCGCCGGGGGAGTAGAGGTCGTCGGCGTTGAGCTCGCCGAGGATCTCGCCGCCGGCCATCGCGATGCCCTTGTTCATCGCGTGCGCCAGGCCGCGGTCGGGCTCGGAGACCCAGCGGATGCCCTCGGCGGCCTCCAGCAGCTCCAGCGTGCCGTCGGTCGAGCCGCCGTCGACGACGATGTGCTCCAGGTCGGGGTAGCCCTGCGCGCGGACGCTGGCCAGCGTCGCCCCGATCGTGTCGACGGCGTTGTAGGACGGGGTGACGATCGTCAGCGCGGGCAGGCGCGTCACGCGGCGGCCCAGCGCTTGAGGATGGCCGTCGACGAGCCCGTCACCGTGTCGAGGTAGACGATCTCGATGCCCTCCGCCGCGCAGATCTCGACCTGCTCGGCGGGCAGGCGGTCGCGCCAGTCGTCGCCCTTGACGTAGTAGCGCGGCCGCAGCGCGCGCAGGACGTCCTCGGTCGTCGTCGGCGACAGGTGCACGTAGTCGATCGCCCGCAGCGCGTCGATGATCTCGCCGCGCTCGGCCTGGGTCAGCAGCGGCGGGTGCTTGCCCGAGAGATAGGCGTCGGAGGCGACGTTGCAGAGCACGGGCGCGCCGAGGGCCGCGGCGGCGGCGAAATAGCGCACATGGCCGGGGTGGAGGGGGTCGAAGCCGCCGTCCACCATGGCCACGCGCCCCGACAAAGTCCCGAGATCGGCGGTGGCGACGAGCACCGCC
>JADMIO010796538.1_pt1 | contig 41803 bp, 31 predicted proteins | sample 8958161 | NCBI WGS metagenome assembly JADMIO01 (sample SAMN16585339, study PRJNA669376) | soil metagenome | isolation source: Crop rotation soil | place: USA: Cullars Rotation, Alabama | collected 2011 | reverse complement strand
GGTTTCAGGTATGCATCCTACATGTCATCCCCCTTTCCCAAACTTCTTGGCGCAAACGATGTGACCGAAGCAGCTGAAAAACCTTGCGTTCGCGGACCCGGAGGCCCGCCGCGAATTGATCACGCTGCTGTACGATCGCTTCCGCGAGCGTGCCCAGCAGCGCTTACGGCATGAGCGAGCAGGGCACTCTTTGGGCGCCACGGACCTCGTACACGAGGCTCTGGTGCGGTTATGGAGGGGCGAGGAGCTTACTAAAGCGGCAAATGGCAACCAGCTCTTCCGAGCATTCGCACGAGCCATGCGGCAAACACTCATTGATCATGCCCGCCGTCGTACGGCTAACAAACGAGGGGGAAACCGAGTGCGCGAGGAATTAGATGATCTCGTAGACGACGTTTGCCGCCGCAGCGGCGGCCAGGTGGAAATGCTGAGTGAAGCGCTGGACTATCTGGCGGGGGAATTGCCGCGGGAAGCGACCGTGCTGGAGATGCGCTTCTTTGGCAGGTACACCCTCCCCGAAATTGCTGCGGCGCTATCTGTATCGCTGAGCACCGTGGAACGTGACTCACAGTTTGGACTTGCCTGGCTGCGTGATTTTTTGGCTCAGGAGCCTACTCATGCCCATTCATAGACTACGCAAAGTTCGTGAGCTTTTTGATGCGGTTGTGCAACTGTCTCCTCGAGAACGGCGCCACTACTTGCAGCAGCAGGTCTCAGATCTTGATGTCAGTGAGCAGGTCGCCCGCCTCCTGAGCGAAGATACGGTGATCGATGAATCCTACCTATCCGAATTGACGCCCGACGATCTCGCTCTCAGCGATCCAAACGCGATCACCACCTCCTTGCCTATTGCAGATCGTGAACCGGGCGATGAATTGCCTCAGATTCCGGGGTACGAAACGTCCGCGCGTCTCGGCCATGGCGGGATGGGGGTGGTCTATCTCGCCTGCGATACTCGCTTGGGTCGGCAAGTGGCGTTAAAGCTTCTGCCAGCGGAATTTGCGCTCCATCCGCATCGTCTCGAGCGATTCCGGCGAGAAGCCCACACTGCCAGCTCCCTCAACCATCCGGGAATATGCACGATTTATGACGTTGGCACTCATAACAGTCAGCCCTACATGGTGATGGAGTTGGTCGCTGGACAGACGCTCCGCGAACTCGTCCGTGAGCAACTGCCTTGGGAGCGGCTGGCGATATTGATTGAGCAGGTGGCACGGGCACTCCTGGCTGCCCACCAGGCAGGCGTTGTTCATCGGGACATCAAGCCCGAGAACCTGATGGTTCGGAGGGATGGCTATGTCAAGGTGCTGGATTTCGGTCTGGCGCGACGAATCACAGCATCCTCAGCCGCAGAATCAGGGACCGTGCCGGGCGCTGTGATCGGGACACCGCATTACATGTCGCCCGAGCAGTCGCGGGGAGAAAAACCGGATGCCGCGAGCGACGTTTTTTCCTTGGGCGTGGTGTTGTACGAATTGCTTACCGGGCGGCGTCCCTTTGGGGGCGAAACCGTGGTCGAAGTCCTGCACGCCATCAATTCTTCGCCAGTGGTTTCGGCGGCGCGCTTGCGCCCCGAAATCCCCCTGGCATTGGATGCCTTGCTGCATCAAATGCTGCACAAAAGCGCCGAACTGAGACCTACCGCAGCAGATGTTGCAGCCCTGCTCAGTGAGCTTAAATCCAGGCCTGCTCAGCCAACGGCTGCGAACGAGCACGCGAAGCGGCAACCGGTAGGCCGTCGCTTGGAACTCGATGCTCTGCGCGCCGCCCTCGAATCGGCGGCAGGTGGCCGAGGGCTGGTGGCCTGCATTACGGGTGAGCCAGGCATTGGTAAGACAACCCTCGCTCAGGAGTTTCTCAGCGAATTGACCGCGGATGGTCGCGGTTGCGCTATTGGCCATGGCACTTGTTCGGAGCGCCTGGCGGGGACCGAAGCCTACCTGCCTATTTTGGAAGCACTTGAAAGCCTGATCCGCGGTCCTTATGGCGACTATGCCGGTCGGCTTTTGAAAACTGTTGCACCCACCTGGCATCGGCAACTGGCCCCCACCGACGACGCTCACACCGCAGCCAACCAGGCGACGTCATCCGACCGCTTGAAACGCGAATTTGCCTCCTTCCTGGAGGAGCTGTCACGCGTGCAACTGGTCGTGCTTTTCCTGGACGATCTGCATTGGGCAGATCTGTCCACCATCGACTTGTTGTCGTTTCTCGGTACCCGCTCTGCAGCCCTGCGCCTGCTATTGGTGGTGACCTATCGTCCAACCGAAATGGCTCTCTGCAAGCACCCCTTCCTTCAGGCCAAACTTGAATTGCAGGCCAAAGGAAGCTGCCGCGAAGTGGCACTGGGCAGCCTCAGTCGCTCGGAGGTCGAAGAATTCGTCGTCGGCGAGCTTCCCGGCCGCCTGCCGGCGAATTTCGTTTCACTTATTTTCAGCAAGACTGAGGGTAATCCGCTTTTCACGGCGGATTTGCTGCGATATTTGCGAGATCGCGGATTCATTGAAAAGGTCGCCGATGGATGGAAGCTGTCCCGGCCCTGGGCGAGTTTCCAGGCCGAACTGCCCGAATCCGTCCGCAGCATGATCAAGAAAAAGCTGGCTCAACTTGACCGGGATGATCGTCGATTGCTGTCCGCCGCGAGCGTCCAGGGGCATGAATTTGATCTGGCAGTGGCGTCGCGGCTGCTTGGTTTGGATATCGTGGATGCGGAAGAGCGATTGAGCCACTTGGAAGAGGTCCATGCTCTTGTCAGGCCGCTACGTGAGCACGTGTTGCCCGATGGAACGCATAGTGTCCGATTCACGTTCATTCATGTGCTCTATCAGAATGCCCTGTACGATGATCTCCCTAATTTGCGAAAAGCAAAGTGGAGCGCTCAAACCGCCAAGGCTTTGCTCGCGCACTTTGGGAACCAGCAAGCGCAAGTCGCGGCGCAACTCGCTTTGTTGTTCGAAGCCGCCCGCGATGCTGCGAGCGCCGCCGAGCACTTTCTCGTCGCAGCGCAGAACGCTTCCAGCGTCTTCGCCTACGAGGAAGCGGCGGCGCTCGCTAACCGAGGGCTAGTGCAGCTACGTCAGTTGCCCCAGTCCCTTGACCGCGATCGACGCGAATTTCAATTGCAGCTCGTGTTGGGAGGCGCTTGGCAACCTACGCGGGGGTTCGGGAATGAGGAGACGGGGCAAGCTTATCGCCGTGCAATAGAGCTTGCCACGCAACTTGGCCCAGGGGTGGACCCTTTTCCGGCGATGTGGGGCCTATGGTTCTTTCACATGGTGCGACTCGACCTGGTTATCGCCCGAAAGCTGGCGGAGGGGTTATTGGAGCAATCTCAGGCTAGTGAGGATCCTTTGCAGCAGATGCACGCCTGCCGGGCTTTAGAAATGACTGTTGGGCACCAAGGGGAGTTCCGGTTGGCTTTGGATTACTTCGGCAAAGTAGCGCCGAAATTAGATGACGCGCTCCCCCTGGGAACCGAATTCGGTCCAGAACCCGGCACGCCTTGCTTGTCCTATGCTGGCTGGGCCCTGTGGCCGCTCGGTTATCCCGATCAGGCATTGGGATATTCCCAGCAGGCCATCGCTCGGGCGAGGCAATCGGGGCACCCCCAGAGCCTGAGTACCGCGCTCTACTTCGCGACCATTATCCATCAATGCCGAGGAGAAGTAGCCCTGGCGCACACCACCGTTGAAGAAATGATCGCGCTGGGGGAAATAGACTTTCCCGCCTGGGCGGCGTGGGCAAGGGTATTCCGAGGCTGGGTGCAGTGGAAACAGGGCTCACGGGAGACGGGCATTTCGCAGATGCGCGAGGCACTGGCCGGGCTTCGAGCGATTGGAACCGGTACTGGCAAATTACGCTGTATCTCGCTGTTGGTGCCTGCACTGGCCGAGGCTGGACAATTTGCTGAAGCCCAAGTCTTGCTCGAGGAAGGGCTGGAAACGTTGCACCATACGGGTGAATATGCCTTCGCAGCCGACCTGTATCGTACGCAAGGCGAATTGCTTGCGAGCCGGGGCGATCCGCAAGCTGAAGGATGGTACCTTTGCGCAATCGAGACAGCTCGGGGGCAACAGGCCAAATCGCTTGAGCTACGCAGCATCACCGGACTGAGCCGCCTACTCCAGCAGCAAAATCGGCTAGTGGAGGCTAGGCAGTTACTTAGCGAGTGCTACAGCTGGTTCACCGAAGGCCTGGAGACTGCCGATCTCCGCGTGGCATCGACACTCCTGCAAGAATTGGACTCATAACTGTGGGCGTCCCCTAATCAAACTTCTACCTACGATCCGGCGTGTTTCGGTCGATATGGCCGAAGCATCTTGATCGTGCTCCCAGTCCCCATCTCGGCAGAGGATTCTGAGCAGCTATCTCGTGCCAGCGAGCGAGTGTGATTCCACGGCCGTGACAATCGCAGCCGCAGTACGTTGCTGTTGTAGCTTTAGCCAACGCGCTCGACGGACCCAGTAGAAGCGGACGGGCAGGAAGAGATCGACGACTTCGTCGGAGATTAAGAGACCGCCTAAAACGGGGAGCGCCATCGGTGCCAAGATTTCTCCGCCGACTCCGGTGGCAAAGACCATCGGGAAGATGGCGATGATGGCCACCCCCTCGGTAAGCAGTTTGGGCCGCAGGCGATGCACGGCGCCTTCGATTACGGCTTGGCGTAGCTCTTCCAGCGAGCCGATGTTCTCCAAGCCGCCACGTTTCTCAATGGCTTCGCGGAGGTAGACCAGCATGATGATGCCGGTCTCGGTTGCCATGCCGAAGCAGGCGATGAAACCCACCCAGACGGCGACACTGAAATCCATCGGCGGAGCATCCCAACCTGTCATGATCTTAGGGAAGAGATACATGAAGAAGGCCCCACCCGCGAGCGCTTCAGGCACGGCCAACATCATCAAGACGGCATCGGCAAGGTCGTTGTAGGTCAGGTACAGGATGAGGAAGATCAGCACGACCACGGCGGGAAACACGAACCGCAGCGTTTGCGCCGCCCGCACTTGATGCTCAAATTCTCCGCTCCATTGCAGATTAACTCCTTCCGGGAGTGTGACCTTGCCGGCGACGGCACGTTTCGCCTCCTCGACGTAGCCGACGATGTCGCGGCCGCGCACGTTCAACGTGACGTAGTTCAACAGCCGGCCGTTTTCACTCTTTATCATCGCTGGACCCTCGACAATCCGCACGTCCGCGACTGCGCTCAGCGGGATTAGCGGCTTTTGCGAGCGGGCATGGGAGCCCAATCCGATGTGAGGTCCGGTCGTGGTATTGCCGCTGTTGTCGGCAGTGTTTCCTGCCATCGAAGGTTTACTCATCGCCCCACCGCTGGCTTGAACGCCTCCCATGCCGTTGGGGCTGATAAGCAGCCGTCGGATTGATTCCTCGTCCTCGCGGTTCACGCGGGCGTAGCGAACTCGCACCGGAAAACGGTCTCGTTTTTCGACGGTGAATGTTACGGCCCGTCCGGCAAGTGCCGTCTCGATCTCGTTCTGCACGTCCTCCACGCTGATGCCATAGCGGGCTGCTTCCTCCCGTTTGATCTGAATGTCGATGTAGCCCTTGCCCATAATCGGCGCGGCAATCACGTCGCGGCCGCCGTTGACTGGCTTGAGCGCCGCCTCCACTTGCTGGCAAACCCGGTCGATCGTCTCCAGGTCGGGCCCAAACACTTTCACACCAATATCGGTCCGCACGCCCGTGGAAAGCATTTCAATCCGATTGATGATGGGCTGGGTGAAGATGTTGCTCCAGCCGGGCACTTGCAGGACGCGGCTCATCTCGTCGTCCACCAGATCGCCCTTGGGCCCTGTCCTCCGCGGCCAGAGAAAGACCTTCTTTCGCATTGGCTCTTGCAATGCTTTTGCAAGCGAATGAAACGGCTCGAACGCAGCGGCGTCTGCGGGTTTGTTTAATTGAACCTGAAGCGAGGCATCGGCAAATCGTTCGGACTCAGAGCCACGCCCGGCCTCCGCCAGCAGATCCGCACTCTTCGCGACCCTCACCAATTCTCCCAAGGCAAACCAGGTGTAGGATTCGATTCCGAAATCGAACAGTTCCCAATTGATTTGTCGCACTTGTTCTCGCCAGAGCTTCTCTCGCTGCTGCTCGACTCGCTTGAGCACTTCGCTTGCAAGCGTTTTGGGAGGTAGTCCCCAGGCTTGTGTGACTTGAGAACCGATTGCCTGCAGCGGTGATTCATGAAGTTGCTGGGCATCCGCATCCGCACCGATTGCGCCGGACTCCTTGAGCGCTGTGACAACTGTATCGGCCAAATGAGTCGTGTCTTCGAGCGCCGGTTGGTGAGCCAGCCACGGTCCGAAATCCGGTTGCAAGCGGGCAACAAGCGTGGCTACCTCGTCGGGTTCATTGACACCTTCAGGAAATGCGACCTTGGTTCCTAACCTCACTAGGCGGAACGTGTCCTCGACAGCAAATTGGGTGAGCGTGGCCTCCAGTTCCCGCTCAAATTCGCCGTACCGTCGTAAGGCGAGTTCGCGCTGCGATTCGTCAAATCTTTCGATCGCTTTCTGCGTGGCGTCGTTAATCAGGTTGCGGCGCTCGTCGGCCTCACTCGGCAAAACGAGGAATTTATCAACGACCAGACGGTCGAGGATTCGCTGGGTCTGCTGTTCCGCGTCGGGATACCGCAGGACGCGTTTGGGCCACAGTTCCCGCGGGCGAAAGTTGACAAACGTCTCGACCATGTCCAAGGGAGCTGGATCCGTCGGGGTATCCGCCCGGCCCGCCTTGCCGATAACGGATTCGACCTCCGGGAAGCCTCGCAGCAGCGCATCGCGGGCCTTCAAGTCGTCGGCCGCCTGGGTCACACTCGCGCGCGGCACCGTAATCGGCATGTCGAGTGTTGTGCCTTCGTCGAGCGCTGGCATGAACGCCACGCCGATCTTGGGGAAATGAAAAGCCCAGAACGCGAGCAGCGTGAGTGTCGCCAGCGAGAGAAGCTGCCAGTACCAGCGGCGTGTGGCAATCACGGTAAGCGCCGTCACCAGGGCGAATGTTCCCAGGAAGCACCACTTCCACGCAATTTCCGACGCGCCCTGACCGAGAATCGCCTGGAGCGGGAACATGCCAGCCGCCAGGATTAAGAGCGCGGCGAATGCCCACATCACCAAATTGCGACGCGGCAGAGCCCAGGTTAAGAGCGGCCTGTAAATCTGGATGAAGCTGCGGACGATCCAATTCTCTTCTTCGCTCCGCAAATGCCCGCGGATGAAAGTCGGAATCAGCGCAGGGACCAGCGTTATCGAAATGAGAGCAACGCCCAGCAGCGCGAAGCTTTTGGTAAAGGCCAGGGGATGGAACAACTTCCCTTCCCGGCCGCTGAGCATGAAGACCGGGATAAAGGAGATCAGCATGATAAGGACGGAGAAGAAAATCGGCCGGCCGACGGTACGGCAGGCGGGGGTCACGATGTCGCGGGTGTCGCCCGTCACCCGACGGTCGCCGAAGTGCTCTTTGAGGTGATGCGTTGCGTTCTCCGTCATCACAATGGCCTGGTCCACCAGGATCCCAATCGAGATCGTGATGCCTGCCAGGGACATGATGTTGGCCTGGATGTCGATGACTCCCGTTACCCGCAGGAGCCACATCACCAGAAACGAAAACAGGACCGACAGAGGCAGCGTTACGCAGATGACAAACACACTGCGGAAGTGCATCAGAATCAGCAGGATGGCAATAGACGCGATGGCCATCTCATGCCACATGACCTCCGCCAACGTGTGGATGGCGCCGTGGATCAGCCGCGTGCGGTCATAGGCCGGGATGATATGCACGCCGGGTGGTAAACCCGGCTGCAATTCGAGAATCTTGGCCTTCACGGCTTGGGTCACCGTAAGCGGGTTCTCGCCGTGCCGCATCAGGACTGCACCGCCCGTTACTTCGTTGCCATTTTTTTCGTAAACGCTGCGGCGGAATTGTGTTCCCAGCTGCACACTCGCAACATTTTTGACGTAAATCGGCACGCCGTTGATCTCGCGGATCACCGTGTCCTGAATGTCCTTTTCGTCGCGGATCCAGCCGATGCCGCGGACGATGTATTCCGCATTGTTTTTCTGGACCACGCCGCCGCCCGCGGGCATGTTGCTGCGGGACACGGCGTTATACAAATCGCCGAGGGTCAGGTCATAGGCCCGCAAGTCTTGGGGCCGCACGTCGATTTGGTACTCCAGCGGCATGCCGCCCACCAACGCTACATCGGAGACCCCCTTCGCCGCGTTGAGCTGTGGTGCCACGTAAAACTTGTTGATCGCCCACAGCCGCCCAGGTTCGATCGGATGATGCGGACTCGGTTCCAGCGTGTACCAGAAAACCTGCCCCAACGCCGTCGCGTCAGGTGCCAGGTAGGGGACCACGCCGGACGGGAGAAAGGTGTTCGCCTGGGCAAGTTTCTCCGTCACCCGCTGCCGGGCGAAGTAAAAATCCACATGCTCCTCGAAGATGATGGTAATCATCGAGAAGTTGAACTCCGACGATGATCGCACGGCCTTCACGCCTGCCAGCCCCTGCAATTTGCGGGACAGTGGGTAGGTGACTTGGTCTTCGATTTCGCGAGGGCTGCGTCCCATCCAGTCGGCAAACACGATAACCTGGTTCTCGCTCAGGTCGGGTATCGCATCGACCGGGGTTTGCAACATTGCGTAAACGCCCAGAAGCGACATTGCCGCGGCGCCGAAGAACACCAGGAAACGGTTCTTGATCGACCATTCGATGATGTGCTCGATCATGGCTGCCCTTTCGCTGCGGGCGGTTGAGCCTGGCTGGCGGCTCGCAGTTGCCGCAACTTGACCAGCGTCATTTGCGGATCCTTCTTGGCGGCCTTCTCGCAGCCTTCGCAGCACAGAAAGACTGGCTCGCCATTGACCATGATCTTGACCGGCGGCCCCATTGAACCGAGACGGCTGTCATCGGCAACGACGCAGAACCGTTGCGCCAGCGCGAGCTTGCGATCCGCTGGAGATAGTTTCGCTAGTGCCGTTTGAATTTCCTGCTCTTCCTTACTGTTGACGGCCGGGGTTTGGGTGACCGGAGGCGGCGGCGCTTCCGGCGGTGGCGGCTTCGATTCGGGAGACGCTGGCGGCGCTGCTTTGCGTAGTTCACGCACACGCGCGGCAGTTTTCTTTGGCTCGGTGGTCGCTTGCGATTTGCAGCCGGAGCAACAGAGGAAAACAGTTTCGCCCTCTAAGATCAGCTTGATCGGCGGACCCATCGACCCAATTCGGCTGGTTTTCAGGATTGGACAGAATCGCTGCTGTTGCGCTAGTTCCCGGTCCCCAGGTGACAATCCCGCCAACGCAGCGGTGATCTTGGCTTCCGGATCTTCGGGCGTTGTGGAGCGAACTGTTGCCCCGCCGGTGCTCTGGCTGCCGCTACTTCCGCCGAAGTAGATCGAACCAGCGGCCGGGTTGAGCCGCGTTTCAGCGTCCACCAGGAAAGAACCACTGGTGACGATTTGCTCGCCGGCTATCAAGCCTCGCAGAATGGGCACGTAGGTCACATCATGCGGCCCCTTCATCTTGGGGCCGACGGCGACCTGCACCCCCTCAAAAACGCCGGGCGAGGATTCGCGATAGACAATCTTCTGGTCACCCGTATCAATCAATGCGCTCTCGGGCACGGCGAGCAGCTTGCCGGCTGCGGGTTCACGCTCTTGGTCATCGGTCAGGCCTTGCCCCACGAGTGAATGCAACTGGTCCGGGGAAATCTGCAAACGCACAGTCGCCGTGCTGCCGGGCCTGAGCTTGTGTCCGGGGTTGTCGATCTCGAACCGCACGGTGAGCGTCCGCGTCGCCTGATCCACATGGGGATAGATGAACTTCAATTGCCCCTGAAACTCCTCATTGGGGAATGCTCGGGTAGTGGCCACAACCATCAAATGTGCGGCAGCCGCATCGCCTTGATGGACCTGCTCCACGGGTAATAGACCAATGTCATCTTCATAGACCTGCGCCTGAATCCAGACTGTAGACAGATCGGCCACGTCGTAGAGCGACATCCCTTCCTGCACGTATTGGCCTTCACGAATGTACTTCTGGATCACGTGTCCACTGATCGGCGAGCGAATCTTCAAGTGCGAATTGGCCTGACCAGTGCGCAGAATCTCATCAACCTGACCGCCGTCGATGCCCAGTAGCTCCAATCGCTCCCGCGCGACGCGGAGCATATCCTGGCTGCCGGCACGCTTGGCCTGAAGGAGGTTTTGCACCGTGACATTCAGATCGGGGCTGTATATCGACGCCAGCACGTCGCCAGCGGCGACCATCTGTCCCGTTTCATTGGCGAAGAGCTGGTCGATTCGTCCGTTCACGCGGGACGAAACGGTCTTTTGACCGCGCTCGTTGAACTCGACCAGACCCGCGGCCACGATCTCGCGGGAGAGGGACTGAAACTGCACCGGCGCTGTGTTTACGCCGGCGAGCACAATGCGGTAGGGACTGAGTTGGACCCGGTTCACGATACCGGCGGGCAGCGGCTCTACCTCTCCAGCTTCCCCTTTCTTCCGCTTGGAGAGGGGCATGAAACAGATCGGGCATTTCTCCTTGGAGTTATCGCGCACAATGGACGGGTGCATCGGGCAGAACCACTCCACATCGCTACTATTGGCTCCCGCAACAGCGCTTGGGCGCGTCCAGCGCTCGTAGTACGCGATCAAGGTGTCCCACTGCGTGATGACGACGCCAATAGCTACCAGAATGGCCACGAATCGTAAGCGCGCAAGTTTGACGAGGATCACAAAGTCAAACCACCACCATGCGCGCTGCCAGGCATTAAGCCCTGGCGGTGGGCGCAGACCTCCCTCGTCCTGATTGAATTCGTAAGCGTCGTCGGGATGGTGCGGTATTGGGTTAGACATTGCTTTCTCTCCAGGTTTCAAAAAACGGCAGCCGCGACACGAACAAGCCCCTTTCGTTCGCGGCTAAGAGCGCCTGCTCGGCGCGGCTGCCGCTTCAACCAACCGGCTCTCCTCAGAAACCGGTTGCTTCCAGATCAGCTTTAGCCAACAGGTCGATTACATCCTGCGTGGTCAGCTTTCCGTCGCCGGTAAAGAGCACTCCAATGGCCTGTTTGTCGGGATACACGGCGACTTGCTTGATTCCCTTCGCGCCGGCCAAAGCGGCCTGCACTTTCTTACCCGTCGCTTCGTCCTTGACGGAAGGAACTTTCAGCGCGAGCCAGCCGCCATAGTGCATGCCGCCTCCCATCATGTGCGGCGTGGCGGCGATGCGCTGTGAAAGGCTTTGGGCGGGCAGGACGCTCTCGTCGATTTCGACAATCGCATTCTTGGTCGCCCAATCCACGGACACAGACTTCACGCCGGGGACTTTGGAGAGGGAACTCTGCACCGTCTTCGTGCAAGGTGGGCAGTGCAGGCCGGTCACGAGAAACTTCGCTTTAGTGGTGGCGGCCTGGGGTGGCTTCTCTTCCCCCGAGACGTGGCTGCTTATCAACAGTATCGCAATTGCAGTGAGGCAGGGTGTCAGAGTTTTCATGGCTGGGTCTTTCAGTTTGAAAGTATGAGGGAGGACAAAAGCCGCGCCGCATCGGGGCTCCGATGCGGAGCAGAACGAACGACGTTCGCAGGCATGCAAATGTGGGACAGTCGCACTACCCGCCAGACACCTTCCAGCCCGCACCAAAATACGTGCGACGCTTCGATAGCCAGCGATACTGCTGGGCAAAAAATCCTGGGCCGCCCAGAGATTACGGCGGCCAACGTCCAGAAGACCACGGAAAGCGCCGTGGCGGACCGATTACAACGTCAAATGTTGCTGCACAATCACCAAATCTATGGGAGGCGGTCCTCGGCCCGGGTCGAGCGGACACATCCAATTCGGCACGAAAGCAGGAGTCAAGCCCGGAAGTGATGCAACTGGGGCGTACTCCGTCATCGAATGATGCGAGTCAAGCTGCACCTTCTGGGGTGACGAGGATTCGCTTTGCGAGTGGATCACCAATTGGCAGCACGGCTTGCTTTCCGATACGCCATCTCCACAAGTGTCAGACTTGTGTGAGCCAGAGTGGCCGCAACAAGTTCCTTTGGATTGCTTGGCACAGCAAGACTGGGCGTCCTTGGCTGAACTGGTTGCGTGATCCTGGCAGCGACCGCAAGCGCCAGGAAAGCAGAAGGGAATCTCAACCCCATCCGCACAGCGGCAGGCGACGTTGGGAAGTAGAAGAACTACCGATAATAACGCCGCAAAGGAACGCTTTAGGCTGTCGTTCAATCTCAAGCGGCGAATTGTGGGTATTAGGCACATGACAGCAGTCCAGCCGTGCGCAATCCTAGTTTGGATGCCCGAAATGGTCAAGTTTGCCGGATGGGAGGAATTGGCGGCGACGGCGGTATTTCGAGTCTGCCGTTGCTGATGTCTGCGCCGCCCGAATGGCTTCGGCTGTGCGGCGTCTACCTCCCTTGCCGACATTGACGGTAAGTTCGCCGGCAGTTGATCTGCCGAATCGGCTAAGAGCGCCTGAAAGGCCCCATGACGAAGGGTGAATCTCGACCCCAGGTAACGAGAGCGTTCCCCTTTGCTGGTTGGGGTTTCTCGCAAGGAGGCGAGCATGGGCTGGCGCTACGTTTCCATTCTATTAGCGGTCGCCGCGATTGCCGGTTGTCGCGCTGCGCACAAGGTAGCGGCAAAAACACCAGCGACTGAAGCGCCCAGCTCACGGAGCACGAACTCTCCCCCGGCTTCCTCCGCAACCACACGCGCGCCGCGCATTGAGCGCGTGGCCCATCAAGAGCCGCTACCTGCCCCTGCCAGCCCCGAAACGCCCCAAGCTTTGGAGGCAGGCGGAGCCGATAGCGAGCTATCTTTGGACGAATTCACCGCGGCAGTCGAGGCGCGCTATCCGTCTCTGGATGCGATGCTTGCGGCTTGGCAGGCGGCCGCCCAAAAGTATCCGCAGGCCATCGCCCTCGACGACCCTATGTTCATGGGCATGACGGCCCCCGCGTCGTGGAATTCTCCCACGGCGGAGACCGCTTATGTGTTGGAGTTGCGACAAAAGCTGCCCTGGCATGGCAAGCGGCCGCTGAGAGGCGCAGTTGCTCAGCAAGAAGCCAATGCGGCCTACCACGAATACGAAGATGCTCGGCTCGCCCTCCGGCAGATTGCGCAGGCGGCATACTTCGACTACTTTCTGGCCACCCGTCAGCTTCAGTTGAACCACGAGAACGTCGAGTTACAGCGGCAGTTCCGCGAGACCGCTGAAGCGCGCTACCGTGCCAACCAGACGACCGCGCAAGACGTGCTGCAAGCCGACGTCGAACTGGGCGACTTGCAACGTCGCCGAATTGAGTTGGACCGGCAGCACCGAGCCAGCATCGCGCGGATCAATGTGCTGCTGCGCCAAGAGCCGTATTGTCCGCTGCCGCCGCCAGCGAAGAAGTTGGGCGTGGATGGCTCGCTGCCCGATTCACAAGTGGTGCGCCAATTTGCCTTTGCGCAGCGCCCGGATCTCGCGGCGTTGGGACATCGCGTGCAAGCAGCCGAGGCTTCTCTCGCACTGGCGCGCAAGCAGTTTTACCCAGATGTCGATGCGTTCGGGCGCTACGACACTTTCTGGCAACCCGCGAGCACCCAAGGCGACTTGCGGGCGCAGGCGGGATTCGCTGTCAACTTGCCAGTCTACCGCCAAAAGCTCCATGCTGCGGTAAGCGAAGCCGAAGCACGACTGTCCCAACGGCAGGCGGAGTTTGAGCAGAAGCGAGCGGAAATTGACTACGACGTACAGTCAGCCTGGCTGATGACTGAGGAGAGCCTGCGGCTGGTAACGCTCTATCGCGATCAGCTTGTCCCGACATCCCAGCAAAACGTCGCCGCCGTGCGAGCCAACTACGAGGCCGGCAAAGCGAGCTTTCTGGATCTCGCCCAAGCCAATCGGCAACTCGTGATGATGCGAGAACGTGAAATTGAGGCTGTTGCGATGCTTCATCAGCGGCGGGCGATGCTCGATCGAGCTGCTGGGGCGAAAATTAGCCGTTGAACAGTTCGACATCAGCGCGACCTCCTTGCCAGGCTACCGCGCTTCGGTCTGACACACCGGAGCAGCTTACCAGCAGACCTTCCTGCAATTTGGGATAGTCGCCGGCCGGGCGACAAGGCATGCTCGTCCTATGGGCGAACCACGTCAGCCTTCTCGTCAAGCTTGACTCGTTAGGGCAGCTGTATGAGGGTGAACCCAGAAAACCTGCCCATAAGCTTGGCGAAAGCCTCGCGGACATTTGTCCGGATCCGGTTTTTAGATCGCTAGCCTCCCAAAAGCGGCGAATCCTCAAGAAGACCCCTGGCTGCTTTTCTGCCGCGTTTGGGCACTGGAGCCGCCTTCCGGTCGACCAACAGCTTCCGAGCTTTCCCCTGGGGCCAGGAAAAGCTCAGGAGTGAGCGGTTAGAGCGGGCAGATTGGGGAATTCATCGCTCTTGCGTTGTTGCGGAGTAATTTCTGGCCCCGAATTTCGTCAAGATAGTGGAGCCGAACTCAGGATCGGAGACTCGACTTTGTTGATCGATTGGGAGAGCATTGTCGCGGAACATGGCCGGATGGTCATGCACGCGGCGCTGCGCATCCTCGGAAACGCTTCGGATGCCGAAGAGGTCGCTCAGGATGTCTTCCTGGAAGCCTTCTCTGCACCCGACAGAAACCGCATTCGCAACTGGGGGGCGTACCTACGCAAACTCGCCGTTTTCCGCGCGCTCGATCGGCGGCGGAAGCGGCGAGGCGTCGTAGCCCTGCTCGTAGATGACCTGCCAGCAGCGGAGCTTTCGCCGCTCGACGCAGCCGTCAGTCGTGAGCTGGCCGAGCAATTGCGAAGCCTGATTGTCGCCTTGCCAGAACGGGAAGGGGCGGTGTTCGCGCTTCGGTACTTTGAGCATCTCTCGAACCCACAGATCGCCGAGGTGCTGCAGATCAGCAGCGGCGCGGTCGCTGCGGCACTGCACAAAGTGCGTTCCAAACTCGAAGCCGCGGCCTTGCACCAGGAGAACTGTCATGAACCTGACTCCGTCAACTGAGCAGCCGCACGACGAGCTGCCTCGTCCCTATCGGATCGCCGTGGAAACGATTTTGGCGGAGACACTGCCAGACTTCGATCTGGCGAGTCTGATTCCCTCGCGATCCGCGAGGGAGCTTTCCACACCCTCTCGCCGCCGTTGGCTAGTTCAGGTGTGCGGGATGTCGCTGGTGGGGGCCGCCGCGGTGGCGATTGTCGTTTCTCTGCTTGCTCTTCGGTCGGCGGATGCCTGGGCTCAAGTCGTTAAGGCGGTGCAAAAGAAACCATGGGTCCGATTTCGACTCACGGCGCCGGACAAGTCAGCGCCGGTGGAGATTTGGTTTTCGCCCACGAAACGAATTGGCGTGGGGCGTTTTCCAGGTTCCGTCGTCTTCTTGGAACTGGACGCCCATAAACTGCAGCGTTTCGATGAGAAGGATCGCACGATCTACGTTACCGATCCGCAGCCTTTCGACCTCGATCAATTTGCTGTGCTGGAAGCCGCGCTAGAGGCTTTCGCCAACGGCCAGGAATTGCGGCAATCCAAGGCGGAAGCCGTAAAACTCATCGGGCAGTCCAAAAACAAGGGGAGTGCCGGCAACGAATCGTGGACTGATTACGTGCTCGACTACGAGGATGTCCGCCGTTCTCCCCCTCGGTTCCGCCGCGTGTTTCGCGTTCCCGAGGGCTCCGAGCTTCCCGTCAGCATGACCGAGGAATGGAACTGGGAAGGGAAGAAGGTCGTGCGGATCGAAGAGATGGACTATCCCGCGAGCGGTCCTGCAGACCTGTTCGCGCTTGACGTTCCCAAAGACGCTAAGGTGGTCGATACCCGTTCCGGCGAAGAGTTAAAGGGGGTTCTGGCCGCCTATGCCAAACAACAGAACGCGACGTTCGATCCTTATACCGCAACGGTGCTCACAACGTCCCAGGACTGGAAGCAACTCGATCAAGCGTACCATGTCCGGCGCGACTCCTCCGGCCATACGGCGGATGTGATCGATGGCGAACAGTTTCTCACGTTTCAAATGGAACGCTACCAGACGGATGGGAAGATTGTTCCCGAGAATGTAAGTCGCCTTGAGTGGTGGCAAACCGAAGTGGAAAAATTTGCTTTCAAACACTCCGGCAATGGGGACTCGGTCTCTCCAACTCTCTGCCCCGAACTGGTCGGCTACCCGAGGCTCGGGCTGCCCAATGAAGGCAGGCGCGCCTTGCTGAATCCCAAGCCGTTCATTGGTCCGGCTGACACCGTGATGGTGACCGTGGAAGATACGAAGTCCGGCGCGATGTTGGGCCGCTACTGGTTCTCGCCAGAGCGGGGATTGCTGTGTGTCCGCTCTGAGATGCCCGACAGGGAAACCGGTTGGCTTACTACGGACATCATCGACGCCGCCGAGAAGTCCCCACGGGGAAACTGGTATGCAACCCAGGTTCGGCGCGGAGAGGTCGAGCGCAGCGGCGACGATCTCCGTGCTGACACAGCCGTCGCCCCCATCGGCACCTCGGTGTATCGGTATCTGGTCAAGTTTGACTAACGGATGCCCGCGTACAGTTGCGTCCGTGACCAAACGCTATGAACGCCAATATCAACGAGTCGTGCCCGCTGCGAGAAGCTGCCAGTGGCTGAGGACATTTATCCCAATCGGCTGGTCCTAACCTGCCGATGAGTGGCTGGATTCAACCTGCCGACTGACAGGGTAGAGCTGCACACCAAGACTTACGTTGCTGGTAGACCGCAACATTGGCTGGCAACCATGCAGGGCGTTGACGATCTCATGGAATCGCGTTTAAGACCCCAGGCTGCTTCTCTGATGCGTTCGAGGCTCCGGCCCGCCTAAACCCGCCTCAGCCATCCCGAGCTTTTCTGCAGGGCCCGGCGGTAGGAATGTGCCTTTGGTGATGTGGTATACGGGCGCGGTGCTTATGTTCCGCAGAAAGTTCGGTAGCTGCAATCGTCGGGCGGTGGCTCCTGATGCGGTGCTAAGTCCGACCGCGCCTTGTAAGGCGAGGCCAACACCTCCAGCAATCGGTACAGCACCGAAAGATCGTCGCGATCCTCCGCGGCGGAAAGTGCTTCCTCCACTCGGTGATTCCGCGGGATGACAGCGGGATTGACGGACTGCATCTCGGCTGCGACCGAGGCGCCCGACCGGCCGTCACGATGGAGTCGTTCCTGCCAGCGTGGGTACCAGGCCTGGAAATCCGGTTTCCCGTACCGCTCGCCCACCGGCGGCCGCTCAATCGACAAATCGCGAAAAGTGTTGGTAAAGTCCGCCTGCGATTCCTGCATCCAGGCGAGCAGTGCCTCGATCAACTCGTCGTCACTGGTCTCATCGGTCTGGAGACCCAGTTTTTTCCGCATGCCTCCAAGCCAGTATCGCTCGAACAGGGCCGGATATTCGCCAAGGATCGCTGTGGCGATCGCAATCGCCTCCTTCTGATCCGGGTGTAAAAGCGGCAAAAGGGTCTCAGCGAAACGGGTCAGGTTCCAATGCCCAATCGCTGGTTGATTGCCGTAGGCGTACCGCCCTGCATGGTCGATCGAACTGAAAACCGTATCCTGCCGGTAGGCGTTCATAAAGGCACAGGGGCCGTAATCAATCGTCTCTCCGGAGATCGCCATGTTGTCGGTGTTCATCACCCCATGGATGAATCCGACGAGTTGCCACTGCGCGATTAGCGAAGCCTGGCGGTCGATGACCGCGCGCAAGAACTCCAGATACTTTCCCGGAGCGTCCGCCAGTGCCGGGTAGTGACGATTGATCCCGTAATCGGCCAGCGCGCGTAAACTCGACTCGTCCTGGCGCGCCGCCAGGTACTCGAACGTACCAACGCGAATGTGACTGGCGGCCACGCGGGTCAGGATCGCTCCCTTCCGGACCGACTCTCGGTAGACCGGTTCTCCGGTGGTGACGACCGCCAGACTTCGCGTCGTGGGGATGCCGAGCGCGAACATGGCCTCGCTGAGGACGTACTCGCGAAGCATGGGCCCGAGCGATGCGCGGCCATCGCCACGACGGGAGAATTGCGTCTGGCCCGAGCCCTTCAATTGGATATCCACGAGTTGGCCCGACGGCATACGAAGTTCCCCTAGCAGAATGGCGCGACCGTCACCCAGCATGGTGAAGCTGCCGAACTGGTGCCCGGCATAGGCCTGTGCGATTGGCCGGGAACCGCTTGGCAAGTCTTGCCCCGCGAAGAGAGCCGCAATAGCATCCGGAGAAACTCGTCCCAGGTTGAGGCCGAGTTCCGCGGCCAACTGCTGGTTCAGAATCGACAGCCGCGGCGCCCGCACCATGGACGGCTTGGCTGGGACGTAGAGCAACTCTGGCAGTCGCGCGTAGGTATTCTCGAACTGCCAGCCGATGGCATTAACCATGTATGGTGAATTCCGCAGTCAGGAACCCCTCGGGGCAAGCGGGAGCAAGCGGGTTAGGAGAAAGGGGATTGGAACCGAAACGCTAACTGGCAGTCCGTCGCTGACGCTATGGTCATCCGTTTACTTTAGAGCGGATCAGCCCGGCGGTTGGCTGCTGAGTTGCACCAACGCTTCCTGCGCTCGAATGATTTGCTGCGGTGAAGCAATGAGATACTGGTGTGGGCCGTTGTCCTGCTTATCGAAGCGTGTGTAGCCATCGGATTCAACGGTGACTCGACCGCGTGGTGAAACGTCGAAGTAGCCGCGATCGGGATACACGGCGTACAAAACGCTGGTCAGGTCCCAGGTCGGCCGGTTCTCATTCGGCTGGCAAAACAGGCGGTAGGCTTCGGCCAGCGGATGGTGCGGCACATATCCAAAGTCGCGCTCGATACTCGCAGACGGATAGGGGATTGCGATGCCGATCTCGAAACCGCTGTAGACGATCCGCGTCGGCCATTTTTCTGCCAATGTTTGTGCGGACGGTATGTCCTGCGTGACGTTGTATTCCAGAAATCGTTTGTTGCTGCCGATCGCTTCGAACGCACCGGCCATCATTGACAGTAATCGCACCTTCTTCTTGATAATTTCATGCCCCTTCAGTTTTGAGTGCTCGTCCGAAGGACTGTCGAGTAGTCGGATGAAATTCGTCGAAAAACCGACTTGAACCAACACGACGGATTCATCAGGTTGTGAATTAAGAATCTTCCGCAGCAGTCCGACGGCTTCCGGGGCGTCTTCGCCGCTGAGCAACTTGTGCGGATAGCGAAAACTTCCATTGTCTTTCTCATCGGCCAGCGGCAGGAACTTACCTGGCTCCGGAGCCTTGCCGCGACGGACAACACCAATCGGGATATTGCCACGCCTGTAAAACGTATTAACGGCGTCGATATAAGGCCCGGCCAGGTCGTTGTCTTTCGTGACGGTCACAGCCAGTAGCTCGCACTCTTTTCGAGATTGCAACGCGTGGATCACTCCGAGCGCCAACGCATCATCGACGTCGTTGCCCATGTCCGTGTCGAAAATCAACAGAACGGGATCGGCAGCCTGTGTGGAATTTGGGGCAGCGGGCCACGTTAGGAGCGCGACGAGTAGCAGAACGAAAACTGGAGGTTGTTGCACCTAAGTGTCCTTGTCCGAAGTTCAATTGGTATCTGCAGAGCATGACGATTCTACCGGCAGTTGCCAACGTCCGACGCGCCCAGTTTCCAGATCGTTGAATAAGAATGAGCTAACGACCCGACGCGGGCCCTGCTCAGTGGCGACCGAGGCGACCACTAGGCTTTGGGCGTCGATCATCTGCTCATCACGCCGCCAGTCGTGATTGGCCGCGATCGTCAGGGTGGCCACCAGGGGCGGGCGTGGAAGTCGAGTCGTCCAACGGGGCAGTGTATTTTACTTCTCCCGTTTGAGGTTGGCGCCGTCGAAGATCATGTGATCGTCGCTGAGCTTGGCTTTCGCCGGATCGAGCGCGGTGTTCATGGGCAACACGGTGTGTTTGGACGTTTTGCCATCGGCTGCGGTGAGCGTTAGCGTGTTGCCGAGCAGGCTGTACTTGCCGGACACCGTCTTTTCGGCGATGCCGGTGCTGCCGGGAATCGCGCGCACACCGCCCAGATTGCTCAGCGTGTAGCTTCCGTCGTCAGAAAGCTTGAGTGTCATGGCGGCGCTCACGTTCGCCGTAATGCCCGAACCGGCGTAAGTGGCATCCAACTTTTGATTCTTCTTGTAGGCATCGGCCTTGGTCACCAGGCCGCCATCGAGCGCGGTGAGCTGACCTTTCTCAAACTCAAGGTCGAGCTTTTCGGCCTTTCCGCCGGTCCAAATCACGGCCAGTTTGTTGCCTTCGATCTTGAACGTGCCTACCTTTTGCGCCGGATCTTTGGCGGCAGCGTCGAAATCGAAGGGGTCGATTCCGTTCTTAGGATCCATCGCGACTTTGCGCCCCTGCCCGATCAGGACCGTACTTAGCGAGAGATTGCCGAAGGCGTAGGTCGTCCGCAGATAAAGCCCCGGGGCGATCTCCTGCCCGCGAGCCAAGGAGGGCAAAAGCAACACTAGGGCCCACATCACCGCGTAGCTACGGATGCAACTCATCCTATTTTCTCCGTGTCAACTGTCGGCTGGTTTCGCGTGGTTGCCGCGGACCGAAATTGGTGGCGGCCCTCCTCGACGAAGCTAACCGAACTTCCGCCGACTAGCAAGAAACTGGCTATGGGCAGCTAGATCAGCCGGTCACGCGCGCTGGCAGAAACCCTCAGCGGCCCCCCACGGACATTTAAGGCAAAAAAGGCATCTCCAAGCAGCGTCGGCAAGCACTGTGGTGCCTGCTACGGTTTGCGCTACTTTGCTACAGAATGCGAAATCGCCAGGAAGGCTCCCGGCTGCTTTTCTATCGCAGTCGAGGGCCAGGACCGCCTAAAAACACGCTTCGGCCGGCCCGAGCTTTTCCTGAGGCTCAGGAAAAGCTCAGGAACGATGCTCGGTGGCAGACAGCCGCAACGCCCTCAACCGTCGTTCTTCTCCATGCCAGCACGGCGTCGTATCGCCTACGCCGCGGTTGCTCTGGACCTGAGCACCCGCTGGGATCGATGAGAAGCTGTGAACGAACCGTCGGATGATCCGTTTACGTGCTGGGTTTCAGATAGAATGTGGCCCTGGATCACGACCGTTGGGTGCACCACTTGGTCGCTTAAATGTGGTGGAGAAAGCCGCCGATGTTTCAGGTGTTTAAAGTCTGGCGAGCCGCAGGAAAGCTTCGGGCCGCGAATCCAGAAACTCGGGAGCAGGCGGCCAAAGATTTAGGGAGCCTGGGCGGTCCAAGTGCCTGCGAAGCTCTCAAGGTGGCCCTCGGCGACCCCGAATACTCGGTGCGATCCGCTGCCGGAAAATCTTTGAAGTTGCTAGGCTGGCAAGCCTCGACTGCCCAGGACCGCATCCAGTTGGCGATCGCCTTGGCGGACTTTGGCGCCTGCCGTCGTGAGGGGGCAGAGGCAGTCGAGCCCTTGCTCCGGTTACTGAAAGACCGTAGTGACTTCCAAAGATCCCAGGCAATCGAAACACTAGCTGCCATCGGCGACCAAGGTTCGCTCAGTCGCTTGATCGGAGCGCTTCAGGATGAAAGCGCCTCGGTCCGCGAAGTGGCCGTGCCCGCCGTAGCCAAACTGGCTGGGATCCAGGCCCGGGAGCCACTTAAGCGGCTCGTTAGCGATGTAAACTCCCGCGTGCGAGCGGCGGCCGTTACAGCGCTAGGGAACATCGGTGGCGAGGATGTTCGCGATAGCTTGGTCGCCGCCTTGCTGGATGAAAACCTGCAAGTCCGACAGCACGCCTTCAGCGCGCTGAGATTGACAAGGGACCCGCGTAATGTGCGTCCGCTCGTCGATGCCTTGGATACGCTCACTCGTACGGGACTATCCCGAGAGGTTGAATCTTGCTTGCAATTGGCCGAGCAAGTGCTGCTCGACATGGGTCCACTGGCCGTAGAGCCGCTTGTGGAGGCATTGCAGTCAGCGGGCGATGGCGGTCGCTGGAAAGCGGCTGAAATTCTGGGAAAGCTCGGGGATCCACGGGCTGTCGAGCCGTTTGTCGCCGCCTTACAGGATACCTACCTGCTGGTTCGCGAGAACGCTGCCAAAGGAATCGCAAAACTTGCCGATCCACGCGGAGTGGAGCCGTTGGTTAAGGCGCTATGTGATCCCAATGAGCAGGTTCGCAGTTCGGTCGCAGAAGCGTTGCTGCAGTTTGGCAGCCGCGTTCCAATCGAGTGCTGGGAGCGTGCCTTGCATGATTCTGCTTGGTTAGTGCGCATGAACGCGGCCAAGGGGCTCGGCGAATCTACCGACGTCCGCGCGGTCGCCTTGCTCATCAACGCTCTAAAGGATGGCGATTCTACCGTTCGTCGGGAGGTGGTCCGAGCCCTGGGCCTGTTGGGAGTGTTACGCGCCATTAGAAATGTCCCCGTGTTCCGTTCATTTAGAAATGTCCCCTGGGGTTCACTTCAAACATAACGGGGTGGGGGTGGGTTGCGAAGCGCAGGGAGCGCAGCGACCGGAGCGGAGCAACCCATCCCCCACCCCGAGCGCGGCGGCGGCGCGGAGTGGGCGTGGGGATGTCGGTTCGCCGCGGCCACGCCAAGGATGCGTCTTGCCAGGCTTCAGGCCCTGCACCGACTTCGTGGGGCCGGTGCGGGGCTTGGTTCGCGGACGCTCGCCACGAGGCTCGCTACACGTGGTGCTGTAGCTCAGCTCACGCTCGCCAGCGAACAGCCGTACGCGACCGTCGAGTTGCTCGACCACGACAACTGTCTGCTTCGGCTGCATCCCGCTATCACGCCCCAGTTGCAGGAACCCATTGTGCCAGCGCACCGTCCAGTCGTTCTGCACCACGCGCTCCTCATGCGCCACCAGGACGCGCGGCAAGTCCAGCTCCGGCGTCACCGCGCGATGCAGGTCCTCGGCCTGCGCTGGCGCCTTGCCGAACTTCGCGTTGAACGGCGCCAGAAACTCCTCCTCCAGAAACTTGTTCGCCATCGCCAGGTCGTTGATCTTCCGCTTGCGCAGCGCCTTCACCAGTCGATCCTGCAACGTGCGGTTCATCCGTTCGACCCGCCCCTTCGCTTGCGGGCTGCGCGCCAGAATCAGCCGCACGTCGAGCGCCTCCATCGCCCGGCCAAACTGCGTTTTTGGCTCGATTTCGGCCAGAATCTCCTCCGGCGTGGGCTCCCGATCGCTGCGGTAGATGCCCGCCCGATCCACGTACAACGCTTGCGGCAAGCCATGACACGCCGCGTAATGCTGCATCATCGTGAAGGCTGCCGCCTGCGTCTCCTCCTCGAAGAACCGCGCGTCGATGCGACCCGTCGCGTCGTCGATCATCACCATCAACACCGCCTCGCGACGACGACCCTCGAACCAGTCGTGATGCGACCCGTCCATCTGCACCATCTCGCCGAAGCACGCCTTGCGCTCGCGCCGCCGACGATGTTGCTTTCGCTGCCGCTGCTGCGACCACAGGCCTGCCTGGATCAGCCACCGACGCAGCGTCGCGACGGGCACGATCAGCCCGTCCTCAGCCAGGCTCTCCGCCGCCAGTGTCGGGCCGTAGTCCCGGTACGCCTTCACGTACCGCGCCAGCGCTCGCTTCTTCAGCGACTTCTTCCCCTGCCGGTTCGACTTCTTCCCTCGCAGCCCATGCACCAGGCCCCGGTCGCCCTGCGCCTGGTAGCGACGCCAGATCCGCTTCGCCTGCCGGTACCCAATCCCCAACAACTCACTCGCCGACACCAATGTCAGCTTCCCCGACTTCACCCGCGACATCACCTCCAACCGCTTCCGCTCCGCCCGGCTCATTGAAATCGTCTCCATTCCTCATCCTCCTTTGGGAGGACAGCATGGGGACTTTTCTAATGAACGCTAATGGGGACATTTCTAATGGCGCATGACACCTGGGCCTGTTGGGAGGCCCGGATGTACTGGAGCCGCTCACATCCGCCTTGGGGGACGCGGACGAGCAGGTACGTGAGCTGGCGTTTAAGGTCGTGAATGCTTTGGGGGGCGTTCCGACAACGCCGCTGGCGCGAGTGAGGTTTGCGATGGCGCGAGGGGACTTCGAGGCCTGCGTTCCCGAAGGGCCGTGTGCGTTCGAGCCCTTGCTCGCGGCAACCAGTGGTTACGACTATGAGCGACGGTCGGCTGCCATGCTGGCGCTCGGCAGCTTAGGGGATCCGCGCGCCTTACAGCACCTGCTCGGGGCCCTTAACGGCGGCGACTTCGTGGAATCCGCGGCAGCAGAGGCCCTGGGGCGGTTGGGTGACCTGCGGGCTGTTCCGCCTCTGATTGCGAAGCTCACCACTCGCGCGGACGCCGTGCCCCAGGCGGCACAAGCCTTATCCGCCATTCTTAGTCGTGATGCGGCTAGAGTGCCGGTCGATTGTTTGCAGGCTCTGGCTGCGATCCCGCCCCTCTTACCTCACCAATACCGACGGCCCGACCCCAGCGGGCGCGGTGACCGCGTATTTGACAATGGAGCTTGGGATGCATCGACGTTGCGCGAGGCGGCACAACGCGAACTAACCCGCCGCCAGCTGCTATGATCACGATGGCTCGGCGAAATCAAGCTGTCATGGCAGGACCAGGGTAGGGGGTCGGAGCTAAACGGCCGCCCAAAGGCTTGGTCCTAATTCGGAGTTTTGCCACGGCCATCCGACAACGCAAGTACATGACGCCGACTGTATACGGCGGTGAGCGTTCGCCCAATGCGCTCGACAGCTTCGCATGCGGGCAGCTGCTACAGGAGTTGCTCTGCCCGTTGAACCGCGGGGTCAGGAGATCGGGGCGTCGGTAAAGCTGGTGACGTGCATGTTCCCCGATGCTCTCCATCAATGTTCGGCCGCGACGGACACGCTGGGCTCGGTAGGGACCGAAGCGAAGCGCCAGCCGGTTGCTCATTTCGCGCTCCGTTCTGCGGCGACTAATACCTCGACAGTCGCACGATGCCCTCGCTTTCGTGCGTGGTCAAGTGGCGTGCGGCCTCGAAAGGCTCGTGAGTTTGGATCGAATCCCGCCTTGAGCAGCTTTCGCACTGTCTGGGTCAAGCCGTCCCAAGCAGCCAGGCCCAGGGCTTCGGGCTGTTTCCGCGGATCGACGCCATGCTTGATCAGGAAGTCGATCATCTTCGGCTGGCGATGGGGCGCAGGTTAACGGTCCGCCGATGTCGTTTTGGGGGCCGTTAGCGTCAGCCCCCGCCTTCAGCAACAGTTTGGCGACATCAACCCGACTATGAAACGCAGCAATATGCAGGGCCGTGCCGCCGCGTTGATGCGCGTGAGTATCAGCGCCGTGCTTCAGAAGCATTGCCGTGATCTTCAGGTCGATTCTGCGCGTTGCCGCCGATCGCAGCGCGAATCGCCGCCGCGCCAGCGGAGATTCGGTTCGCTGCCGGCCTTGAGCAACAGCGCGACCACGGCGGGCTTGTTCGACATCACGGCCTTGGCGAGTGGAGACTGGTTCCCTTCGTCCAACGCGTTCGGGTCGGCGCCAGCCTTGAGCAACAATGCAACCATCGACCGATGCCCCTTCCCTGCCGCTATCATCAGTGGAGTCTGTCGCGCAAGTTGATATGGCGTCACCAATTCTCCTGGCATTCGCACGTCAACCGCTACGCCAGATCGCAAGTAAGCCCGCACCACCGATAGGTCGCCCTTCGCGGCGGCAGCGAAAACCAATGTTGCATCGGATCGCGCGACCGTTCCCCGGCGCGACGATGATCGGGCGGTGGATCGAAGCTCATGCAACGTCAGGCCTCCTTCATCCGCCGCAACTGTTCCGGCGACGCCTTGCCGCGGAGAGCTAAGTTATAGCCTGTCGCAACGTAGGTGCTGGTTGGCTCGTTGCAGTGTGCTTCGCGGTGGCCCTCGGCCGGCCCATGGAAGTGCCAGGCTCGACAGTGCTTGCACGCCGAGAGTTCGTAGCGCTGCGGCTTGGGATCGTTGTACCTGAGCGCGTCGGCAGCGCGGGCCGTAAGCGGAGCGAGCAACACGGCGGCGATGGTGAGGTTGAAGGAATTCATGAGTATGGTTGCCGAGAAAGGGTTGCGCTGCGAGCCGAATATCCTATCACGCCGTCGGAGACAGTAATTTCCTAGCAGTTCCGATTTGGCCGCTGATTGCAGCGGCTCCCGCCGCTGCGCCATAGAATATCCCCTTCTTGCCTGCGTCCGGACCAGAACGAGCAGGAGTGACGCCCCCATGTTCCGAAGCTTCTCAGCCGCCTTGATCGTATCGTTGCTCGTCTTGCTCGCGCCCGCAGGTGCCACGGGAGCGGCGAAGCCGAATATCGTCATTATCTTTGTCGATGACCTGGGCTACGCGGACATTGGACCCTTCGGAGCGACCAAACAAAAGACGCCCAATCTCGATCGCATGGCCGCGGAGGGCATGAAGCTTACGAGCTTCTACGCCGCGCCGGTCTGCTCAGTGTCGCGGGCGCAGCTTTTGACGGGGTGCTACGGCGCGCGGGTTTCCGTCCCCGGCGTCTACTTCCCCGCGGGTCCGCAAGGACTGAACCCCGACGAATTCACCATCGCCGAACGACTCAAAGAACTCGGTTACGCCACGCAGTGCGTCGGCAAGTGGCACCTGGGCGACCAGCCCGAGTTCCTGCCGACGAAGCAGGGCTTCGACCATTACCTCGGCATTCCGTACTCGAATGACATGCAGCGGAAATCCAAGAAAACGAGTGAGCGCGTCGTGCCGCTCGTCCGCGACGACAAGGTGGCCGAATTGCTGACCGATGCGCAGCAGAGCCGCATCGTGGAGCTGTACACCGCGGAGGCCGTGGGGTTCATCCGCTCTCACCAGGACCAGCCATTCTTTCTCTATTTTCCTCACACCGCGGTTCATACTCCGATCCATGCCGGCGAGACGTTCCGCGGAAAGTCTGCCAACGGACGTTTTGGCGACTGGGTGGAAGAAGTGGACTGGAGTGTGGGTCAGGTGCTCGAGACGCTGCGGGAGTTGAAGCTCCAGGAGAATACCTTGGTAGTCTTCACGAGCGACAACGGACCGTGGCTCGTCAAAGGCGCCGACGGCGGAAGTGCGCAGCCGCTTCGTGGAGGAAAGGGGAGCACCTGGGAAGGCGGCGTTCGCGAGCCGACGATCGCCTGGTGGCCTGGCAAGATCGCTCCCAAGAGCGCCAGCGACGCGGTGGCCGGGACGATCGACCTTTTGCCGACGTGCGTGGCCATCGCTGGCGGGAAGGTGCCGACCGAACCAATCATCGATGGCCGCGACCTGTCGCCGGTACTGTTTGGTGCGAGTCAGGAATCGCAACGCGAAGCGCACTACTACTTTTCCGGTTACAACCTCCAGGCGGTGCGTCAGGGACCGTGGAAACTTGCGCTCTCCGCCCAGCCGGATTCCCTGGGCGGGACTGGGCCTGCGGAAGATAGCACGACCAATCCGCGGCTCTATAACCTCGACAAAGATATCGGCGAAACGACCAACCTCGCCGGCAAGCATCCGGAGATGGTCGAGAAACTGCAAACGCTCGCCACACAGATGAGCGACGAGATTGGTGGCCAGGCGCCCCGGGCCCGGCGTCCCGCGGGCGTCGTGATCAACCCTCAGCCGCTGTACCCGATCGATGAGCCGCCGAAAGAGGACGTCAAGCCTGTGGCCCTGAATAAGCTGAAACCTGGCGACGTGGTGCCGTCTGGGGCCGCGCCGCAGATTGCCGGCAAGGCATTCTCGATTACCTGCCAGCTTGAAACCGACCTCCGTGACACGGTGATTCTGGCTCATGGTGGGAATTCGGCCGGGTATGCCTTGCATTTGAACGACGGTCGCGTGGTGTTCTCCGTGCGAACGGGACCCAAGGAGGCGGTCACTGAAGTCAGGTCAGAGCAAATCAAAGCGCCGGTGCGAATCACGGCAACGCTTGGCGAGGACGGGGCGATCACGCTCGCCGTCGGCGAGCAAGCGGCGGTAACGGGAAAGGCTCCGGGGCCGATTCCCCGACAACCCCAGGAAGCGTTTTGCCTTGGCCACGACAACGGCCAACCGGTCGCAAACTACTCAAAGGTCAAGCCGTTTCAAGGGAAGATCACCGATTTGAAAGTAACCGTTCCGTGAATTGCCCTTCGCAGCGAGAGAACCATGACCCGCCAGCTTGGATTCGTCGTCGCCGTGATGGCGCTGCTTTCGCCAGGAATCGATGCCGCGGAGCCCGCCCGTCGCCCGAATATCCTGTGGATCATTGTGGACGATATGTCGGCCAACTTCTCGTGCTATGGGGAGAAGACGATCCGCACCCCGCATGTGGACCAGCTCGCTGCCGCAGGGACGCGGTTCAGCCGGGCGTTCGTCACAGCCCCCGTGTGCTCACCGTGCCGCTCGGCGCTGATCACCGGATGCTACCAGACGACCATCGGGGCTCACCACCACCGCAGCGGTCGCGGGGAACTGAAGATCCACCTGCCCGGCGACGTTGTCCCGGCGGCTGTGCTGTTCAAGCAAGCGGGTTTCTACACATGCATCGGCGGGTTCGGAGCGACCGGCACCAAGCTTGGGAAGACCGATTACAACTTCGAGTGGCCGCTCGAAATGTACGACGGGAACGACTGGGCCGGCCGTAAGCCGGATCAGCCGTTCTTCATGCAGGTGCAACTGCACGGCGGGAAGCATCGTGGGCAGGGGCCCAACAAGAACTGGGAGGCTCGGGTGCAGAAGGAACTCGGGTCCAACACTAATCCCGCAGACGTGAAGCTCCCTCCGTACTACCCCCGCGACGGCATCATCCTGCAGGACTGGGCCGATTACCTCGACTGCTGCCGGTACACCGACAAAGAAGTCGGCGACGTGATCGCCCGGCTGGAGAAAGAGAGGCTCCTGGACGATACCATCATCTTCTTCATGACCGACCATGGCATCAGTCACGCCCGCGGGAAGCAATTTCTCTACGATGAGGGCACGCATGTGCCGCTGGTTGTCCGTGGGCCGGGGATCGGCCAGGGCGTCGTGCGAGACGACCTGATCGAACACATCGACCTGACCGCCACGTCTCTCGCGCTGGCTGGGATTGAGGTGCCCAAGTGGATGCAGGGGCGGAACGTGCTGGCGAAGGATTACGCCAAGCGGGACGCGGTGTTCGCTGCCCGCGACCGGTGCGACGAGACGATGGAGCACCTTCGGAGCGTCCGCACCGAGCAGTACAAGTACATCCGCAACTACCTGAACCAGCGACCGCACCTGCAACCCTGTCGCTACAAGGACGACAAGGTCATCGTCCAGAAGCTCCGCGAACTCCACGCCGCGAAGAAGCTCGACGACCTCACCGAGAAGTTGTTGTTCGCCGAGCAGCGCCCGGCCGAAGAGCTGTACGACCTTGCCGCCGACCCGTTTGAGGTACACAACCTCGCGGGCGATCCGAAGCACAAAGCCACGCTTGACCTGATGCGGAAAAAGCTCGCCGACTGGGAGGAACGAACTGGCGACCAGGGACGCAAACCCGAGCCCATGGCGATGTACAACTCCGACATGAAGGTGTATCTGGGAGAGGGCCAGAAGGCTAACGATGAACTGCGGCGAAACATCGAACTCAACAAACAGTGGGCCAGCGAGGGTAAGTGATGCGATGCCTTCTTTCTGCCGCAGTCGTGATCTTGGCCGCGACTACCGGGATTGCCGCCGAGCCGCCAAAGCCAAACGTCATCATCGTGATGACCGACGACCAGGGATTGGGGGACTTCTCGTACACGGGCAATCCGGTGCTCAAGACGCCCAATTTCGACGCGTTCGCCAAAGAGTCAGTGCGGTTCACCGACTTCCACGTCTGCCCGATGTGCAGCCCCACCCGCGGACAATTGCTGACAGGCCTAACCGCGCTGCGTAACGGGGCCACATCCGTCACCGCGGGCCGAACCTTCCTGCGGCCCGGCATCCCGACTCTGGCCGAGGTGTTCGCGAAAGCCGGATACAAAACGGGGTTGTTCGGGAAGTGGCACCTGGGCGACTCCTATCCACACCGCCCCGCCGACAAAGGGTTTCAGGAGAGCGTCTATCATCTCGGCTGGGGGCAATTACACTCGACGCCGGAGTTCGACTGGCCGCTCATCAATGGCCGGTACTTTCAAAACGGCGTTGAGAAGCGGTACCAGGGCCACTGCACCGACTTCTGGTTCGACTCCGCCATGGCCTGGATGAAGGAGCGCAAAGCCAGGGGCGAGCCGTTCCTGGCCTACCTCCCGACGAACGCGCCGCACGCCCCCCACATCGACCTGGAAGAGTACATCAAGCCCTATCGCGGCCAGGGGCCGGCCGCGTTCTTCGGCATGATTGCGCACGTCGACAAGCGATTTGGGGACCTGGAGAAGTTCCTCGTTGACGAAAACTTGAAAGACGACACCATCGTCATTTTCATGACCGACAACGGCGGGACCGCCGGAGTGCCGATTTTTAATGCCGGACTGCGGGGAGCGAAGACGACCTATTACGAAGGTGGGCACCGTGTTCCCTGCTGGATTCGCTGGCCGAATGGGAAGCTCGGGGAGCCACGCGACATCAGCACACCCACGCAGAACACGGACTTGTTTCCGACGCTATGTGACCTGTGCAAGGTCAAAGCACCACAGTGGCCCGTGGCCGACGAACTCTACCGTGGCGTCAGTCTCACTGGGTTGCTGCGCGAAACGCAGAAGGAATTCCCCGACCGCAATCTGGTGGTGCAATATGGACAGATCCCCACGAAGTTCGAGTCGTGCGTCATGTGGGGGAAATGGCGGCTCGTGAAGGGCGAGGAGTTGTACGACATCGAGGCCGACCGCGCCCAGACGACGAACCTTGCGGAGCAGCAACCCCGGGTGGTCAAAGCGATGCGCGACCACTATGAGGCCTGGTGGAAGGGATTGGAGCCGATCATCAACGACTTCGTGCCCCTGAGCATCGGGGCCAAACAGCAGCCCGTCGTCGAGCTGACGAGCGGCGACTGGGAAGGGATCTACGCCGATAATACGGGCTATGTGCGCGAGGCGGTCGGCGGCCCGACCGGCGGTCATTGGAACGTGCTGGTTGAAGAGCCCGGCGAGTACGAGTTCACGCTCCGTCGCTGGCCGGAGCAAACCGGCGCCGCACTTGGGGACACGTACGAGCCGTCCGCCAAGTCGCCCGCCAACAAACCAAATCTGATGACCAAGGGCTTCCCCAGGATCGCCATGGCAAACCTCGAAGTCGCCGGAGAGAAGGAATCAACCCAGGCTGATCCAAAAGCAACGGCGGCAACGCTGGCCGTCAAGTTGCCCGCCGGCAAGGCGAAGCTGAAGGCCTGGTTCGCTGACGCCGACGGTAAGGATCTTTGCGGCGCGTTCTTTGTAACGGTCCAAAGGAAGCAATGACAACCATCAGGAGTCGGTCCTAGAAACTATTGTCGCCAATAGTTTTTGTGTGGCCGCCAGAGACACTTTGTCTCGCATGAGCCGCCAGTACATTGGGTATCTGCATGGCCTTTGGCCTGGCTACCCCGGCCTAGACGGGCAGCAGGATTGCCTCGCCTCATTAAAAGTAGCCTCTGCATCGCGCCCCCTCTGGCGGGCGTTGGATCCTTGGCGATCCCTATCATCAGCAGAGCGCTTTTCCTGCGTCAGCTGAGGCTATGTGGCCCCGTTACCCCGCCCTAACCGCTGGTGGTATACCCTCACTTACCCCACATGTCCAAATGGGTTCTGGCACTTGGGCCAGAGGCGTAGCCTGCCAGGGCTAAACTGCCGCCTTGGTGGGTAGCGGAGGCAGGGGCCTGGACATGGCCGAGGGCACCGCCTGGCGAGCTCCCGCACCCGTGACTTTCAAGCGGTTCGCCTCGGTCACTTTACCCTTGATCATAACCAAGGATCGCAGGGCCGAATCAAAGCGCCGCTGGGCCGATTGCTTGGCCTGCAATACGTACTTGGCCATCGGTGTCAGCGGGCAGATTAAATGCAGCCAGTGGCGAGCGGAATTAGCAGCCGGGGGAAGGGGTGGAGTTGATAATCGTTGGAATCGTTACGAAGGGCAAGGCTCGGCAGGCTCGGCGGCCTGTTTTTTCCGTTTTCCGCCCGCCGGGGAGCCGGTGGGCAGAATGGCGGGGTTTGAACCGTCAGGCTCATTCTCCGGCGCGGATGAGTCGCTGCGAGCCTGATTCCTCAGGCGGTAACTCTTGCCGCTGATGGCGATGATTTCTGCGTGATGCAGGAACCGATCGAGGATGGCGGTGGCGCTGGGCACGTCACCAATTAACTTGCCCCAATCTTCGAGCGGGCGGTTGCTCGTCATGAGGGTGCTCCGCGTCTCGTAGCGCCGCATGATGATCTCGAACAGCGTTTCGCCGCTGCGCTTGGGTAGGTTCTTCATGCCCATGTCATCGATGATGAGCAGATCGGGCTTCAGGTATTTATTGAGGATACGGTCCTGGCCTTCGAGCGCCTCGTCCTGCAGGAAGTCGCGAACCACGTCGAAGATCGAACGATACAAGACGACGTGTCCTTGTTTGATTGCCTGGTGGCCGATGGCCTGCGCCAGGAATGACTTTCCCGTGCCCGGCGGGCCAACCAGCAACACGTCTTTCATCTCCCGGATGAAGCGGCAGGTCGCCAGGTCGAAGATCTGGGCTCGCTTGATCGACGGGTTGAAGGTGAAGTTGAAGTCATCGAGCGGCTTCAGTTCGCGGAAGCCAGCCGACTTCACGCGGCGGTCGATCTGCCGTTGCTGCCGCACCAGCAACTCATCCTGCAGGATGAGTTCGAGGAACTCGGCATGGTTGAGTTGATGTCCGGCCGCCTCCTGCAGACGGACATCGAGCGATTGCGCCAACCCCGACAAGTGGAGTTGTTGAAGTGCGGACTGCAAGCGTTCATTCATCAGATTGCTCCTGGTGAAGTGAGGAAGGGGGAACTACGGTAGAGTGGTCTGGTGAAACGGAGCCGGGCTCTGCAGAGGTGCAACCCGGCGAGGGATAACCAGCCCTGGGCGGAAGCGTGTCCGCACCCCGGTCGAGGTCGCACTTCGCACCGGGGTTTTGTGTTGGTGAAGGCGGCACTGTCCCAGCACACACTTTTGTCCTGCTATGCCTCTCTAAACCTTCGCCCACGGAGTGGCGATCTGCCTGGCGCTGGATCGCCTGAGTGACGATAGCGCCGTAGTCGGACATGGGGCGAATAATCGGATGCTCCTGCAGGAACGGCAGCGGCTCTTGTTTGGCCGCCTTGCGCCCCAGCAGTTGACGCACGGCGCGGAGTCGCCAACAGTTATGCGAAAGAGCGATTTCGCAGGCTTTTTCCAGGGCCTCGCAAGGATGCTTCTTGGTGAGCGAGAAGAGCCCTTGCAGCACACGAGTGCCTTCGATGCCGCGGGCGTTCACGACCGCCTCGGACCACTGCCGCGTGAAGGGGCCGACGACGCTTACCTTGTGCAGCAGGTAGGCGGCGCCACGTTCCAGTCCGCTGATCTTCTCTTCGCGATGTGTTGAGCGTGCGTGCTGAATCGACCTTGCTCATGCCGCGCATGGGCCGCGATCTGCTCGAAGCGGTGATTGAACATCCGCACCAACCGGGCGTCCCAGCGCACCCAGACCTCGTGGCCCAGATACTCGGGCGGCGCCGAGTAGTAAGCCTTGGCCACTTCCACATGCCCATCCCGATTCACCTTCCGCTTCCCTTCGTGGAAGGGCATAAATCTCGGTTGTATCCAAGCGGCTGTGTCCCAGCACTACCTGGGCCGCCTCGGCACCGTGCGACTTACGGATTTTCGTACCTGCTGGGTGACGTAACTGATTAGGAGCCCAGCAGTGCTTGCGACGCCACTGTGAGGCCTCGTCGCGCAGGCGGTCGCGCTCCGCTTCAGCGATAGTGCGTGGAATCTTCCGCAGGCGGTCCGGCATGGTGAAGGCAATCTCACAAGCCCGCGTGACGGCGCGACGGTAGCTGGCTTCGGTATACCGCTGGCCGGCGTTACGTTTGGGGGCGGCAGTGCGATTGGTACCAGGGCGATTTCCATGAGCCTGGGGAGTTTTTCGTTGAGCATGGCGCTGGTCCCGACGCTGTTGCTCGCCTCGGCAAGGTGAAAAACAATAGACTTCCGGGCCCACTGCCAAGTAGGGCCTCAGGATCTCCTGGGCCCGGGGCCCGATAAAAATCACCCGGTGTTTTCCCTTGTGCTTGGTTTTGTGGTGACGGGGACGATAGGACCAGACCTCCTGGCTGCGATCGATTTCCGCTGGGCGCAGCTGACAGATTTCGTCCGGCCGACACCCTACCAGTCGCCGAATCTTCACCATGTCGGCGACCAGCGGCGGCAGGTGCGGCAAGGTGGCCTCCACAACCTCGTCGGTCACTGACCTGACCGGCTGCGACTCACGGACTGCCTGCTGTCCCTGACGAATCCCGGCCACGGTCGAGAGGCTGAGCCAGACATTCTCCGACACCAGTTCCTCGCTCGCCGCCCATTTGAACATGCGGCGGATCCGGGTGATGTGATTGTTGATGCTATCCCGCGTCCACTCGCGGCGGATCATCGCCTGCTGCACTAGCTTGAGCTTCTTGGGACCGAACTCGGCCGCGCGGCTCGGAGCCAAACAGCCCCCGCAGCACGCGCAGCGCAGCCTTCAGGGGATGCAATTCGCCGACGGACACGGTTTGTTTGCTGTGCCGCCAGAAGGCGAGGACCACCTTGTCGACCGTGGGATCAGCCCCGTCCGCAACGCGTGACGGTCGCCCCGCCGCGATCCACTGCTGGATGAACTGGTCATAGGCCAGACGGGCACCGCGCGAGCGCCATTTGCCCAGGTAGAAGTTGCGGCCGCCGACCTGCACAAAGGCCTGGCCGGTAGCGTGACGACGAAACTTGGGGACAGCGTGAATCAGACGAGGCATGTGCGGACTCCCTGCCGCAAACAGGTAGTCTACCTGTTTGCGCGCCCGAGAAAGGCCGCACCGCCAAACGCTGGCGGGTAACTTAAGTTTCGGCTAAGCAATTACTTACGTTAGTCGGGGTGACAGGATTTGAACCTGCGACCTCTTGCACCCCAAGCAAGCGCGCTAATCCAGGCTGCGCTACACCCCGATGTGGATGCGCGGGAAGATCCGACCGGTGAGGGTTGGCTCCCAGCTCAACAAATCATACCGTGTTTGGCGGGGGGTTCAATTGGACGTACGGGGATAGTGTTTTGGCGGAATAACCGAACGGTTGAACTATGGGCGCCCCAGCACCTTCCTGAATGCTTGGGTTAAAATATCCGAGCAATTGATGGACTGCGCTGCCAGAAATCGGTTCGCCAATTACTGATGATTTTGAGCCTGGCCTCTGCAAAGCGAGTTCCAGTTCGAAGGTTCCCGTCGATTTATGAAAACGCCGGCCGTTCGTGTCCTCCGTGGTCCTAATACGTGGCGTCGAACGCCGCTGCTGGAGATTGCGCTGGAAAGCGATTTCGGATTCGCGCAGCGGTGGGCGGCGACGGTGGTGGAGTTGCAATCAGCTGCCTGGAAGCCGGTTGCATTCGTCGACGTGGAACCGCTGCCCGACGGAAACCAACATCGCGTGCTGATTGGGTACGAGGATGAGCAGCTCGCCCAAGAATGCATCCGCGAAGCCTGGCTGCTGCATGAGTTGCCAGTGGATCAGCGGCCTGGACAAATGGACGTCGTCAGCGCGAGGTTGCGAGAATTCGTAGCGAGAGTCTGCTTGCACCCGAGCGTCTGGGCTATCGCCGAGGCGGCTCGGGAGCGGGGCGTACCTTGCCAGCGGTTGGGGCGCAGCGACTTTTTGCAATTGGGCTATGGTTCAAAGCGGCGGCTAGCAACGCGCGGCAAGACGGATAAGTGCAGTCACCTGGGGCGCGAAATTGCAGGCGATAAGGAGCAGCTTGAGGCCTTGTTGAACACGCTCGGCGTGCCGGTAGCAAAGTCGCCTGAAACTGCAGAACCTCGGCGTCGGCTGTACCGCCTGCTCTTGGCAGACAAGCGCCTGGTTGCTGCGTACCGCAACGATGGTCCTTCGCCCTCTGTGGATGTTACTGAGCACGTTCACCCACAGATGGTGGCGCAGTGTGTGGAATTGATGCGCGCTTTGGGCCTGGATGTTGCCGAACTGGAAGTCACCGACATTTCACCATCCTGGGGAGAGCAGTCAGGCGGCGTGACCGCTGTCAAACCGGGATGGTCCGAAGAGCGAATATCCGCCACGCCCGCAACCCTGAGGCGCTACGGGCAGGCTGTCGTCGAGCATCTTTTTCCAAAAATCGACACGGGCAGAATTCCGGTGGTGGCCATCACCGGCGTCAACGGCAAGACGACAACGACGCGGCTGGTGGCGCATCTTTTAAAGGGTCTAGGACTTTGTGTCGGCATGACTTGCACGGATGGCGTGTTCATTGATAGCCGCTGTATCGATACCGATGATTGCAGCGGACCCAAAAGTGCCCGCCGGGTGCTGGCGAATCCGCTCGTCGAGGCAGCGGTGTGCGAAGTGGCCCGCGGCGGCATTTTGCGCGAGGGTCTCGGTTTCGACGCGTGCGACGTCGCTGTGGTCACCAACATTGCCGATGGCGATCACCTCGGCCTTTCCTGGGTGAAGACGCCTGAGGATCTGGCCCGCGTCAAACGCGTGATTGTCGAGGCCGTCGCGCCGCATGGCCTGGCAGTGCTCAAAGCCGATGACCCGCTGGTCGCGGCGATGGCCTCACACTGTCCGGGGCGGATCGTATTTTTCTGCTGCGATGCTCAGCATCCCGTGATCGTCCAGCATCGTGCCAGTGGCGGACGGGCGCTCATCGAACGCGATGGCCGGATCATCATCGCGGATGGCAGCCAGGAAACGGTCCTCATGGCCTCCGCCGAAATCCCGCTCACGCGCGGCGGCCTGCTGGATTTCCAGGTGGAAAATGTGCTGGCGGCCGTTGCAGCCGCATTGGGGGCGAACGTTTCGCTCGACATCATTCGCGAGCGGCTGCTCACCTTCGATAGCGACATCGCCACTTGCCCCGCCCGCTTCAATGTGTTGGCGCACAAGCGTGCCACGGTCATTCTCGATTATGGCCACAATCCATCAGCCGTTGCGGCGCTCGTGCGATCATTGGAGCGATTTCCGGCCACCAAACGGCATGTGGTTTATTCGGCGGACGGCGATCGAACGGATGACCAGATCCGGCACCAGGTCATGCATCTCGCCGACGCGTTCGACCGGGTGGTGCTGTATGAGGAACCCCATCGTTTCCGCGGTCGGCAGCCTGGCCTTTCCAGCACATTGGGATCCTAAGCTTAGAATTCCACGTGGACAAGTTGTCGCGGCCGCTTCTATAGTGTCACCTAAATACTAGTGACTCCAGCGTAACTGGACTGGCCACAGTTAGGCCGCAAATGTAATCACACTGGCTCACCTTCGGGTGGGCCTTTCTGCGTTCGCGAGTGGACCCGATAAGCTCATGGAGCGGCGTAACCGTCGCACAGGAAGGACAGAGAAAGCGCGGATCTGGGAAGTGACGGACAGAACGGTCAGGACCTGGATTGGGGAGGCGGTTGCCGCCGCTGCTGCTGACGGTGTGACGTTCTCTGTTCCGGTCACACCACATACGTTCCGCCATTCCTATGCGATGCACATGCTGTATGCCGGTATACCGCTGAAAGTTCTGCAAAGCCTGATGGGACATAAGTCCATCAGTTCAACGGAAGTCTACACGAAGGTTTTTGCGCTGGATGTGGCTGCCCGGCACCGGGTGCAGTTTGCGATGCCGGAGTCTGATGCGGTTGCGATGCTGAAACAATTATCCTGAGAATAAATGCCTTGGCCTTTATATGGAAATGTGGAACTGAGTGGATATGCTGTTTTTGTCTGTTAAACAGAGAAGCTGGCTGTTATCCACTGAGAAGCGAACGAAACAGTCGGGAAAATCTCCCATTATCGTAGAGATCCGCATTATTAATCTCAGGAGCCTGTGTAGCGTTTATAGGAAGTAGTGTTCTGTCATGATGCCTGCAAGCGGTAACGAAAACGATTTGAATATGCCTTCAGGAACAATAGAAATCTTCGTGCGGTGTTACGTTGAAGTGGAGCGGATTATGTCAGCAATGGACAGAACAACCTAATGAACACAGAACCATGATGTGGTCTGTCCTTTTACAGCCAGTAGTGCTCGCCGCAGTCGAGCGACAGGGCGAAGCCCTCGGCTGGTTGCCCTCGCCGCTGGGCTGGCGGCCGTCTATGGCCCTGCAAACGCGCCAGAAACGCCGTCGAAGCCGTGTGCGAGACACCGCGGCCGGCCGCCGGCGTTGTGGATACCTCGCGGAAAACTTGGCCCTCACTGACAGATGAGGGGCGGACGTTGACACTTGAGGGGCCGACTCACCCGGCGCGGCGTTGACAGATGAGGGGCAGGCTCGATTTCGGCCGGCGACGTGGAGCTGGCCAGCCTCGCAAATCGGCGAAAACGCCTGATTTTACGCGAGTTTCCCACAGATGATGTGGACAAGCCTGGGGATAAGTGCCCTGCGGTATTGACACTTGAGGGGCGCGACTACTGACAGATGAGGGGCGCGATCCTTGACACTTGAGGGGCAGAGTGCTGACAGATGAGGGGCGCACCTATTGACATTTGAGGGGCTGTCCACAGGCAGAAAATCCAGCATTTGCAAGGGTTTCCGCCCGTTTTTCGGCCACCGCTAACCTGTCTTTTAACCTGCTTTTAAACCAATATTTATAAACCTTGTTTTTAACCAGGGCTGCGCCCTGTGCGCGTGACCGCGCACGCCGAAGGGGGGTGCCCCCCCTTCTCGAACCCTCCCGGTCGAGTGAGCGAGGAAGCACCAGGGAACAGCACTTATATATTCTGCTTACACACGATGCCTGAAAAAACTTCCCTTGGGGTTATCCACTTATCCACGGGGATATTTTTATAATTATTTTTTTTATAGTTTTTAGATCTTCTTTTTTAGAGCGCCTTGTAGGCCTTTATCCATGCTGGTTCTAGAGAAGGTGTTGTGACAAATTGCCCTTTCAGTGTGACAAATCACCCTCAAATGACAGTCCTGTCTGTGACAAATTGCCCTTAACCCTGTGACAAATTGCCCTCAGAAGAAGCTGTTTTTTCACAAAGTTATCCCTGCTTATTGACTCTTTTTTATTTAGTGTGACAATCTAAAAACTTGTCACACTTCACATGGATCTGTCATGGCGGAAACAGCGGTTATCAATCACAAGAAACGTAAAAATAGCCCGCGAATCGTCCAGTCAAACGACCTCACTGAGGCGGCATATAGTCTCTCCCGGGATCAAAAACGTATGCTGTATCTGTTCGTTGACCAGATCAGAAAATCTGATGGCACCCTACAGGAACATGACGGTATCTGCGAGATCCATGTTGCTAAATATGCTGAAATATTCGGATTGACCTCTGCGGAAGCCAGTAAGGATATACGGCAGGCATTGAAGAGTTTCGCGGGGAAGGAAGTGGTTTTTTATCGCCCTGAAGAGGATGCCGGCGATGAAAAAGGCTATGAATCTTTTCCTTGGTTTATCAAACGTGCGCACAGTCCATCCAGAGGGCTTTACAGTGTACATATCAACCCATATCTCATTCCCTTCTTTATCGGGTTACAGAACCGGTTTACGCAGTTTCGGCTTAGTGAAACAAAAGAAATCACCAATCCGTATGCCATGCGTTTATACGAATCCCTGTGTCAGTATCGTAAGCCGGATGGCTCAGGCATCGTCTCTCTGAAAATCGACTGGATCATAGAGCGTTACCAGCTGCCTCAAAGTTACCAGCGTATGCCTGACTTCCGCCGCCGCTTCCTGCAGGTCTGTGTTAATGAGATCAACAGCAGAACTCCAATGCGCCTCTCATACATTGAGAAAAAGAAAGGCCGCCAGACGACTCATATCGTATTTTCCTTCCGCGATATCACTTCCATGACGACAGGATAGTCTGAGGGTTATCTGTCACAGATTTGAGGGTGGTTCGTCACATTTGTTCTGACCTACTGAGGGTAATTTGTCACAGTTTTGCTGTTTCCTTCAGCCTGCATGGATTTTCTCATACTTTTTGAACTGTAATTTTTAAGGAAGCCAAATTTGAGGGCAGTTTGTCACAGTTGATTTCCTTCTCTTTCCCTTCGTCATGTGACTTGATATCGGGGGTTAGTTCGTCATCATTGATGAGGGTTGATTATCACAGTTTATTACTCTGAATTGGCTATCCGCGTGTGTACCTCTACCTGGAGTTTTTCCCACGGTGGATATTTCTTCTTGCGCTGAGCGTAAGAGCTATCTGACAGAACAGTTCTTCTTTGCTTCCTCGCCAGTTCGCTCGCTATGCTCGGTTACACGGCTGCGGCGAGCGCTAGTGATAATAAGTGACTGAGGTATGTGCTCTTCTTATCTCCTTTTGTAGTGTTGCTCTTATTTTAAACAACTTTGCGGTTTTTTGATGACTTTGCGATTTTGTTGTTGCTTTGCAGTAAATTGCAAGATTTAATAAAAAAACGCAAAGCAATGATTAAAGGATGTTCAGAATGAAACTCATGGAAACACTTAACCAGTGCATAAACGCTGGTCATGAAATGACGAAGGCTATCGCCATTGCACAGTTTAATGATGACAGCCCGGAAGCGAGGAAAATAACCCGGCGCTGGAGAATAGGTGAAGCAGCGGATTTAGTTGGGGTTTCTTCTCAGGCTATCAGAGATGCCGAGAAAGCAGGGCGACTACCGCACCCGGATATGGAAATTCGAGGACGGGTTGAGCAACGTGTTGGTTATACAATTGAACAAATTAATCATATGCGTGATGTGTTTGGTACGCGATTGCGACGTGCTGAAGACGTATTTCCACCGGTGATCGGGGTTGCTGCCCATAAAGGAGGCGTTTACAAAACCTCAGTTTCTGTTCATCTTGCTCAGGATCTGGCTCTGAAGGGGCTACGTGTTTTGCTCGTGGAAGGTAACGACCCCCAGGGAACAGCCTCAATGTATCACGGATGGGTACCAGATCTTCATATTCATGCAGAAGACACTCTCCTGCCTTTCTATCTTGGGGAAAAGGACGATGTCACTTATGCAATAAAGCCCACTTGCTGGCCGGGGCTTGACATTATTCCTTCCTGTCTGGCTCTGCACCGTATTGAAACTGAGTTAATGGGCAAATTTGATGAAGGTAAACTGCCCACCGATCCACACCTGATGCTCCGACTGGCCATTGAAACTGTTGCTCATGACTATGATGTCATAGTTATTGACAGCGCGCCTAACCTGGGTATCGGCACGATTAATGTCGTATGTGCTGCTGATGTGCTGATTGTTCCCACGCCTGCTGAGTTGTTTGACTACACCTCCGCACTGCAGTTTTTCGATATGCTTCGTGATCTGCTCAAGAACGTTGATCTTAAAGGGTTCGAGCCTGATGTACGTATTTTGCTTACCAAATACAGCAATAGTAATGGCTCTCAGTCCCCGTGGATGGAGGAGCAAATTCGGGATGCCTGGGGAAGCATGGTTCTAAAAAATGTTGTACGTGAAACGGATGAAGTTGGTAAAGGTCAGATCCGGATGAGAACTGTTTTTGAACAGGCCATTGATCAACGCTCTTCAACTGGTGCCTGGAGAAATGCTCTTTCTATTTGGGAACCTGTCTGCAATGAAATTTTCGATCGTCTGATTAAACCACGCTGGGAGATTAGATAATGAAGCGTGCGCCTGTTATTCCAAAACATACGCTCAATACTCAACCGGTTGAAGATACTTCGTTATCGACACCAGCTGCCCCGATGGTGGATTCGTTAATTGCGCGCGTAGGAGTAATGGCTCGCGGTAATGCCATTACTTTGCCTGTATGTGGTCGGGATGTGAAGTTTACGGGAAAG
>JADMIO011081440.1_pt1 | contig 41804 bp, 33 predicted proteins | sample 8958161 | NCBI WGS metagenome assembly JADMIO01 (sample SAMN16585339, study PRJNA669376) | soil metagenome | isolation source: Crop rotation soil | place: USA: Cullars Rotation, Alabama | collected 2011 | reverse complement strand
CCCAGTGGTCTGATAGGCGTAAGAGGACAAACGCCCGCCGGAAGCCGCCAGTTCATTGGATAATTTGCTGAGGGCCGTTTGGACTTTGGCCGCGTTTTCATCTGCATTGGCCACGATTGGCTTGAGCTCTTCCAACCCACGCTGGGTGAGGTCAGCGTTTAAAGCCCTCCTGATATCCTGGAGGTAGGCCAGGAAAGGTTGCATGACGGTCTGCGCCTCGACGTAACGTTGATGGACACTTTCAAAATCATTGGTGGCTTCAGCTTTCCGGGCCAGGCTGTGTTCCCGCACTACCTCGTAATTCATGCTTTCCAGTTGTTTGTCCCATGCCTGGAAATAAGCGGCGCTTCGTTGTGAAATTTGCTGGTCCGCGCGATGGTTGCGCTCTGCTGAGGCGATCAACCGGTCCAGCGCCGCGCTATACTGTTGATATTGGGGCTTGAGATCCGCTCCCGGTTTTTCAACCAGGTCGCGCAAGCTCTGAATCGCAGTGTCCAGCGCCCGGCTTTCACCAGTGACCTCGTAGGACGCGCGTTGAAGGCTTCGGGCTGTGGCATCGCCCTTGGTGTATCCCGCTGTGGCACAACCCGCGAGCCAGAGACCGGCGCACACGATGGCACTTGCTTTGCCTCCCCCGGCCAGAATCGAAATCAATTTGTTTAGTCTCATAATTACGCCCTCAAATTTGAACAGCTTTTATCCGTATATCAAAACGCATTATTGTAAAACAGTCCGTACTGAACATTAGGCATAACCCCCATATTACGGAATCCGCTTTCCTGTCGCCTTTAGAAGCTTTCCCGGCAATTTCGGGCTTCTCAAAAGGGGAATACCCCATGGAGAGCCCGTAAAATCAGGCTGATGGTGCCCTGTGAACCGTGGGCGGAGAATCATGGGGATAGTCGGGGCAGTGCCGATGGGGGCACTTCTGCTCGCTCTCCTGGGTTGTACTGAGTCCACCCCCTCCGATTTGACGGCGGTGAATAAGACCAATAATCCACCATCCGCGGACGCCCGTTTTACCAATCAGTCCGTAGCAACGAACCAACTTCCAACTCAAACGAACCGTTAACATTAAGAGGAAATAATAAATATGGCAGGCACATCAGTTTTTTGTTTAACGCAGGATGAAGGCCAGGCGTGTCGCATTGTTGACCACTTGCGCACCGCAGGCTTTTCCAACGACGACATTTCCGTGCTGTTGCCGGACAAGGCCGGCACTCGGGATTTTGCCCTGGAAAAAGGCACCAAAGCTCCTGAAGGCGCCATTACCGGCGCGGGCACCGGGGGCGTGGTGGGCGGCACTCTTGGATTTTTGGCGGGCATTGGCGCGCTCGCCATCCCGGGACTCGGACCTTTTATTGCCGCCGGCCCCATCATGGCCGCTTTGAGCGGCGCGGCTGTCGGGGCGACGGCCGGAGGGATTGTCGGCGCTTTGATCGGCATGGGAATTCCCGAATACGAAGCCAAGCGCTACGAGGGCAAGATTCGCGAAGGACGCATCTTAATGTCGGTCCACTCGGAATCTGCGGAGCAGACCCGGTGCGCAAAGGATATTTTCGAACGAGACGGGGCGGAAGACATTGCCTCGGCCGGCGAAGAAGGCGTCAAACAAGACACAAGACGGACAGAGCAAGCCAGGACCCCCACCTACTGAGAGAGGCGGGTGCTCTTCGTAAAACACTGGGCATTTCGGAGGCGGTGCAAGTGCGCCGCCTCCGCTGTGTTTTCAGGCGTGTAACGGCAAGAGTTCTCGCGCTCAAGTCAGGCTCTGCTTTTCGACTTATCTCCCGCGCACCAGTTTTTCAATCGCGGCTACGTTCACCAGCGCTTTGGGCACAAAAGAACTCGCCAGCACGTATTCCGGCACTTTGCTCCCATCCGCACTCCGCTCGGAACAATGATCGTTGTCGCCCCACGGCCCCAGGCCGTCCAGGGTCGGCGCGGCATCCCAAAACATATTGCCATCGCTGAGGCCGCCACGCTCTTCGCAGCCGGTCGGAACTCCAAGCTCGTCGCCCGCCTCTTTCCAGATTGCGTATAAACCATCGGTTCCTGGATTTCTGGGCCATGCGCGGCTTTCTGATAAAATTTGCGCTTTGATCCGGCACGCAAAACCGTCGGCTTTGCTGCTAATCTCTCCCGGGCCGGAAAGGGCCAAAAAGTTTTTGCGCGCCTCGGCAAAGACTTCGCCCGAAAAGGCGCGAAACTCACCTTCGATCACCGCTTCATGCGGGACACGGTTCAGGACGGTTCCGCCGTGGATGGTGGCGACGTTGAAAGTAAGCTTGTGGGAGTAATCCGTGAGCGCGGCAATTTTTTGAGCGACCAGTCCAGCCTGCACGATGGCGTTTGCACCGTGCCCGTGCCCTCCTCCTGCGTGCGCTCCTCTGCCCTCCACGATGACTCTCCAGGAGGCGCGCCCTTTCCGTGCCAGCACCAGTAAACCTTCGTCACCCAGCCGGCCTTCTGCCTCGAACACCAGGGCCGCCAGCGTAGCTTTGCCGAACCGATTCCGGCATAGCTCCCCAAAATCTGGCGAAAAGCGTTCCTCAGATGAATTCCACAGAAGTTGCCAGGTGATCTGTTCAAAAATCTCCGGGGCATGCGCTTGCAGGGCCTTCAACACCAGCCACATCATCACGGTGCCACCCTTGATGTCATGGGTTCCCGGACCAAAGATCCGGTCGCCTTCCACCAGCCAGCGAAAATTATTTCTTTCTTCCTCCTCGGGCGGAAAAACGGTGTCCAGGTGCGAAATCAGCGCGATGTTACGGCTCGAACTTCCGCGCCGAGTCAGAACCAGATGATTTCCAAACTCGGGAAATTTTGAAGGGATGAATTCAGTTGTGAAACCGAGATCCTTAAAACATTCAGCCGTGAACCGGGCGACGCGGTTGACTCCTTCTGGATTCGCGGTGTAGCTATTGATCCCCACCATCTCGCGCAGCATTTCGAGCGCTGCGGGAAGTTGATCTTCGAGGAACTGTTTTACCTTGGCCGCGTTTTGCATCGGCGGAGAATGGGCAGGATTACCTCTGGGGTCAAACCTGCTCCCTTCGCGACAACAACTACGCGAAGCTCGGTCCTCACATTTGATTCGGACGATGCGAGGTCCCGGCCTAGGTCAGCGCAATCTTGTCGCCGTCTTTTAAGGTGACGATGGCTTTCTTCCAGTTCGATGCGCGGCCCGCCTGGGTGGTGCGCTGGCGCCGAGCCTTGCCACGGACGTTCAACGTGTTGATCTTGGTGACCTTCACCTTGAATAAATCCTGGACGGCGCGGCGGATCTGGGTCTTGTTTGCCCGCGGATCGGCTACAATCGTGTATTGATTGTATTTATCGCCCTGGCGCGTCCCCTTTTCCGTCAGGCGGACGGTTCTGATGATTTGAAAAGATTGCATGCTTATTCCTTGCTCAAACGGGCTTCCACTTGCTCGAACGCGCCGCGCGTAAACACCAGCTTGTCCGGTCGAAGCACGTCATAAGTATTGAGGGATTCGCTGGTTGCCAGCGCAAGGTTCGGAACATTGCGCGATGCCAGCGACAGATTTTTGTCCGCCGTGTCGGCGACAATCAAAGCCGTGCCCTTCAGATCGAGAGCGGAAAGCACGCCGATGATCTCTTTGGTTTTCGCCGAGCCGAGCTTGAGGTCATCGACCAGCAGGACATCTCCGGCGCGTAAGCGTTCGGAAAGCGCCTTGCGCAAAGCCAGTTGTTTGGTTTTGCGGGAAACCTTTTTGCTGAAATCGCGAGGCTTGGGACCGAAGACCACGCCACCGCCACGCCAAAGCGGGGAAGCGAACGAACCGGCGCGCGCACGACCGGTGCCCTTCTGGCGCCACGGTTTCTTGCCTGTCCCGGCGACTTCACCCATCGTTTTGGTACAAGCGGTCCCCATTCGTTGGGCGGCCTGGTAGGCCACCACGGTGTCGTGAACGGCCTGCGTGCCTTTGCCGCCCTCGACCAGCTCGAACTTTACTTCCAGTTCGCCCTGGTCTTTGCCTTTGCTGTTTTTGACTGTAAGCTTCATTTAGATCCTCAAATTAATTCACATTTCCCTCGGCGCCTTCGCCATCAGGCAAAACTATTTTTTCTTGGCGTCGGCTTTTTTGGCATCCGCTTTCTTCCCTTCGCGTTCAGCGTGCGGTTTCCAACCCTTGGGCTGCTTCTTGGATTCACGGATGATGACATAATCGCCATTCGCTCCAGGAATCGCGCCCCGAATTAGCAACAAATTGTCGGCTTCCCGCACCTGGATTACTTCCAGATTTTGCGAGGTGCGCCGGACCTGGCCCATGTGACCGGGCATTTTCATGCCGCGCATAACTGTTCCGGGGAACAAACGCTGTCCAATCGCGCCGGATCGGCGATGCCAGCCTTTGGCGCCGTGAGTAGAATCACCACCGGCAAAAGCATGCCGGCCAACCACGCCTTCAAATCCGCGGCCTTTGGTGACGCCAATCGCATCCACATAATCGCCGGGTGCGAAGAGCGTCGCGCCCAAAACATCACCGGGCTTAACCTCTTTCGAAAAATCGCGGAACTCGCGAATGCGTTTTACCGCCACGCCGCCGTACTTCTTGATATGACCCAGCAGCGGCTTGGTCATCCGGTGCTCCTTCTGGTCGTTAAAGCCTAACTGCACGGCATTGTAACCGTCGCTCTGCTGGGTCTTGCATTGCAATACGCGATTGGGCCCCGCGAGGACAATCGTTACGGAAGTAACGTTACCCTTCGTATCGTAAATCCGCGTTTGGCCGAGCTTCTTTCCAAGTAATCCTACTGGCATAACAAATTTTCTAAATTTTGGTGTTACGGTTTTGACTCTTGCGCCTACAATTTTCGCGCAAGCGAGCCGGACCGGTAACTAGATTTTGATCGTGATATCGACGCCCGCCGGCAGGTTAAGCTTCTTCAACTCGTCCACCGTTTTTGCAGTCGGTTCGATGATATCAATCAGCCGCTTGTGAGTACGTTGCTCGAAGGTTTCCTGGCTCTTTTTATCACAGTGTGGTGAGCGTTGAACAGTGAAACGCTCCACGCGTGTTGGAAGTGGAATGGGACCGGCTACGCGAGCCCCGGTGCGTTTGACGGTGTCCGCGATGTCGCGGGCCGATTGGTCTATGACTCGATGGTCATAGGCCTTAAGTCGAATACGAATACGTTGTCCAGCCATACAAAGAACAATTTTCTATTAATGGTTTACCGCTCCCTCAGGGAAATCGGAGGGCGGAATATAGCAAATGACCGGAGGGGTGCAACAGTTATTAAAAGAAAAATATTCTTTTGAAAAAGCGCGGGCTCTGACCGTTCCGGTTTTGGCCCGGATCGCTACCTTCCACACTCGCACAACTGTTGAAAAGCACCCCGGAACACCCCATTATTGCATTCATGTCACTGGGAAACCTCGGGTGTCTCAAATTGTTTGGCTCGATCTCCCTCCTTCTCCTGTGTTGCTCCGGCTGCGGTCCTCAAACCCGCAACGAACTTGTTGTGGGCATGGAACTCAAATATCCCCCTTTCGAAATGGTTGACACTGCCGGAAAGCCCGCCGGCGTCAGCGTCGAAATGGCCCTCGCCCTGGGAAAATTCCTCGGCCGTGAGGTGCGGATCGAAAATATTCCCTTTGACGGCCTGCTCCCGGCCCTGAAAACCAAAAAAATTGATCTGATTATTTCCTCACTGACCGAAACGCCCGAGCGAGCCAAATCCATCGATTTCTCGGAGCCGTATCTCCGAACCGGTCTTTGTTTGCTGATCAATAAATCCGCTGGCTTTGACTCAATCGCCGAAGCCGACAAACCGGAGGTTAGCTTCGCTGTTAAACAAGGAACCACCGGCCAAATATACGCGCGCAATCATCTCAAGCAGGCCCGAATTCTGGTGTTGGATGCGGAGGATGCCTGTGTTCTCGAAGTCCTCCAAAACAAGGCCCAGGCGTTCATCTACGATCAAATGTCCATTTATAAACATTGGTCTCAACATCGCGACTCTACCCGCGCCGCGTTGCAGCCTTTCCAGGAGGAACGCTGGGCGATCGGTCTGCGAAAAAACGATGGCCTCAAGTCGAAGGTAAATGATTTTCTCAAAGATTTTCGCGCGCGCGGCGGATTCGAAAAGCTCGGTGAAACTTTTTTGAAGGAACAAAAAGAATCTTTCCGCAATCTGAACATTCCTTTTGTCTTCTGAATTGAAAACCGGAAATAACGCCGTTCCTTCGACCGGGGCAAAGATCCGCGCGGCGCTGATTGCCGGCACGATTGCCGCCGCGCTTTTCTTTTTTGCCTTTCAACGCCTGGGTTACCAGTGGAACTGGAGCGCCCTCGTCCCGTATCGTGCTCATCTCTTTTTCGGCTGGCTAATGACGGTTTGTATTTCCGCAGGCGCCCTGGCCCTGAGTTCCATGATCGGCCTCGCTTTCGCGCTGGCGCGGCGCTCCCCGATTCTTTGGGTGCGTTACCTGGGCAACATCTATGTGGAGTTCGTCCGCGGCACCCCCCTGCTCGTGCAAATCCTGATCTTCTTTTACGTCGTCGCCGAAGCCTTGCACGTCAGCAACCGCTACGTCGCCGGAATCGTGATTCTTTCCTGCTTCAGCGGGGCTTACATGAGTGAAATCATCCGCGCCGGAATCGAAAGTGTCAGCGCCTCCCAGATCGAATCGGCCAAAGCCGTGGGTTTCACTCGCGCACAAACTTATCGGCACGTGATTTTTCCTCAGGCCATCCGGCTCATTTTACCGCCCATGGCCGGACAATTTGTTTCCCTCATCAAAGATTCCTCGCTGCTTTCCATTATTGCGGTCAACGAATTCACCCAGGCGGCTCGCGATGTAAATTCCGGCACTTACAGCACGCTCGAATCCTATTTGCCGCTGGCCCTGGGCTACCTCGCCCTCACCTTGCCCATTTCTCTTTGGACCCGTCACCTCGAACGGAACCTCAAGTTTGAATCTTAAACTTTCCAGCATTTCAAAGTCTTTCGGTTCTCACACCGCTCTCGATCGCGTGTCGTTGGATATTCCTTCCGCTCATAGCGTTGTGTTCATCGGCCCTTCGGGCGGAGGTAAAACGACTCTGCTGCGAATTCTCGCCGGTCTCATCGCCCCTGACGAAGGCGAAGCCCATTTGAATGGCCAGCCCCTGCTCTTCGATGAAGCCTCACTGCTTCGCCACCGTCGTACCGTTGGAACTGTGTTCCAATCGTTCAATTTATTCCCTCACCTTACCGCGCTGGAAAATATCACATTGCCTCTGGAGATCGTCCATGGCCAATCCCCCGACCAAGCACGCCAAACCGCTCTTGATTGGCTGCGCCGATTCCAATTGGACTCTCACGTTGGCAAAAAGCCCGGGGAACTTTCCGGCGGACAACGTCAACGCGTGGCCATCGCGCGCGCCGCGGCTACCAAACCGCGCGTGCTCTTTTTTGACGAACCAACCTCTGCCCTCGATCCCGAAATGACGGGCGAAGTCCTGGACGCCATCGAGCAGCTTCGAAAAGAAGGTTCCGATCTCATCCTCGTCACTCACGAAATGGGCTTCGCTCGGAAGGCTGCCGATCAGGTGGTTTTTCTTGCCGCCGGACGCGTCGTGGAATCAGGCGCGAGCGCGGAGTTTTTTGGATCGCCTCGCTCTGAGGACCTTAAACGTTTTCTCCACACTGTCCTTCGTTATTAAATCAATGATTACATCCGCCATCCGTCACCGCCGTCGGAGGTTCTGCAACGGCGGTGGATTACGCGTCGGCGTCGCCGGGACCGTTGCCCGGAATGCAGTTGATGATCGGCAGGAACATCGCAATCACAATGCTGCCTACGATCACCGCCAAAAACACAATCATTACTGGTTCCAGCAATGACGTCATCGCCGTGGCGGCATTGTCCACTTCATTGTCGTAATTATCCGCTATCTTATTGAGCATCTCCGGCAAGGCGCCCGTCTGCTCCCCCACATCGACCATTCCCGCCACGATCAATGGAAAAACGCCGGATGCTTTCAAGGTCGGGGCCAGTGGATCGCCCTGCTTCACATTCTCGTGAAGCTGGCCAATGACGCGGGCAATCACCACGTTGCCGGCCGTCTCCCGCGCAATCGTCAACGCTTGAAGAATCGGGACGCCGTTCCCCACCAGCGTCCCGAGTGTCCGTCCAAATCGCGAAATCGAGGCCTTACGGAAAAGCGACCCCACCACCGGCATCGTCAGTTTGAAGGAATCGAATGCGTACCGGCCAAACTTTGTCCGCACAAAAAGAAATCCCAACGTGAGCAACGTCGCGATCACGACCGACGTCCCCAGGAAATGCGTTCGCACCGCGTCGCTCAAACTGAACACGAACCGGGAAAAAGCCGGCAGCGGCCGGCCATTGGTCAATCCCGCGAACACCTCCTTGAATCGCGGCACAATAAAAAGCATCAGCAGGGCGACGATCCCCACGGCCACCGTGATCACTGCGCACGGATAAAACATCGCCGCTTTCACCTTCCCTTTGATCTTTTGCGCTTTTTCCTGGAATTGCGATAGCCGCTCCAGCGTCACATCCAGCGCACCGCTAATCTCCCCGGCGCGCACCATATTCACGTAAAGTGTGTTGAAAATCTTCGGATGCTGGGCCACCGCTTCCGCGCACGAACCTCCGTTCTCGATCGCCAACGCCATCGCTCCGATGGCTGTTTTCAGGTTTCGATTTTCCTCCTGTTCCTCCAGAAGTTTTAGTCCCCGCAACAATGGCATTCCCGCTTCCACCAGAGTCGCTAATTGCCGCGTGAAGGCCGCCAGTGCCGCCGGCTTTACTTTCCCTCCCCACTGCCAGCCGCCAACGTGCGCGCTGCGGACTCCGGCCAATCTCCGCATTCGCGTCCGTTCCTCCCTCGCCTTGTTTTCCAGCACCCGCGTCGGATACAGACCCATTTCCTTGATCCGCTTGATCGCCTCCCCCTGGTCGGCCACCTCCAGAAAACCCCGCGACTCGATCCCGCGCGGATCAATCGCCACGTACGCATAGCTCGACATAAGTGGTAATTCGACAACCCCCATGCCCGACCCTCACGGTCGGGGACACGCAAGATCAGTCCAAGTGTCGTGCAGGTCTTTAGGAACACGGGCGATTTTTCCATTGCCACGCTTTCAGATTATTCATTATGCGGAATCCTGATGGTGCTGCCGCCGATGAATTCGCGCACGACGGAGTCGCCGGGGATGATCCGGTAATCCTGCGTTTGTGATTCCTCCAAACCCGCGACGGATTCGAGCAGGCTTTTCACCCGTTGATATCGAATATGAGCGTCCAGGAAGCCGGCATAGGTGTTGAACTCTTCGGGTTTCGGTAGCAAGCCGCCCGCGCCCATAAAGAAAGGATGAAGCGCCGGCAGATCGAAAGGAAAACCGCCATTGATGGAATGATCCGCCAGTCCACGCAACGGGATGATGCTGAACAGTTCTCCCGCGCGGACGTAATGCCAGTGCAAAATCGTCAGCAACGGGCTGTGGTTCCGATGCTGGGCATCGCGCAGCATCCGCCGAATGAGCCGCACATCCGTGAATTTGGTGAGCCGTTGGGTGCTGCCATCGCCTTCGAGCAGAGGATTCTGGTTCTCGATGTAAACGCGAAATTGGGCGGAGGAATCGATGCCTTCGGTAATCGGCGGATAGAGGCCATGCAAACAATCGAGCAGCAGGATTTCGTCCTGGGCGAGTTTCACGGGTTTCCCGGCCAGGCGGCGCCCCTCCTTGAAACTATAGACCGGCTTCTCGATGGTTTCGCCGTTGAGCAGGGCTGATAAATGCGCGTTGAGCAGTTGGATGTCCAGCGCCTCCGGGGTTTCATAGTTCCGGTCGTTGATCCAATCGGTGGGATGCTCGACCAGGGACCAGAAATAATCGTCCAGATTGAGCATGAGAAAGCGCAAGCCGTGTTTCTTGAGGCGATCGGTCAATTTGACGGTGGTGGTCGTTTTGCCTGAGGAGCTTGGGCCGCTGACCCACATCATCCGGATTTTGTCTCCGTTGTTGATACGCCCGAGCACCTTGGCGGCGGCTTCATCTAGCGAACGCTCGTACACGGAAATGGATTCGTCGATGACCGCTTTGATTTTTCCGGAGCGGACGATTTCATTTAGGCCAGCCACGGTGTCGCAGCCGCGCTGGCGGTTCCATTCAAGCTGGCGGCTGATCGCGTCCGCCGGAAAACCGTTGCCCACGAATTTATCGTGGGGGATGGCGCCTTCGCGCAGCCAATGCCGACCCCAGCGGTAACACGCATAGGCGTCCGCGGTATTTTGAAATCCGTAACTTCTGAGGGCATGAATCACGCCGTCCTGAATTGCTTCAATGGTGGGGGGAAAGTTGGCGATGAGGTGATGCGGATTGGCGTTGAGGCTGACGACGACGGCATCGGCGAGGAACCCGGCGATTAGTTCTTCGGTGTCGTGAGATTCGAAAATGCGATCGTTGATGCCGGGAAGAAAATCCTGGCGGAAGCCGCCGATGGATTGGGCAGCGCGGAGGATAGCCTGCCAGATGCGTTCCTCGGTGAATTTGACGAGAGCGCGATTGCGTTTCTGGACTTTGACGATGCGATTTTGAACGGCCATGGCGGGTCGGATTATACAGCCCCTATCAAACGCTTCGCGAGATTCTTCCGGCGGAACTTGGAGTCGCAAAGGTGCCGTGAATTGGGTATCGTGTGGGGAGTGCGTATTGGTTCGCTCAATCTGGAATCGAACTTGTTCCTGTCGCCGCTGGCGGGATACACGAACCTGCCTTTTCGTCTCACTGTGCGCGAGGTGGGCGGGCTTGGTTTGGCCACGACTGATCTCGTCAACGCCCGGTCGCTGCTCGAAAAGAATCACAAAGCTTTCAAACTGATTGAAACCTCGCCAGCGGATCGCCCGCTCGCCGTGCAATTGTTTGGCTCAGTTCCCGAAGAAATGCGAGATGCGGCGGCCTATCTTGAGACGACCGGCATCGCTTCGATCGATATCAACATGGGCTGCCCCGTCCGCAAGGTTTGCCGCGTGGGCGGAGGCTCGGCGATGATGACCGAACTCGAAAAGACTTCGAAGCTGGTCAAGGGAATGGTCGAGGCCGTCAAAATCCCCGTCACGGTCAAGATGCGATTGGGATGGGACGATCAGAATATTACGGCACCCAACCTGGCTTCGGCGCTGGAGGATGTGGGTGTCGCCGCGGTGTTCGTGCATGGACGCACGCGGGAACAGGGTTTTTCGGGAACGATCAACCTGGCGGGCATTCGCGCGGTGGTGGAAGCTATCAAAACCATTCCGGTCATTGGCAATGGTGATATAACAACTCCCCTGGCGGCAAAAAAAATGTTGGAGGAAACGGGTTGCGCCGGAGTCAGCATCGGGCGCGGAGCGTTTTACAATCCCTGGATTTTCCAGCACACGGGGCATTACCTGCGCAACGGCGAACTGCTGCCGGAGCCGGCCTTCGAAGATCGGGTGCGCGTTATGTGCCGCCACCTGGATTTGATGGTGGAGATTTTTGGCGAAGAACTGGGTTGTCGAATGTTTCGCAAGGTCGCGCCCTGGTATTCGAAACGATTTGGGCCGGCGAACGAATTTAACAAACGGGTGGTGCAGGTTTGCACGCGGGAGGAATTTCACGAGGTGCTTGCGAATTATCTGACCTGGCGCCGCCAATTCCTTGACGAGAGCGGCCAACTGCTGCCGAAGTTTCAGCCCGCGCCGCTCGTGGCTTCATTCATGCAGGAACCGGCCTCGACGCGTCGGGAGCATATTCCCGTGCCGCAGGGACCGGTCGAGGTCTGGTAAATCAGTTTCGCGGACGGACATTCCACGTAAAGGCGAGCAGAACGATGGCAATCGTGATGCAGCCGAGCAGGCCGTAGAACGCGGCATTCCAGCCGTAGTGTTGGGAGAGCCAGCCGATGCCTTTGCCCTGGATAACGCGCCCGCCCACGTAACCGAACATGCCCACAAAACCGGCGGCGGTACCGACCGCTTTTTTAGTGGTGAGATCCAGGGACATCACGCCGAGGAACATGACGGGAACATACACAAGGAAACCGATAACTCCAAACAGGCACATGTCCAGCCACAGCATGCCGGGAGGAGTGAAAATGATCCCGGTGAAAGCGGCCAATAGCGGGATCATGCAGAGCGTGCTCACCATGCCGCGGCGGCCCCCGGCGCGATCCGATAACCAGCCCATGGTCAGCATTCCTGCGGCGCCCGCGAATTCGATCACCAGCGTGCTGAACCCACCCTGCTTCAGCGATGCGCCTTTCATTTCCTTCAGGTACGTCGGTCCCCAATCGACCATCGCATAACGGGCGATGTAAACAAACACGTTGGCGATGGCGATGAGCCACAGCATTTTGTTGGGCAGGATGTGCTGGAGCATTATTTCGCGTGTGGTCAGTTCCCGCTCGCGACCCAATCCTGCCGTGGGTGAAATTTCCTTTTTGTATTCTTCGATCGACGGCAAACCTTCGGCCTGGGGCGTGTCACGCATTCTCCAGAACAGATACGCGGCGCAACACAGCGCGATGATGCCCGGAACATAGAACGCTGATGGCCAACCCCAGCGATCGGCGCAGCCGGCGGCCACGACTCCCGCAATTCCGCCGCCGAGATTATGGGAGGTGTTCCATCTCCCAAAAATGGTCCCGCGCTCCTTCGCGGTGTACCAATGCGAAAGGCCCCGGGTACACGGGCCATAGCCCATGCCCTGGATAAACCCGTTGAGGGTCCAGAGAATCAGATGTCCGGAATAGTTTCGCGTGGCTCCGAAACAAAAATTGATCAACCCCGTGAGCAGCATGCCCACCGCTACATATTTTCGGGCGTCACTCCGATCCGCCAGATAGCCCATGACGAATTTACCGATGCCGTAGGCCAGGGCGGTTCCGGCGAGGATATTGCCGATCATGTTCTTGTCGTAGAACAAGGCCGCGCCGATTTCTTTGGAGACGGGCGCAAAATTATTCCGGACAATGTAAAAGGAAGCGTAGGCAATAAACGCGGCTTCGAAGATTCTCCAGCGGTACCGGGGATAAAGACGGTCAATCTCCGCCTGTGGCCGTCGCGGCGTCGGAGGCGCGGGGCGGAACCATGCAAGAAAGGCCGGAGTCATTGCCGCACGCTAACGAAGAGTCGTTGAAGCGCACAGAGTAATTTGAAACGCCTCATGGCGGCTCGATTACCTCGCGGCGGCAACTTCAGTAGTGACGGGGGCTTTGGCTGCCCGGCCGGTCAATCGCCGGTAGCGGGCTATTTCCGCTGACCGTGTCTGCGGTGTCCAGCCCAGCAGTTCGCCCATCCAATCGGCCACTCGTTCGGCCAGGCGATCGGCATCCTCGGAATAATAATGCCAGCTTGTGCGCCGGAGCATCACGTCGTCCAGGTGCAGCGCCCATTCTTTGCCGCAAAAATGTTCGACGATTTTCCGCGAGGGCTCGGGCGGCAGGATGCTGCTGATGCCATCGGTCTCGGCGGCCGGCAACAAAGCCTCCCGGGCGGTGGAGCACGGCCGAAGTTCTGATTTCAAACCTCTGGTTTGTTTCAAGTGTTTCGCGATTTGATCGACGGTTTGCTCACCCATGAGTCGATAAGTCGTGAGCTTGCCGCCGGCGACGTCCCACCAGCCGGGTTCGGGTTGGCGGATTTGATGCGAGCGGGAAATATCGGATGGCTTGCCGCTCGCGTCCGCAATCAGGGGCCGGAGACCGGCCCATGTGCTGATGACATCGGAGCGAGTCAGTTCGCTTTCGGGAAAGAAACATTCCGCCACTTCGAGCAAATATTGAATTTCCTTTTCTTCGGCGAACACCGCGTCCAGAGGCCCTTCGTAATCGGTGTCTGTAGTGCCCAGAATGGTCCTTTCGCCCCAGGGAATAGCGAACAATATTCGTTTGCCCTCCGTCATGACCACCGTATCCATCACTGGAAGGCATGATCGTCGCACCACGGCGTGGACTCCTTTCGTCAACCGAAGCTGAACCTGGCTGTGGGGAATTTCGCCCGCCCACGGTCCTGTGGCATTCACCACCGCCTGCGCTTCCACCACGAATGAATTACCCGAAAGCTGATCCTCGACCTGGCATTCCCACAAATTTTTTCGCGCCGCCTGCCGCAAACGACAATGGCTGAGGAGCGTTGCGCCCGCCCTGGCGGCAGAGCGGAGCGTATCCAGAACCAGGCGCGCGTCGTTCGTGAATCCATCGTAATAACGCACCGAGCCTTGCAGACCATCGGCTGCGAGATTCGGAGTTTTTTCCAAAGTATCAGCCCGCGACAGCCAGGAGGAATTGCCGAGGTTGCGTCCGCCGCAGAGCAGATCGTACAGTTTGACGCCGATTTTCAGTTGCCAGAGTTTCCAGTCGCGATTGCCTTTGTACGTGGGGAAAATAAACGGCAGCGGCGCGGTCAAATGCGGAGCGATTTTTTGGACGATTTTCTTTTCGAGGCTGGCTTCGCGAACCAGTTTGATCCGGCCTTGCGCAAGGTAACGCATGCCGCCGTGAAGCAATCGGCTCGAGCGGCTGCTGGTGCCGAACGCAAAATCATGCTGTTCCACCAGCCCGACCTGTAGCCCGCGCAAGGCGGCATCACGGGCAACGCCGGCTCCGACAATTCCGCCACCCACGATTAATAAATCGAGCGGCTTGCGTTTTAAAGCATTCAGAGCTTGCGGGCGCCATTGCAGGATTTCGGGATCGGGACGTCCGGGAACATGGCCATTGGCTCCGTTATTCATGCGGTCACTCCCTCGCGGTGGGCCGCCTTCAACCGGACGCCGAGGGCAGCCAAATCTTCGACGATCAGGTCAGGAGCCGGTTCGCTGCCGGGCGTCGGAGGAATCGTGGTCTCACCGGTCAAAACGAGAACGCCGAAAGCTCCAGCGCGGCGAGCCATCGCGATGTCGGTGTACAATCGGTCACCGACCATGGCGAGCTGATGCGGCTTAAGCGAATGCCGATGTAAAATTCCGCGAATCATCGCCGGATCAGGCTTGCCCAGAACGGCGGTTGGTCTTCGGCCGGTGGCCGTCTCCAGCGCGGCGCAAATGGATCCACAATCGACCAGAACCGTCGGCTGATCGGTAGGACAAACGCGATCCGGGTTCGTGGCAAAATAAGGCTTCTTCTGGCTGATCCACCAGGCGGCGCGGCAAAGTCGCGCGTAGGTGAGAGTGGTATCGAAACCGACGACCACGGCATCGGGTTCCGCCGAGGGGCTGTCGGGCAGAAGTTCGAATCCGGCGGCGGCAAACTCCTCGCACATGCTCGTCGTGCCAAGAACGAAGAGCCGGCGGACGGCCGGAAAAGCTTCCTGCAGGTATTCGATGGTGGCTTGCGTGGACGTATAAAGCTGTTGGGAAGCTGTGGGAATGCCAATTTCCCGCAAATGTTCCAGGTAATCGGAAATACTTTTGGATGGATTATTGGTCAGGAACGAATACCCGATGCCCAGATCACCCAGGAGGCTTAAAAAGGGTTCGGTCTCCGCAAAGACCGTTTTCCCTCGATAAATGGTCCCATCCATATCGAGGGCAACGTGTCGGATTTGAGCTAAAACACCACTCATTGAAGCATAAATTGCGTTAACGCACTAGGTATAGGGAAAACGAGAACAAGTCAAGATCACACTTGTTATTACAGTTCAAAGGGTGGTATAGTGTTATTTGAATTGACAGAGTTTGACGTTTCGGCTACCTAGTGCGTTAACACCCTACGATTTGACTGTTTTGAGGCTTCGTCGCCAAAACGTCACCTCGTTGTTAAGCGGCAGGCGCAAAACGTCTGCCATGGTTCCGCAAAGAAAAAAGATGAGATCAAGACGCAATAAATCGACTTCCGTTCGTGGATTTCGAAAAGGCTTTGGGTTTACCCTGATCGAATTACTGGTCGTGATTGCCATTATCGCCATTTTGGCGGCGATGTTATTGCCGGCGCTGAGCAGGGCGAAAAATCGGGCCCGGCGACTTGGTTGTCTCAATAACCTGAAACAAATCGGGTTGGGGAGCATGATGTACGCAGACGACAATGGGGGTAATTTTTCCGGGGCGACATGGAATCCAAGTATCCCAAAGGACACAGTATCAATAGCTGATCGAACCTCCACCGATGATGATGTCAGCTGGCTTTATCCATCTTACGTAAAGGCTTTCGGGAGCTACGTTTGTCCCTCCACACAGAACAGCATCCGTTCAACCACGGTCACGAAGCCGAACGGCGAGGTAATTATTTCGGATCTAACAGATAACGCCAAAAGTCCCAAGGCCAACGGCACCAGTTATGAGGTATTCGGAGTCTATAAAGATAACACCGTGTCACCGGGCCCCTTTATCAAGAAAACCCAACAATCGATAAATAATTTTCAGCTAACCTCCGGTGGCGCCGCTGGAACCGGTTTGCCAGTCGGAACGCGACCTGGAGCTGCCCAAATCTTTGTATTCACAGACGGCGACGATCCGGCGGCAATTATCGATCCCAACGACATTAACAATTGGCCGGACAGCATGACTGACAATCATGGCGCCGATGGCCAGAACTTCACTTTTTGCGATGGTCATGCTGAATGGGTCAAACGGTCACGGTTTGACTTCGTTTGGAGCCTGTCCAACGACTCAAATCACAAAACTGTTCACCCCTGAATCACTCAAAATTACTCATGAAAAACCAACTCACTCCCCCAAAGCAGGGCCTCGTCCGAGGCAACGAACAAATCTTTAATACTCTGGTCTTATTGCTGATCGTGGCTGTTTTGGCCATGGCTTCGGCTTCAGCCAGGGCTGGAACTGTCAGCCACGGCATTTCCGCCGGGATGATCGATGTGCAGAATTATCCCGGCTGGCAGCCTGATCCGATTGTGCCGGGCGCAGACGAAAACACCAACGTCCTGGCGACGGTTATTTTTTCTATTAATGACTTTCGGATGCCTTCTTACAACCGGGCGGATTTGAACATCCAGATTGGAACCACGGCGACCGATGATCTGGCGAACGGGGTCATGATCGCGAGCATTTCTGAGAATGGATTCCGCAACAATCGGGGAACGAACCTCGTATCAACTCCCAGCTTCCATCCCGGCGCCAACTCATATCGCATTTGTAGTTCGGCCTCGGCAAATCTAGGAGCGGGCACCGGTTACGAATATAATGCCAATATGGCGGCGGCATGGTTCCCGTATTCGAAATATATTGGAGGCTGGGCTCATAACGGAGCAACTCCTGCAGGCAATACACTAACCAATGATACCCTTACCGGAACCGCTGGCCTGGTTGTCGGCACCCACTTTATTGATCAGAAATTAACCGCCAATCTAGCTGGCCGGTCCATCGTTGATTTGCGCAGTCTTGGAATCGATTCCCGCACGGATGGCGTTTTGTTAGTCAATCACGCCAAGGAAGAAGGCAATTATGCTTTGTCCCAGGCAAATGCCACGGACGGAACGTGGACGATCTTTGTCCGAGATAACTCCGCCGGCAACGAGCAGGACCCACTCGCGTTTGTCTTCATTCACAAGACAAATACTGCCGTGGTGTCCGGCAAGTTCGAAGGCAATGGCACGATCGAAATCTTCAGCGGCGCTTCGCCACAATTCACCGTGGCCAATCTCAGCGGTGGTCGTTGGTCCCTGAAAATGAATAATTATGCAGCGACGAACGGCATTCTGATTATCTCCCCCGAAGGTGGCCGCAGTCAAAACCTGGATAATATTGTGACCTATCAAATGACCCCAGACGGTCTGGGATGGGAAATACAATCCCGGGATACGCCGGCCAACGGTTTGCAAACACCAGGACCCGGCGATGAGCCCATTTGTTCATTTGTGTTTATTCCGGCTCCGACCCCCGGCTTCACGGTAACGCCCACTGAAAACCTGCTGACCACTGAGAGTGGGGGCACTGCGACATTTAGCGTCGCGCTGCAGGCACCGCCGATAGCAGATGTGACGGTCAACGTCAGCTCCAGTAATCCGGCGGAGGGGACGGTCTCGCCGAGCACGCTGACTTTTACGGCGGCCAACTGGCTGAATGCCCAAATCGTTACGGTGACGGGTGTGGATGATGCGGTTCAGGACGGATCGGTTGCTTACACCGTCGTCCTCGATCCCGCGACAAGCACGGATGCGCGTTACCAGGGCTTGAATCCCGCCGATGTTTCGGTGGTGAACGCCGACAATGAAAACGGGATTACCGTAAGCAAGACTGCCATCCAGACGACAGAAGTCGGGGGCACTGATACTTTTACAGTTGCCCTGAATACCCTGCCCACAGCGGATGTCACGATCGCCCTATCCTCAAGTGACACGACGGAAGGAACAGTTTCTCCTCCCACCCTTACGTTTACTCCAGCCAATGCGCTCATTCCTCAGGTCGTGACAGTAACTGGGATCAATGATGACCTTGATGATGGTAATGTCGCTTACACGATTGTCACGGCGCCGGCGGTGAGTGCCGACGCTGCCTATAATGGTGTGGATGCGGCCAATGTTTCGGCTGTGAATATCGACGACGATACCACCGGCATCGTTATCAACCCCGCCGGCGGATTAAAAGTGGCGGAAACGGGTACCACTACAAATTTTACCGTGGTCCTGACCAGCCAGCCGACAGCGGACGTCACGGTGAACATGTCCTCCTCGGATAACACTGAGGGAACTGTTTCTCCCGCGTCTCGAACGTTTACTCCCGCGAATTGGTCGACGCCCCAATCCTTCACGTTAACTGGAGTGGATGACTTCACCAACGACGGAACCGTTACTTACAGCGTCACGGGGACGGTTACTTCGAGCGATGCGCTTTATGCAGCGCTTACGCCATCCGCCTCCGCGAGCACAACGGATAACGAAGCGGTCATTACTTTGCCCTCTGGCACTTTGCTCTACGGAACTGGTTTGCCCGGTGTGGGAATTGATGGGCAGGCGACGATTTCGGATCCGGATACGGCTGATTACGATACGGGATCGCTGACGGTAACTCTGACCGCGAATGGAACGGCTGATGACCGGCTGGAAATACGCAATACCGGCACTGGCGCCGGCCAGATTGGCGTATCGGGCAACGCTGTTTCTTACGGTGGGACAACCATCGGCACCTTTACCGGTGGGGTCGGAACTTCGCCGTTGGTAATCACTTTTAACAGCTCTGCCAACACAGTTTCGGTGCAGGCGCTCCTTCGCAATATCACCTTCCGGAATGTGAATGCCAGTCCGTCGATCGCTCTGCGAACCGTAAGTTTCTCGCTTGCCGATGGCGACGGGGGTACCAGCACCGTTAGCAAGAACATCAAAGTCGGTCTCCTGCACATCTCCGACTTTCAGGAAGGGGCCGATCGTGGCGCGGGGATTTATTCCGGCGCGGCAGACATTGAATTGAATAACCTGCTACCCGGGACTGCTTACCCTATGGGCAGCGCAGCGGGGGGATTGGTTATCAATAATAACAACACCACGTTGTTGCGTTTCGATAACATTATCGGGAATGGCCCCGGCCAGGTTCCGGCGAATGCCATTATCGTGTCCGCGGACTTGATCCTCGACGTCAATACCTCCGGTCTGGGCGGCCCGCTTTACCGCATGCTGATTCCGTGGAACGCGGACACGGAGACCTACGATTCAATGGGTTCGGGCGTCGATCGCGATAACATCGAAGCCACCAATACATTCTTTTCGCAGTTTGGGACTTATCCGACTTCCGGCGCTACAACTACCGGAACAATCCTTTTTAGTGTGTTACCGGACGTCCAGGCCTGGGCCAATGGCGATGCGAATAACGGATGGGCAATGTTCGCGTGGGATTTTGCGACCACCGCGACGGCGTTCAGCCCTTCAGAGGCGGCAAACATCTCCGATCGTCCCCGGTTGTTGGTCAAATGGGTTCCGGCCGGAACGGTGTCAGCCAGTTTCCGTCAGGGCGTGGACGGTTATGCCGGAGCGAAGGATACCCGCATTCGTGAAGCTATTCCGGACACGGATTCCTCAACGGTAGCGAACCTGTTCGTTGATGCCGAAGTAACCTCCGGGGAGGCGGATCAGGAACAAGTCTTGATCCGTTTTGACGACATTGTTGGAAATGGCGCGGGACAGGTCCCGGCAGGCGCAACGATCCACGCGGCCGTTCTTGATTTGGGCGGCACAATCGGTAATGCCATGGGTGACGGTGGCACGATCAACGCCATGCTGACCCCGTGGCAGGATACTTCCACGTGGAATTCTTTGGTCAGCGGAGTGGTTGCAGATGGTGTGGAGGCTTCGGCGACTCCGACCGCCACTGCGGGCAGTCCGACCCTGAATCCCGACGTGCAGGGTGGATACCTGACATTTGATCTAACACCGGACGTGCAAAATTGGGTGAACGGCACTCGACCCAATTACGGCTGGGTATTGCTGCCATGGCCATTGGGCGGCAACGGCTGGGGATTCAGCAGCTCGGAAACGACCATTGAACAGGACCGTCCCCGGTTGCGCGTTTTCTATACTCCGAATGTAGTTAACACGCTGGTGATGAAAACGCCCGTTTGGTCTCCGACGAGTGTGGAAGTCAAATTCAGCGGCAACGCCAATGAGAACTACCAGATTCAGCGCGCGCCGGCGGTGACCGGCCCGTGGGGAACTATTGGAACGGCGACCACAGGCCTTGATGGGAATGGAACGTTCACCGATACCGCGCCGCTATCTTCAGCAGCGTTCTATCGCGCGTACCATCCATGATGAAGCGGCCGATAACGGCTTAAAGAATACATTAATCAGGTTGTGACATAAACCCGCAGGGTGGTTCGAAGCCGCCCTGCGGGTTGTTTGGAAATCGGGCCGTGAGTTAAGGAATATCGAACATGATCTTCAGCAAACCATCTACCCGCGTTCGTGTCTTTGTGGTTTTGTTAGCCAGCATGAGACTGTCCCCCGTGCTTGCCCAGTCAGTTCATGGTATTGCCGCGGCGAATATCAATGTCGTCCAGGTTGATACGAACAACACGGTGGACTCGGTAACCGTGACGGCGCCGGTTGCGTTCAATGGCTTTGCCATTCGACCGGGTTCAAATCGTGGCGATTACAACGTGCAGGTCGGACCTAACCCGAACGATGACGTGAGCACGGGCCTCATGATGACGAGTGTGGCGGAAAACGGACGAAACAACGGAGAAAGCGCATATCCGGGAATAAACTTTTGCACGAGCGCCCTGGACTATTCCCGCAGCGGAGCCAATGCCGGTGCGTATTTTTTGCCGGTCTTCAATGCACCTGAGGGAGCGGAATTTAACATCAATATTTCAGCGGCGTTCTTCCCGTATTCCAATTGGCTGGGCGGCTTCGTGCGCAATTCAGGCGATACGAACGGGGGAGCCAACAATTTGTTCACCGGGTCGCCCGGCCTCGTTTTAGGAACTCATTTCATCGATAATGGAGGCGGTCAATCCATAGTTGACCTGACCAGCCTGGGCGTCGATTCCCGGTCCAGTGGGGTTTTGTTGGTCACTCATGGCGGCAACGAAGACAACTACGCTGCGTCGCATGTGAATACCAACGACGGTTCGTGGACGATTTACATCAAGGACAACGGCACTGACGCGGGCTCCTATGAGCAGGATCCGGTTGCCTTTGTTTACATTCCGAAGACGAATACGGCGGTTGTTTCGGGGCGTTTTCGAGGGGATGGAGCCTCCTTAATGTTTAGCGGTGCGACGCAACAATTCAGCGTCACCAATATCAGCGTCGGGAACTGGCGATTGACCATTAACGGGCATAATCCTTCGAGCGGGGTCCTGATTATTTCCGCCGAAGGCGGTTTTAGCCAAAACCAGGATAACATCGTGAGTTATCAACCGGACGGCGATGGCTGGATCATCCAATCCAGGGATTTGCCAGGACCTAATTTGCAAACGCCCGGCAGCGGTCTGGAGCCGGTTGCTTCGTTTGTATTTATTCCGGGGCCCATCACCACGACATTGCTTTCACCAACCAACAACGCGCAGAACATTACCGGGAGCGCCAGTTTGCAGGTGAACGTTTCCAATTCACTTGCAGGCCCCTTGACGGTCAAATTCTATGGCCGTCCGGCCAATACAAATCCGCCGAGCGATTTCTCGCTCGTCGCTTTGCCGGACACACAATTTTATGTTTCCAGTTTGCACGGGGGAGTTCCGGAAATGTTTTACTCGCAGGCTGAGTGGATTATTACGAATCGCATTTCGCGCAATATCGCTTATGTGGCGCAACTGGGTGACCTGACTCAAAATGGTGATCTTAAAGGAACCGCTTCAAACCAGCAGGAATGGCTCAATGCGACCAACGCTTTGTATCGGGTCGAAAGTCCGGCGCGGACTTTCCTGGCGAACGGGATTCCGTACGGAGTAGCCGTCGGCAATCACGACGAAGAACCGATCGGGTCGGCCGAGGGGACCACGATTTTTTACAACCAGTATTTCGGCATCCCCCACTTCACCGGTCGTTCTTATTACGCGGGACATTATGGAACGAACAACGACAACCATTTTGATTTCTTCAGCGCGGGAGGCATGGATTTTGTCGTCATTTATTTTAAATACGACACCAACGCCAATCCGGCTGTGCTTTCCTGGGCTAATCAGATTTTGCAAAACAACCCGAACCGGCGGGGGATCGTTATCACGCATAATCTGGGAAATACCCAGACGCCTGTTAATTTCAGCCCGCAGGGAAGCGCGATCTATAATGCCCTGAAGGCTAACGCGAATCTTTTCCTGATGCTGGCAGGTCACGTGACCGGAGAAGGGTCGCGCGTAGACACGTTTAACGGGCATACGGTCCGGACTTTCGTGCAGGATTTTCAGGGATGGACCAACGGCGGAAATGGCTTTCTGCGAATCATGGAATTCTCGCCGAAAAATAATAATGTCCTCGTTCAAACCTATTCACCGTGGACTGGTGAATACGAAACCGATTCGAATAGCGAATTTGTTTTCAATTATGACATGAACTCGGGGTTGGGAGGTCCCTCGGATGCGCCGTTCGTTGCGCTGGGAACCAATGTGCTCAACTCGGCGAGTGGGACGAACACGGTTTCATGGCCGAGTTTGAAAACGTTTACGAGTTACGAATGGTATGTGACCGTCACGGATACCAACGGGAATGTGGTGACCAGTCCTCTGTGGCGATTTACCACCGCGCCAAATTTGCCTCCCACCGCTTCCAATATGACGCGGACCATCCCTGGCGATGAACCAGCAAACCTGCAACTGATCGCCACCGATCCCAACGGTGATACTCTCAGCTTTACGAATCGCACTTCGCCGACCCGCGGGTTACTCGACAATTTCTCGCCAGCCGGATCATTTACCTATTCACCTGCGCGCGGATTCAGGGGATTGGATCGCTTCACTTTCAGCGCCAGCGACGGTCAATTCACGACCTCGATTGCCACGATAAATATTAATGTTTTGGCCCCGGCTGACACGAACGCGAATGGGCTGCCCGATTCCTGGGAAATGATCTACGGCGTCACGGATGCCGCGGCGGACGATGATGGGGACGGTCGAAGCAATATCGACGAGTATTATGCCAACACTGATCCGACGAGTGCCGCCTCGGCGTTGCGCATCACGTCCACGACATGGCAAAGCAACCACTTCGGCATGACCTGGGCCTCCGTGGGAGGAACCCGTTACCGGGTTCAATATCAAAATGCGGGCGCCTCAGGCCTGGGCAATTCATTCAATGATATTACCCGAGCTATTGATAAGGAAATGGATGCGGCTCCTTATGGCTCGAATTCTGCGCAAACATTTCTGGACGATTTTACTCTGACTGGAGGAGCGCCGGCCAACCAGAGTCGATATTACCGAGTGAAAGTGGTGCCATGAGAAGCAAGGGAGCGATTTTATTGGCAGTCGCGATAGGAGTGGCCTTGTCGATGCTTTTGCCGGAAGAGACGTATGGCCACGGCGAGCTTCTTATACGCATAGGAGAGGCCAGCCGGGAGATTGAAAAAGCGACAACGAACCGGGGACAACTTTATCTTCAGCGCGGTGAGTTGTATCGCGAGGATCTGAATTGGCAGGCCGCCTTTGCTGACTATGATCGCGCCGCGCAACTGGAGCCGAATTGTCCGGCGATTGATTGCGCGCGCGCCAAAGCTTTTGCTGATTCCGGACAGCTTGAAGCCGCCCGCCAAACCCTGGATTTGCTTTTGGGGCGTTCAGAGAATTTTGGAGATGCCTTGTTCACTCGCGCCCGGGTTTTGCGAAAGCTTCATTTGCCGGAACTGGCCATTATCGATTTCCGGAAAGCCTTAAAGGTGATCGCCAACCCGGAACCAGCTTGCTTCCTTGAATTATCTGAAACGTTAGTGGAAACAAATCAAAAGGATAAAGCGGTGGAATGTTTGGACGCGGGGATGAAGCATTTTGGGCCCTTGGTGAATCTGCAAACGCTGGCGCTCGACCTTGACGTTTCCGCAAAGAACTTCGATCGCGCCCTGGAACGTCTGGATACCATCGCGCAACAGGCTCCGCGCAAAGAGAAAATATTCGCCCGTCGGGGAGAGATTTTGATCGCGGCTGGCCGGCCGGCGGCTGCTCGGCAGGCTTATGAATCCGCTTTGCGGTGCATCAACCTTCTGCCGATCCGGCTGCAAGAGGGGCCGGCGATGCAACAACTTCAAATTAAAATCAACCAGGCGCTCGCGACCATTTCGCAGACGCTTCCTCAGGTAACGTCCCGTTAGCGGAAAGCTCTGACGCCTCAGACCGCAACACAGGCCGATTTCAAATCTCCGATAAACTGGTCCACATCTTCCGGTGTCGTGTCCCAACTGCACATCAGGCGTGCTTCCCCCGCGGCGCCAACGTGGGTATAGAATTTCCAGCCGCGCTGATACATTTTATCCACCACGGCGTCCGGTATCGAAGCAAACACCACATTTGTTTGAACTGGATTCTCGATGGTGATTGCCAAAATCTTCTTTATTCCTGCTTCCAGCCGTTTCGCCATCTGGTTCGCGTGTGCCGCATGACGAAGCCAGGCTCCGTCCTTCAACATACCGACCCAGGGCGCGGAGAGGAATCGCATCTTGGAAGCGAGTTGACCTCCCTGTTTGCAGCGATAATCAAATTCCTTCGCTAATTCGCGGTTGAAGAAAACCACCGCTTCTCCGACTGCAATGCCGTTCTTTGTTCCACCAAAAGAGAGCACATCGACTCCCGCCTTCCACGTGATCTCCGCCGGTGCGATGCCTAATGAAGCGACGGCATTTGCAAAGCGAGCGCCGTCCATGTGCACGCGCAGGTTAAAGCTTTTGGCGGTATCCGTGAGAGCTTTCAACTCTTTTACGGAATACACGGTTCCCAGCTCCGTCGCCTGGGTGAGGCTGAGCACACGCGGTTTTGGGTAGTGGATATCGCTGCGCTTTTTGACAGCCGTTTCGATGCTGGCCGGGTCGATTTTGGCGTGCTGGCCGTCAAGCAGCAGTACTTTGGAGCCGTTCGAAAAAAACTCGGGCGCGCCGCACTCCGCCACCTCGGCGTGCGCCAATTCATGGCACAAGACACTGTGGTAGGACTGGCAAAGCGAGGCCAGCGATAAGGAATTGGCCGACGTGCCATTGAAGACAAAAAACACTTCGCAATCGGTTTCAAAGACGCTGCGGATCAGGTCCGAGGCGCGTGCCGTCCAGCTATCGTCGCCATAACTGACCTCGTGGATTTTATTGGCTTCGAGCATCGTGGCCAGCGCCTCCGGGCAAATGCCGGAGTAGTTATCGCTGGCAAAATGGCGCGGGCGCTGAGGTGCGGACGCGTCAATCGTTAGCTTAGGCATATCGCACGTTATCCACCCTCGACGCGAAAATAAACCCCGCAGATGTCTTGGAATAAGTGCTGAATTCGCCCGAGCATCTTCACCAACGTCAAGTGACAATATCGCCTAGAAACGTCCCACGTGGGACATTTTGAAGTACTATTTGAATTGGCACTTAATTCCTTGCCGTCCCGAGATCTCGATTTTTCCATGAAATGCGCCAGTTTTAGGAGTCCAAAAAACAGCGCTTGACCTTGCCAAAAGGGGCGATTAGATTGCCGCCCAATGTTCGGACAAATTCGGCAAGCAGTACTACTGGTAGTCGTCGTAGCAGGCGGCGCCGTTGGCGCTTGTCGAAGTTAGAAGCGATTTCGACAAGAACCCACGGCTGGCAGCAGTCGTGGGTTTTTTTGTTATCCACGGCCCGCAGCCGGCCAATACCAAAAGACAAACATGAGCAAAACGATCCAAACTCAAACCGCCCGGCGCGAAACCAAGGGCGAACTCGGACCCACCATGTCGGGCAGCGAAATTCTGGTTGCCTGCCTCGAGCGCGAGGGCGTCGATACAATTTTTGCCTATCCCGGTGGTGCGAGCATGGAAATTCACCAGGCCCTCACGCGCTCCAAGAAAATCCGCACGGTGTTGCCCCGCCACGAACAAGGCGGAGCGTTTGCCGCGGAAGGTTACGCGCGGGCGACGGGACGCGCAGGAGTGTGCATGGCTACCAGCGGGCCAGGGGCCACGAACCTCGTCACCGGCATCGCCGACGCGTTCATGGATTCGATTCCTCTGATTGCCATTACGGGACAGGTGCCTCAGGCGATGATCGGCAAAGGCGGTTTCCAGGAAACAGACATCTACGGCATGACTTTGCCGGTCGTGAAGCACAGTTATCTCATTACGGACATCAACGATATTCCGCGCGTGGTAAAGGAAGCATTTTACATCGCGCAAACCGGCCGCCCCGGCCCGGTGTTGATCGACCTTCCGAAAAATGTGCAGCAAGCGAAAACACAGCCCGTTTTCCCGAAACAAATCAATGTGCGCGGATACGAAGTGGACCAGCGCGCTAGCGATCTCGCCTTGAACGAAATTATTGGCCTCATCGAAAAATCCGAGCGGCCGGTATTGTACGTGGGCGGCGGCATCATCAGCGGCAATGCCAGCCCCGAATTGCTGGCTTTTGCGGAGGCGACCCAAATTCCCGTGACCACGACCATTATGGGTTGCGGCGCGTTTCCGGAGACGCATTCTCTTTCGTTGCGCTGGCTCGGAATGCACGGCGCCGCTTATGCCAACTGGGCCGTTAGCGGAGAGTTCGAACTGCGGAAAAAAAATACCGACCCAATGGTCAAACTCGCCAACGGCGCGGACCTGCTCCTTGCCTTTGGCGTTCGGTTCGATGACCGCGTGACGGGCAAAGTCGAGAAATTCTGCGAAACCGGCACGATCGTGCATGTGGACATCGATCCGTCGGAGTTGAACAAAAACAAGAAGGCGCATCTGCCGGTGGTCAGCGATATCAAATTCGCGCTGGGCCGCCTGCGGGAAATGATCAAGGAAAGGCCGATTCGCAAGAAGTTCACCGCCTGGCATGAGCAAATCTCGGCGTGGAAGGCCAAAGCTCCTTTCGGCTACCGCGTGACGGAGGAGGTCATGAAGTCCCAGCACATGCTCGATCATCTACAAGGCAGAGAAGCAGAAGTGATTTTGCCTCAGGCGGCGATCGAGGCGCTTTATGAGCTTTCGAAAGGCGAGGCCATTCTGACCACGGGCGTGGGCCAGCATCAAATGTGGGCCGCTCAATTCTATCGCTTTAAGTTCCCGCGCCAATTCCTCACCAGCGCGGGGCTGGGAGCGATGGGATACGGCTACCCGGCTGCCCTCGGTGCAAAAGTCGCTTGCCCGGATCGTGAAGTGGTGGATATCGATGGCGACGGATCGTTCCTCATGAACGTGCAGGAACTGGCCACGGCTCACATCGAAAAGATCAATGCCAAGGTGATGATTTTGAACAACCAACACCTGGGGATGGTGATGCAATGGGAAGACCGGTTCTTCCAGGGAAATCGCGGTAACACGTATCTCGGCGATCCTGATAACATGAAGCAGATCTATCCGGACTACACTGCCATGTGCAAAAGCTTCAACGTGAAGTGCGAGCGCGTGATGTACAAGAAGGATTTGCGGCCCGCCATCCAGCGCATGCTTGATGCGAAGGAGCCTTACGTCCTCGACATTATCGTCCCGTACACAGAGCACGTGCTGCCGTTCGTGCCGGCGAATCATACCATCGCCGATATGATCTGGAAATTCTGACGCGGCGGTCGCGCCCTGATCTTCACACCGCGCCGCGCCTGACCGAGCGCGGTGCGGTGAGTTCTTACAAAAGAGCTTTGTTGGAGTCATCCTCCCGACCTACACTGGGCCAATGAAGTTTTTGGGCGAATTTCCGGCCTATCGACCGCGCCGGTTAAGGCAGACTGCCGCGTTACGCCGATTGGTTACGGAGACAAATCTCACTCCGGGCAATTTGGTTCTGCCGTTATTCGTCCGCCCGGGGCGCAAAATCCGCCGCGCCATCAAAGCGATGCCCGGCGTGTTCCAACTTTCCCCCGATGAAATCTTGAAGGAAGCCCAAAGGGCTTCCGAAGCTGGAGTCCCGGCGGTACTGCTCTTCGGGATTCCGGAAAAAAAGGACGCGCGCGCTTCTGGCGCCTATGCTGAAAACGGCATCGTGCAACAGACAGTGAAGCTGTTGAAACGTGAACTTCCGGAGCTGCTGGTGATTACGGACATTTGCCTTTGCGAATACATGGAGCACGGACATTGCGGGATCGTGGAGCACACCGGCAAAAAAGCGCGCATCGTGAATGATGCCAGCCTGAAGCTGTTGGCGCGCACGGCCGCGAGCCATGCGAAAGCCGGCGCGGATATTGTCGCCCCGAGCGACATGATGGATGGACGCGTGCGGGCCATTCGCACCGAACTGGATCGAACTGGATTCACGGATGTTCCAATCCTGTCATACGCCGCTAAATTTGCTTCCGCGTTTTACGGACCATTCCGCGAAGCCGCCGAATCGGCGCCGCAATTTGGCGACCGCCGCAGCTACCAGATGGATCCTGGCAACGCCAATGAGGCAATGCGTGAAGTGGCTCTGGATATTCAGGAGGGGGCTGACATGGTAATGGTCAAGCCCGCCCTCGCCTATTTGGATATCCTTTATCGAGTAAAAAAAGAATTCGGCTATCCCACGGCCGCATACGCAGTCAGCGCCGAATATTCCATGATCAAGGCCGCCGGGGCGAATGGATGGATCGATGAGAAAGCGGTCATGCTGGAGAGTTTCTATGCGATGCGCCGCGCCGGGGCGGATATTATTATCACCTATGCCGCTACCGAGGCGGCGCGGTGGCTAAAGATGACCTGAGATACGAGTTACTGCTCGGTATCGGCCGTTTCAAAAACTCGCAGGATTCGGTTAAAGGCATCCCGCACGTCGGCATAATCTCGAACATCGACCACGAAGCGGTCGCTTTTATTGGGGCGAGAAAGGACGTGTCCATCGGAATACAAAATGTTCGCGATTTTTTGGCGGTGATTGGTTCGCGGCTTGATGTTGAACGTGTCGAGATCAGAGGGGCATAGAAATTGGGTATCGATCACCAGGGCGCGAATCGCAACTCCGTTGCGGTTAAGACCGAGCCGTTCGAGTTGGATGTTGTCCGGCACAGTGGGAGTATTGGGATTATCAAACAAATTGGTGGCGCCGGCGTGGCGATAATAGTAGCTGCCCTGCGCCTGGGTGGTTCCGACTCGCGCAAGTTCGGTCTCCGCGTCCAGCCGTTGATCGGTGCCCGGACAAAAAAGAACGCGCGGCTGGCTGGCCAGGTGTTGTTGCAGCAGCAATCCCAGCGCTACGGGCGCGCCGCTGTGCAATGAGATCAAACTCGTGGGAGCGCCGGTGGAGGGATAGAAATCAGCGGGGCTCGTAAAAGGAGGAGCTTTGGGTCCAAATGGAATTTTGCCGTCACTATCCGAGGCATAGGTATGAATCGCCAGGCCAATCTGGTGGAGATTGGAAAGGCAATTGGCCTTTTTCCCAGCTTCCTTCGCCGATGCCAGGGCGGGCAGCAGCAAAGCTGCCAGGATGGCCAGAATGGCGATGACAATGAGAAGCTCAATCAAGGTGAACCCCCGCCGCGTTGACCCACAGTCTTTCATGTCAGGGGAGCTCTACGGCCTGATAAAAACGCCGCTCCTGGCGTGGGCCAGGATCGACAAACTGAACCGCTCCGGTAAGATTTGTCACCGTACCCACTGTCACCCAATTCGACCGTGGCAGCAAGGCATCATCGCTGGCGAGAATTTGAAAGCGCAAACCGGGCTCGCTAAGGACCGTGAATTGGAACTGCCCATTGGTCCAGACCAGGTTCGTGAGGGACGAGTTGCGAATGGCCAACCGAACATTGTCCACATCCCAGTATCCACCTTCGAAGTTGGTCGAAACCGTGGAGAGAAGCCGTATCCCCAGATTTTGGCCAAGCCATGGATCGGCCGCATTAACGGGAGGGACATGTACACGAAAATCAACCAGATGCGTCGTGTTGGTGAAGTTTTGTGGAGTGTTTGTAACGGATGTGGAAGCCACCACCACCATGTTGCTGAGGCTATCACGGTAATAAAGACTCACCTCGAGCGTCGCCTCGGGCAACATGTTGCCGCCACCGCCGATAAGGCCGATGGTCAGATCATACGATTTTCCCGATTCATATCGAACGTTCAAAGCGTGGGAAGGGGAAGGGTCATTGTAATCCACGGTGTCATAATCCTGAAAAACGCCCGCTTGAGAAACGGCGAAGATCCACATCGCCTGCTGTTGGTCGCAATTATCAATGTGATCGAAACTGGTGGGCGCGGTGTTTTTGAAAATCCCGCAGAGCTGGTCCCAGAGGTACACTCCGTTTTCATTGTACCCTTCCCGTTTCGGAGTTTTTTGCCAGGAATCGATGAAGGTGCTGACAAAGGTGGTCGAAGGAGATTCGAAGGAATAATTGGGAACGACAAGGGCCCCGGCTTTGACCTCAATGGGAAAAAACAAAAGGCAGCCCAGAAATGCGGCTGCCGTTAAGCGAGAAAATTTCAACGCGGTCACTAACCCTTGTGCCGGCGTCGCAGCGCCAGGGCGGCCAGCCCAACCGCAAGGAAGGCGGCCGAGCCAGGTTCGGGAACGGCCGAGGTCAACCGCACATTGTCCAGGTCCCAATACGTTCCGAAACTGCTTCCGTACAGCGCGTTGAACTCGATTCCGATGTGTTGACCGGCCCATGCGTCAGTGGCCTGAACCTCCGCCAGGTTCACTTGAAAATCAAGGAAGTTGGTTTTGCTGGTGAACAGGCTCGTTGAATACACTATGGGGGTACTCGCAATCGTCACTCGGTTGTCCGCTGCGTCGCGATAATAAAGGCTGAGTTGCAATATATCGCCTTCCGGCAAAGTTTCGCCTCCCAAAACTCCGACCGTAAGCTGGTAGGACTTTCCAATTTCGAACGTTTCATTGAAAGCATTCATCGGCGACGAGTGGGCGTGGTCGGTGCTCCGATAATCCTGGAAAACACCCACGCTCGGGAAGCTGAACATATACAGCCCCTGGTTGCCGGTCATGTTGGCGATGTGGTTATAGTTGGTTGGGTCCGGGTTCGGGAAAACGCCGGTAAGCTGGTCCCAAAGAATGCCTCCAAAAACCGCGGGGTTGTACCAAGCGGGTTGCGGAGTCTTTTGCCAGTTATCAATCCGGGTATCGACCGGGTAGCCCGGAATGACAATGGGTGATTCAAACGAAAAATTGGGCACCGTGAGCGAAGCGGCTTGTGAACTTAGCGTGACGATGGCGAAAGCAAAAGTGGCGATGACCGCGATCCTGGAAAAAAGTTTCGACGCCAAAGCGCAACAAGGACGATAGTGAGAAGGGTTAATGATGTTCATGAACGGCTGAGGTGAATTACGTTTTGATACAAATTAAACGCGATCAGCCGGTATATTGGGCATTTTCCCAATTTTGGCAAGCCCATTGTGGCACGCTGAGCCGGGCGGTTTCCTGCTTTTCTCGACGCCTTGTTTCACGCAGATTGCGGCATGGCTGAGCCAATCGATCCAAAACAAGTTCCGGTCTTCATTCTCTGCGGTGGACTGGGCACACGGTTAAAGGAGGAAACAGAGTTCCGTCCCAAGCCGATGGTGCCGATTGGAAATCATCCGATCCTCTGGCATGTCATGCAACGATACGCGCGCCACGGTTTCAAGCGGTTTGTCCTTTGCCTCGGATTCAAGGCCGAATTCATCATCGATTATTTCCGGAACTTTCATCTTCATAACAGCGACTGCACGGTTCGGTTGAAAACCAACGAAGTGGTGGTGCATGAATCGACGCACGACCTGGATTGGGAGGTGACGCTCGCCTATACCGGACTGAACAATATGACGGGAAGCCGCATCGCCCATGCCGCGCGAAAATATCTTGGGAAAGCCGAGTATTTTGCGGTCACCTACGGTGACGGCGTGACCGACGCCGACCTGAGCGCCGAATTCGAATACCATCGCGCGCGTCCCAAACTCGGCACTGTTCTCGGCGTGAATCCGCCCTCGCGCTTCGGCGAGATCAAAGTACAGGACGATTACGTCCTGGAGTTCGCCGAAAAGCCGGACATCGAAGATCACTGGATCAGCGGCGGTTACTTTTTTTTCCATCGCGACTTCCAGAAATATCTATCCGAGGACGAGAACTGCGTGTTGGAGCGCGAACCGCTGGTGAAACTAGCCCGCGACGGGCAGCTCAATATGTATCGCCACCGAGGATTCTGGGCGTGCATGGATACGCAGCGCGATCGCGAGTATTTGACGTCCCTGGTAGAATCAGGAAAACCGCCGTGGCTTAAGTGACTTGGAAAAGCCGTCGCCAGCGCGGCGGACGACTTTTTTGTCAACCGCCGCCGAGGTAAGCGCTTCTGACGCGAGGATTTTTGCGCAAAGCGGAGGATTCATCGTCGAGACCAATCCGGCCGGTTTCGAGCACGTAACCGTGATGGGAGATTTCGAGGGCGAGGTTCGCGTTCTGCTCGACCAGGAGAATAGTGATGCCGTGTTGCCGGTTGATCTCGACGATCTTTTCGAAAATGGTTTTGACGAGGAGCGGTGCAAGGCCGAGCGAAGGCTCATCCAACATTAAAAACCGTGGACGGCTCATCAACGCGCGCCCAATGGCCAGCATTTGTTGCTCCCCACCCGACAGGGTGCCGGCAATCTGTTGTTCGCGCTCCTTCAACCGCGGAAAGACGCCAAAAATATACGCCAACTCGTTTTGGATGACCCGTTTGTCGCGTTGCAAATAAGCCCCCATCATCAGGTTTTCAAGAACGGTGAGGTTGGCGAAAATCATGCGGCCCTCCGGCACGTGCGACAGACCCAACTTTACAATTTGGTGAGGCCGAAGGTTGGCAATGGAGCGGCCCTCATAAAGGATTTCGCCACTTTGAAGTTTCAATAAGCCGGAAATTGCCCGGAGCGTAGTGGTCTTTCCCGCGCCATTGCCACCGATCAGCGTGACGATGGTTCCCTGTTTCACCGAAAGCGTGATTCCCTGGAGGGCGGTAATCACGCCATAATTGACCACTAGATTTTTTATCTCGAGCATCAGTGAACGGCTTCCTGGCCCAGGTAAGCTTCGATTACTTTCGGATTCGATCGCACTTCCGCCGGAGTCCCTTCGGCAATTTTGACTCCGTAATCCAGGACGGCAATGCGTTCGCAAATGCCCATGACAACCGTCATATCATGTTCCACCAGCAGGACGGCGATCTGATACTTATCTTTGATGAACCGGATCAACTTCATCAGTTCGGTTTTTTCGCTGGGATTCATTCCTGCGGCCGGTTCATCAAGTAGAAGCAATTTGGGCCGTGTCGCCAAAGCGCGGACGATTTCCAGCCGCCGCTGGTCGCCATACGCCAGGCACTTGGCGAGCTCGTGACGAAAGCGTCCGAGCCGGAAAATTTCGAGCATCTCCATTACCTGAGCCTCGATTTGTTTTTCTTCATCCGAAAAGAAACCCCCTCGCCACAACGCGTGGCCCATTCCGCTATGGACGTGCAAATGAAACGCCACTCGCACGTTGTCAAAAACCGTCAGTGACGGAAAAAGTCGAATGTTTTGGAACGTTCGCGCAATACCATGGGCCGTAATTTGATAGGGCTTGCGGCCGGCGATGGATTTCTCCTGGAATCGAATGTCTCCTTCGGTTGGCCGATACACTCCCGTGATGAGGTTGAAAACGGTGGTTTTCCCAGCGCCGTTAGGTCCAATCAAACCGATCAACTCGTGCTCCGCAACGGCCAAATCCAAAGCGGAAACCGCGGTCAATCCACCAAAGCGGATCGTGCAGTTCTCTACTCGCAACAGCTCTGACCTGGCGGGAACAGTCATGACGTTTTTCGCTCGGCCAGGGCGCGATTGCGCAGCGTGAAAAGTCCTTGCGGCCGCGTCAGCATCAAAACGATGAGGAGCAAGGAGTAAATCATCATCCGGTAACTGGCCAACCCTCGCAGCCATTCCGGCAGCAGTGTCAGAAGAATCGCGGCGATGATAACTCCCACCGTATTGCCCATGCCCCCCAGGATCACCATCACGACGATCTCGATCGATTTTATGAAATCGAACCCTTTTGGATCGATGGCCAGTTTAAAGTGGCCGTAAATACCTCCAGCTATTCCAGCAAAGAATGCGCCGATAACAAAGGCAATGATCTTGTATCTCGTGGCATTGATGCCCATGGCTTCCGCGGCCACTTCGTCGTCGTGGACAGCGATGAAACCCCGGCCATAAGTTGAATTCACCAGGCAGGCCACGACATAAATGGTCAGCGCGGCGAAACTGTATACCCAAAAAATATTTGTATAAGGCGGGATACTGGTGAGGCCCAGCGCGCCGCCCACGGATTCCATATTACGGAAGATTACCCGAATGATTTCACCAAAGCCCAAAGTCACGATGGCCAGATAATCTCCTTTCAGCCGCAGGGATGGAATGCCCACAAGCAAGCCGGAGCCAGCCGCCACCAAGCCACCGACAATGAGAGCAAAGAAAAAGAGAACCCCGGTAGTCAGGTCGGTTGTGACGCCAAGACCGGCAAGAATTCGGGGACCAAGGTTGATCGTGATGGCCGCGGAGGTATAAGCGCCCACGGCCATGAAACCGGCGTGCCCCAACGAGAATTGCCCGGTATAGCCATTGATGAGATTGAGGCTGACCGCAAGAATGATGTTGATCCCAATGCCGGTCAGGACGTCGAGGTAATAAAGATTGATGTATCGCGAGAGCCAGGAAAATACCGCGATCAGTAATAACGAGGAAACAAAGATCGTCTTTGATCGTTGCCTCATGAACATCAAACTTTCTCGACCTGAAGCTTGCCGAGGAGGCCCGCCGGCTTAAAAAGCAGAATCAGAATCAAAACCGTGAACGCGATGGCATCGGTATAAGTGGAGTAGCGACTTCCGTTGACAAATACCTCGACGATACCGAGGAGCATGCCACCGAGGGCAGCGCCGGGAATGTTGCCGATGCCGCCAAGAACAGCCGCCACGAAGGCTTTAAGACCAGGCAAAATGCCCATTAAAGGATCGATCGCCTGGTAATTTAACGAATAGAGAATTCCGCCGGCGGCGGCCAGCGCAGAACCAAGGCCAAAAGTGAAAGAAATGACGACGTCATTGTTGATGCCAACCAGCGACGCAGCGAGCGGGTTGAAGGAGAGCGCGCGCATCGCGGTGCCGATCCTCGTTTTGAGCACTATAAATCGCATGGTTACCAGAAGAACGGCAGTCACGATAAAAACCGCTATCTGATTGCTGGAAATCACCAACCCGCCCAGAAACGAAAATGACTTTGTGGGGAACAGCGTGGGAAATGATTTGGGGGCGGCACCAAAGAAAAACTGACCGGCATTCTCGAGGAGGAGCGAGACACCAATTGCGGTAATGAGGACATTGAGTTTTGAATGGTTGCGCAACGGCCGATAAGCAAAACGTTCGATGATGATACCCAGGAGCGCGCAGATTATCATGGAACCCGCGAGAACGGCCAGGCCGCCCGCGAGCGATTCACGAGGAACCCATTTCGAGAGATAATAGCCGGCGAAAGCGCCGATCATGAATACATCGCTGTGCGCGAAATTAATAAAGCGTAACACCCCATAAACCATCGTGTAACCAAGAGCGATAAGCGCGTAAATCGAGCCCAGCGACAAACCGTTGAGCAGTTGTTGGAGGAATTCGCTCAAGGTTTGATGGTCTCTACATACTTAAACTTTCCATCCTTGATAGTCATAATCACTGCCGGTTTCGTGGCATTTCGATTCTGATCCAAGGTGGTATTGCCCGTGATTCCCTCGAAGTTTTTCGTGGCGGCGATGGCGTCCCGGAGTTTCGGTTCATCCGTCGTCCCGGCGCGTTTGATGGCCTCGATCAAAACCATCGCGGAATCATAGCCCAGGGCGGCCATGGCATCGGGAACTTCATTGTTCCAGCGTGCCCCGTATTTCTTCACGAAATTCTGCACCGCCGGAGATTGGTCTTCAGCGGAATAATGCGTCGAGTAGTACGTTCCTTCCATGGCCTGTCCACCCAGTTGGAGCAGCTCGGGCGCTTCCCAGCCATCTCCCCCAAAGACTGGAATTTTAAGCCCAAGCTCGCGAGCCTGACGGGAGATAAGAGCTGCCTCCGTGTAATAGCACGGTGCAAAAATAGCGTCGGGATTGGCGGCTTTGATCGCCGTAAGCTGTGCCTTGAAGTCCTTGTCACCGCTGCTGAATTTTTGTTCGAGGACGATTTTGCCTCCCATCGAAGTGAACGTGTCCTTGAAGTTTGCGGCCAGGCCGACACTGTAAGGGGCGGCAGCATCCACCAACATCGCAATGTTTTTCACCTTTAACGTATTGTTGGCAAACAACGCCAGCACTTTGCCTTGAAAGGGATCGATAAAGCAGATGCGGAAAATGTAATCGCCCTTTTCCGTCACTTCGGGTTTCGTCGAGGACGGTGAGATCATGGGAATCTTGTTGGGTTGGCAAACCGAGGCACCCTCAAGCGAGCGGCCGGAAGCAACCTCGCCCAAAATGGCGATGACGTTGTCTCGGGAAATCATTTTGCGGACCACCGTGGCCGATTCACCCTGGGTGGATCGATTATCCTCCGTGACAAGTTTGAGCTTTTTGCCCAAAACGCCGCCCGCCGCGTTTACATCCTCAATCGCGAGCAGGGTCCCCTTATGGGACGAATTTCCGAAGGCCGCTTCTTTACCGGTCAGTGACGCGAACTCCCCGACTCGGATTTCGCCGCCGTCACCACCCGAGCCGCCACCCGGTTTGTTACAGCCAGTGACCGCCAAAGCGATCAAACCGGTCGCCAGAATTGAATGTTTCCACATAATCGTCATGATTTTCGTCTCAGCAGGATGCCAAATCTCAGGGTTTGCGCAGCTTTTGTCGTGGGCAAACTAAGGATTCGCCAGTGGACTTTCAACCACCAATCTGGGGGCACGGTCCAGGAGGCAATGAATTGTTCAATACTTGCGGTCTTTTTGGTGATGTTGGTCTGTTGGTGTTTGAATCTGGCGATTACAATTCTATAGGCTGACCCCGCATGCGGACGCCAAACAAACTCGACGAGGATTATCGGGAGCTCGAGTTGAAACCAGGGGCGAGCCTGGAAGAGGTGAGAAGTTCCTACCGCGAGCTGGCGTTGTTCTGGCATCCCGACCGGCTTCACGGCCAGCCCGGGCGTTTGTCCAAGGCTCATCAGAAAATGACGAGAATCAACCTTGCTTACGAACGCATTCGCAAGGCCTTGGCGCGCAAGCCTCATCCGCGACCGGCGAATGCCCCCACAAACGGTGCCACGGCGACTGAGCGTCCGCAAAACGCCCGTCCGCCAGCCGAAGCGCGGACCAACAGCCTGGGCATGAAATTCGTATCCGTGTATGGAACGCCGGTGCTCTTTTCCATTTGGGAAACTCGAGTGGAGGACTACCGGGTGTATGCGCAGGCCGCGAACGCCGTGGATGGTTCCTGGAAGAATGCGGGCTTTTCCCAAAGCGCCACGCACCCGGTGGTGAATGTGAGTTGGGATGACGCCAAGAGATTTTGCGTTTGGCTGACGGAGAAAGAACGGGCCGAGAAATTGCCTCAGGGCTTCCAATATCGGTTGCCCACAGATTCGGAATGGAGCTGGGCGGTGGGCATTGGGGACCGCGAAGGCCTCGGCTCGCCGAGAGACAAGGGACATCGGCTCAAGACCATATATCCCTGGGGCACAGCCTGGCCGCCGCCCAAAGGCGCGGGAAATTATGATCCTGCGTTAGGAACCGACACGTTTGATTACACGAGTCCAGTCGGCAGTTTTGCGGCGAATGACCAGGGTTTGTTTGATATGGGCGGCAATGTTTGGGAATGGTGCGAGGACTTTCTGCATGGCGCATCAGGACCTCGGGTGTTGCGGGGAGGTTCATGGAACTTCAGTGGCGCCGGTCACCTGCTTTCGTCGTATCGCAACGGGGGAGCGCACGACGCCCGCAGCCCGGGCATTGGGTTCCGGTGTGTGTTAGCGAGCGTGCCGGCGTAGGCTTTTTCCAAAGATGCGGCGCGCAAGGGACTGCGGCGCCGTGCCGTCGGTTCTTCTCATCCAGCCTGGGATTTTGTACGCTCCTCTCACTGTGCCGGTAACGCTTTATGATCTGCTCCCCCGAGATCACCAACTCAGCAATGACAATCTGCTGGGAAAGTTTCTGGAATTTACGGAAAGCCAAAAGCTCCAGCTTTACCCTGCCCAGGAGGCGGCGATCCTGGAATTGTTCGAGGAAAAGAACGTCATCCTGAATACGCCGACTGGATCGGGCAAATCGCTCGTCGCCGCGGCGTTGCACTTCAAATCTCTGGCTCAGGGGAAACGGTCCATTTACACCTGTCCGATCAAGGCATTGGTGAACGAAAAATGGATGGCGCTTTGCCGCGAGTTCGGCCCCGAAAACGTGGGACTCAGCACCGGCGACGCTTCGGTAAACCAGGATGCGCCGATCCTTTGCTGCACAGCGGAAATTCTGGCGAATCTTGCTTTGCGCGATGGACCCAACGCTCCGGTCGCCGACGTGGTGATGGATGAATTCCATTATTATGCCGACCGGGAACGGGGCGTGGCCTGGCAGATACCGTTGTTGACCCTGCCGCAGGCGCGGTTTCTTCTAATGTCCGCCACGCTGGGTGACTCGGTGTTTTTCGAAGAGAAGCTCACCCAACTTAATGGCCGTCCGACGGTAACGGTTTCCTCGACGGACCGGCCGGTGCCGCTGGAGTTCGCCTATTCGGAATTGCCGCTGGCAAAAACGCTGGAAACGCTCGTGGCCGATGGCAAAGCGCCGGTGTATGTCGTGCACTTCACCCAACTGGAAGCAGCCCAGAGCGCGCAGGATTTCACGAGCATCAACGTTTGCTCGCGCGAAGAGAAAGCCGCGATCGGCAATGCCATTGAAGGATTCAAATTCAGCTCGCCGTATGGACCCGACATTCGCAAATGGCTCAAGCATGGGATTGGAGTGCATCATGCCGGCCTGCTCCCAAAATATCGTGTCCTCGCCGAGCAACTGGCGCAGAAGGGCTTGCTCAAAGTGATTTGTGGAACGGACACACTTGGGGTGGGGATTAACGTGCCGATTCGAACGGTGTTGTTTACGCGCCTGTGTAAATACGACGGCGAAAAGACGGCAATTCTGAGCGCGCGCGACTTTCATCAAATCTCCGGACGGGCTGGGAGAAAAGGGTTCGATGACCGAGGTTGGGTCGTGGCGCAGGCGCCGGAGCACGTCGTGGAAAACCTCAAGCTGGAGGGCAAGGCCGCGCGCGATGGAAAAAAAACGGTGAAGCGGAAGCCTCCGGAAAAGAATTTCGTTAATTGGGACAAAAACACGTTTCTGCGATTGATCGCGGCGCCACCGGAACGGCTGTGCTCACGTTTTCAGGTTTCGCACGGCATGCTGCTGAATGTGCTGAGCCGCCGGGGAGACGGCTGCCGGGCCATGCAAAGGCTTATCTCTGGAAGTCATGAAGCACCCAAGGCGAAAAAGGCGCACCTCAAGCGAGCCTGGCAACTGTTTCGTTCTTTGGTCGAACGCGGGATCATCCAGTTCATCGAGCCCGATGCCGACGGCAGCTACCTGCGCGTGGACATTGATTTGCAGGACGACTTCTCGATGAATCAGACTCTGTCCTTGTACCTGATTGAAACCATTTCACTGCTTGATCCGCAGGCCGAAGATTATGCGCTTGTGCTGCTGAGCCTGGCGGAATCGATCGTCGAGGACCCCGACGCGATCCTGCGCCGGCAACTGGACAAGGTCAAAAACCAGAAGATTGCGGAAATGAAGATGGCAGGTGTCGAGTACGATGAAAGGATGGAAGAACTGGAAAAGCTGGAATATCCCAAACCTAATCGTGAATTCATTTATTCCACTTTCAACAATTTTGCTTTGAAACATCCCTGGGTCGGGCAGGAGAACATTAGGCCGAAATCGATCGCCCGGGAGATGTTCGAAACATTCCGGTCCTTCGCGGATTACGTCCGGGACTATGACCTCCAACGGGTGGAAGGTATTCTCCTGCGGCATCTCAACAGCATCTACAAAGTCCTGGCCCAAACCGTGCCGGATACGGTCAAGACTGAGCCGGTGAAAGAACTCGAACTCTATCTGGGATCAATGATCCGGCAGGTGGATTCGAGCCTGCTGGATGAGTGGGAAAAAATGCGGAATGCGGCTTACCAGGCCGCCGAAGGCGCCGAGGTGCGGCCTCCCGGGGCAGAGGAAGCGGCGCGCGACATCACGCGCGACCATAAGAGTTTTGTGGCGGCGATCCGGAACCGGGTTTTTATTTTTCTTCGAAGCCTCGTGAACCAGGACTACGACCAGGCTTTGAGCGCGCTGGATGCGGATCCACTCCAAAGCGGCGAGCCCTGGACTGTAGCGCGATTGGAGTCAGCCCTGACGGCTTATCATGCCGAGCATCAACGCATTTGCCTGGATCCCAATGCGCGCAATCTTCGGCACACGCATATTTTGCCGGCGGAAGACAAGAAGACCTGGACGATTCAGCAAACGCTGGTTGACCCGGAGGAAAGCAACGATTGGATCGGTGAGTTCGTCGTGGATCTTGAGGCTTCGCGAAAAGCGGAGGCGCCTGTGGTCCGGCTGCAGGCAATTCGGAGTTTGGTTTAGGGCGTGACGAATCGGATGAGCCGCGGAACGGTGCGGTAGGCCCGGCCATCGCTGGTTTCGACGATGGCATAAACCGGGTGCAATCCAGGGCCGAGGACGGCCCCATCCAGCGTGAAAACGGCGTTGGGCTGATTGCTAACCGTGTTCCATAAACCGCCGCTGGTGAAGAGTCGCGTCGCCGTGACATTATTCGCGTTCGCCGCCACCGCCAATTGGCAGATTCCGCTGGCAGGGAAATTCGTGGCTGGTCCATCCAGCACCGACAAGGTGGCGTTTAGATTCGAGTTGACGACCACCACCGGCAAAGAAATCCGGCTTTGGGTATGAACCGAGGTCCCTTCGTAAGCGACCGCGGTCAGTTCATGAAAGCCGTCGCTCAATTGGGTGGTATCGAGAGAAAACGAGTGGACCATGCTGGATTGGCCAGCGGAAACATAAACGTGATTGCGCGGGTTCAGGTCGGTTAGGTTCTGATTCAGCAACACCGCTAAATCAGGATTGGCAATCATTCCGGAGGAAACTTCCAGCAGAACTTGCGCCGAAGCGGCGGCGAGGCCGGGACTTCTCGCCCGGACATTGAAAAAGGCGGAGCCAAACCACCCTTGCATGAGATCGGCCGCTTCTACTCCGTTGGCATCTGCTAAATCAGGAGATGAATTGATCGATGTCACCAGAGTTTGAGCGAGATCATAAATGGTCGCGCTCAACGACTGATTGGTT
>JADMIO010634451.1_pt1 | contig 41813 bp, 47 predicted proteins | sample 8958161 | NCBI WGS metagenome assembly JADMIO01 (sample SAMN16585339, study PRJNA669376) | soil metagenome | isolation source: Crop rotation soil | place: USA: Cullars Rotation, Alabama | collected 2011 | reverse complement strand
CGCGACAACTTGTCCACGTGGAATTCTAAGCTTAGGATCCCAATGTGCTGGAAAGCACGAAGTGCTCAACTGGATCACGCTTGCGGGCGCGATGTCGGAGCTGGGCCAGAAGGCCGAGGTGGTGGACTACGTCGAGAGCTACATCTTCAATTCGGCGAAGTGCTTCGCCCTGTTCCCGGCGGCGCGCTCCGGCGGAAGGACCGAGGAAGCCAGGCGCAAGGCGACCGCGTAGTGGCCGCGGTCACCGCGGCGCCGGCAGGCCGCACCGTCCGCGTCGAGCAGGTCGCCAAGGTCTTTCATGGCGTGGGCGGGAACGTGGAGGCCATCCGGGGTGCGAACCTCGAGGTGAAGCCCGGCGAGTTCCTGGCCATCGTCGGACCGAGCGGCTGCGGCAAGTCGACGCTGCTGCAGATCGTCGCCGGGCTGATGCTGCCTTCCTCGGGCAAGGTGTTCCTGGGCGAGCGGGAAGTGACCGGCGAGCCGGCCCACATGGTTTATCTCTTCCAGCAGTATTCGAAGTCGCTGCTGCCATGGATGCGCGTGGAGGACAACGTGATGTTCGCGTTCCGCCATCGGGCCTCGCTGTCCGCCGAAGCCGCGAAGCAGCGCTGCAGCGAATATCTCTCGATGGTGGGGCTCCAGGATTTCGCGCGTCACTATCCCTGGCAGCTCTCCGGCGGGATGCAACAGCGGGTGGCCATCGCGCGGGCTTTGGCCGCCGAACCGACCGTGCTGCTCATGGACGAGCCGTTCTCGTCGGTCGACGCGCTGACGCGCATGGATCTCCAGTCGCTGATCCTCGAGCTCTGGATGGCGCGGCGCTTCACGGCCGTCCTCGTCACCCACGACGTGGACGAAGCGGTGTTCCTCGCCGATCGCATCGCCATCCTCACGCACCGGCCTTCCACGATTTCCGAAGTGATAGAGTCCGGATTGCCCCGGCCCCGCCATGCCCTAGAGACCCGCGAAGCGCCCGAATTCCTCGCGCTTCGCCACCGGCTCCTGCAGCACCTGCTCGCGCGCGCGGGCGCCGATACCGCGGCCCTCTAGCCGCCCGCCCCGAAGGAGTCTCCAAGCAATGCCTGCCGCAAAGCTGCTCATCGCCGGCGGAGGCCTCGGCGGCCTCGCCACGGCCCTCGCGCTCAGCCGCAAGGGAATCGCTTCGCACGTCGTCGAGAAGGCGCGCCAGTTCGGCGAGATCGGCGCGGGGCTGCAGATAGCGCCCAACGCCGCGCGCATCCTCGACGACCTCGGAGTCATGGACGAGATCCGCAAGACGGCGGTTTTCGCCGCGCGGCTCGTATTCCTCGATGCCGTTACCGGCGAAAGCGTGCGTGCCTTCGATTGCGGCAAGGACTTCGTCGAGCGCTACGGGCATCCGTACTTCGTGATGCATCGCGGCGACCTCCTCGATGCGCTGCTCGCGGGCTGCCGTGCAAGCAGCCTCATCACGCTCGAGGCGAACAAGGAAATGGTGTCGCTCGAGGACACGGTCACCGGCGCGCGGGCCAAGTTCGCCGACGGCACGGTCTACGAGTGCGAAGCGCTGATCGGCGCGGACGGGCTCCACTCCACCGCGCGGCGCTTCGTCGCGGGCGACGGCGAGCCGGTCTGCCATCCCTATGTCGCCTACCGCGGCGCCATTCCGATGAGCGACGTGTCGAAGCACGCGGGCCTCGACAACGTGGTGATGTACATGGGGCCGGGCCTGCACTTCGTCCAGTACCCGCTGCGTCGAGGCGAGCTGTACAACCAGGTCGCCGTGTTCGAGAGCAAGCGCTTCAAGCCGGACTCGGACGACTGGGGCACGCCGGACGAGCTGGACGAGGCCTTTGCCGGCTGCTGCGATTACGTGCGCGGCGCGCTGAAGGTCATCAAGCGCGACCGGCGCTGGCCGATGATCGACCGGCTGCCGATCTCGCAATGGACGAAGAACCGCGTGGTGCTGATGGGCGACGCGGCGCATCCCATGCTGCAGTACGTCGCGCAGGGCGCCTGCCAGGCGATCGAGGACGCGGCCTGCCTCGCCGACGAGGTGGCGAAGTGCGGCTCCGACTATGCGAAGGCTTTCCTCGCCTACCAGAACAGGCGCTACCTGCGCACCGCCCGGGTACAGACAACGGCGCGATTCGCGGGCGACTACCTGTTCCACCTCGACGGCGTGCCGCGCCTGGTACGCAACAGCCTCATGGAAGGCAGCTCGCCAACCGACTACAGGCCGCTCGACTGGCTCTACGGAAAAGGGGTGTCGCAATGATGCGGAACGTCGCAGGGACCGTGCTTGCCCTCACAGCTTTTGCTCCCGCGTTGGCCCTGTCGCAGGCCTATCCCACCAAGCCGGTGCGGGTCATCGTTCCCTTCCCCGCCGCTTCGATCCCCGACATCATCGCGCGCCAGGTCACCGACCGCATCGGAACACCGCTCGGCCAGCCGGTCATCGTCGAGAACCGGGTCGGCGCGGGCGGACGCATCGCCGCAAACGCCGTTGCAAAGGCGCCGGGGGATGGCTACACGCTGCTGCTCGGAAGCGCCAGCACGCAAGCCGTGGCGCCGTACATCGTGAAAGTGCTGCCCTACGATCCCCTCAAGGACTTCACCCCGATCGCGAACGCGGCGAGCTCGCAGACCGGCGTCGTGGTTCATGCTTCCCTTCCCGTCCACTCGATGCAGGAGCTGATCGACTACGCGAAGAAGAACCCAGGGAAGATTTCCTACGCATCCAACGGCATCGGCTCGACGCAGCAGCTTCGCGGCGAGCTCATCAAGCAGGCGGCCGGAATCGACATGGTGCACGTGCCCTTCGGCGGCTCGAACGAGCTCATAACGGCCATCGTCGCAGGAACCGTTCAGCTCACTTTCATCGTCCCGGGCGGAGTCAAACAGCACGTCGAGGCCGGGCGAGTCCGGCTCATCGCCGTGGGCACGCCGAAACGGCTTCCCACCCTCCCTCAGTTGCCGACCATCCTGGAAACGCTTCCCACCTACGATCCGATCGTCGACTGGTTCGGATTCTTCGGTCCTGCGGCGGTGCCGCGTCCGATTGTGCAGCGACTGAACGGCGAGATGGTCAAGGCGCTGCGCACGCCGGAAGTCGGCAAGGCCTTCGAGACGCAGTCGCTGCTCGTGATCGCGAGCACGCCGGAGGAACTCGGCGAGCAGGTGAAGAACGACCTGCAGGTCTACGCACGCGCGGTCAAGGCCGCCGGGGTAGTGCCGGAGTAACACGGTGCGCTTTAAGTCCCTGGCGGCAGCCGTGCTTTTGGCCGGTCTCGCCTGTCCGTGCGCCGCCCAGCAGGCATGGCCCGCGAAGCCAGTCAGGATCATCACCCCTACGGCGACCGGCGGGACGCTCGATATCCTGGTGCGCCTGTTCGCGGATCACATCGCGCGTGCCACGGGTCAATCGTGGCTCCTCGACAACCGCGCGGGTGGCCAAGGGGTCATAGGTACGAACGCCGCCGCCAAGTCCGCGCCCGATGGCTACACCTTTTTCGTCGGCGGCACGGAGAATTACATCCTGGCGCCGCGCCTGATCAAGGACATTCCCTACGACCCGCAGCGTGAGTTGGCTCCAGTCTCCGTGCTGATAGATACGACCGCCTTCGCGATTGCCGTGCACAGCGAGCTACCCGCGAAAAATCTGCGCGAGCTGATTTCGATTGCCAAGGCCCGGCCCAAGAGCCTTTCATACGCGGTGACCGGCAGCACCGCCGACATGATCGGAAACTGGCTGAAGAAGCAGGCCGCCATCGACGTCGAGGGCATCTTCTACAAGGCCGCCACCCAGAGCGTGCAGGATGTCGCGTCCGGCCGGGTCGCGTTCACCATCAACGCGCTGCCTCCGCTCGAGCCGCTGATCAAAGCAGGTAAGCTGCGCGTCCTCGCGCTGACGTCCAGCGCACGGGTGCCCGGCTGGGAGTCGATCGAAACGGTCGACGAATCAGTGCCCGGATTCCTGATCTCGGGCCTTATCGCGCTTGCAGCACCGTCGGGGACTCCCGCCGAGATTCAGCAACGCGTGAACCGGGAGGCGAATGCGATCCTCAGGAACAGCGACTTCGTTCCGAAGGCTTCGGCGTACGGATGGTTCAATCGCCAGGGGGCAAGAACGATTCCCGAGACGGCTGAATTCGTGCGGGCGGAGCGCGAGCGCTGGCACGCCATCATCGACGGCCTGGGCATGAAGCCGGGCTGACAGGAGATACCAATGAGCGTTCAACACCGGATCGCCTCGTGCGTGCGCCTGCTCGAGTCTCGTTCGCTCGATCTGCTCGTCGGGCTCGGCGGCAACATCCACAACTTCCTGCTCTGCGAGCCGACCCTGGTGCTCGCGGGCTTTCGCACCATCGGGCCGACGGCCGCCATCCTCGAGCGCAGCGGCAAGGTCACGCTGATCGTATCGCCGTCGTGGGACGCGGCACGGGCCAAACGCACCACCGGCGCAGAAGTGCAGGCGACCGACGACCTGGTCGCGTCGCTCAAGTCGTTTCTCGGGGCGGCCAAGGTGCGCGGCGAGCGGATCGGCCATGCAGGCAGCGACCTCGTCCCGTCAGCCATCGCGAGGAGCGCGATTGCAGCGCTCGGCACTGGAGCTACGGACCTCGATGCCGAAGTGCGCGAGATCGACCGCGTGCGCACCCCCGAGGAGCTCGAAAACGCAAAACGCGCCACCGATATCGCCGAGAAGGGCTACCAGCGCCTGCTCGAGTTCGCGCGTCCCGGCATGGCCGAGTACGAATTCGCCGCGGACATCATGTGCTACATGAAGGGCCTGGGCGCCGAGGACAACTTCCTGCTCATCAATTCCTCCACGCACCACTCGGGCGTCGCGCCTCCGAGTCGGCGCATCATCCAGGAAGGCGACCTGATCCTCGCGGAGATCACGCCGAGCTGCGGCTGGCAGTTCTCGCAGATCTGCCGCACCGTCTCGGTGGGCAGGCCGCCGCAGGAGACGCTCGACAAGTTCGCGATCCTCGACCAGGCGCTGCAGGTCGGGCTCAAGGCCGCGGTGCCCGGCACGACGGTGGCCTCGACGGCGAACGCCATCAACCAGGTGCTGATCGATGCGGGCTACGGAAAATACTGCGGCCCGCCGTACATGCGCGTGCGCGGCCACGGCCTCGGGAACCTGTCGGACATCCCGGGCGACATCGACTCGGACAACCAGACCGTGCTGGAAGAGAACATGTTCTTCGTCATGCATCCCAACCAGTACCTGCCGGAGACCGGCTACATGATGTGCGGCGAGCCGGTGCGCATCGCGAAGGAGGGAGCGGTAGCGCTGACGTCGCGGCGCGGAACCCTGGACTGGGTGCCCGCATGAACTCGATGCACCCCGTCGTCAACCTGGGCTCGTACTACTGGAACCAGGAGTTGCTGCCCCGCGACGAGCTCGCCGGACGCATGCGCGCCGCGCGCGAGCTCATGGCCGCGAACGGCTGGGCGGGCCTGCTCGTGTTCGGCGACTGCGCCGAGCCCGGCATGCTCGCGTGGCTCACCAACGTCTGCCCGCGCATGCGCTGGACCGCAGCGCTGGTCTCTCCCCAGGGCGAGCCGATCCTCGTCGTTCCTGGCGCTGTGCGCGATTTCCCGATGACCGCGGTCATGACTCCCTACAACGACATCCGCACCTGGGGACAGGCTACGAAGATCATCGCTGATTGGGTGCAGGGCCTGGGGGCGGAGCCGAAGGTCGCGGTCTATGGCTTCGATCGGATGGCGCCGTCGCAAAGAAGCGCGGTCGACAAGGGCCTAGCGGCCGCGCAGGTGCACGCCATCGGGCCGCAGCTTGAAGCGCTCATGTCCGCGACCCGACCGCGCGAGGCCCACCTGCTCAAGCAGGGTGCCGACGTGCTGAAGAAAGCGACCGACGCGTTCCGCTCCGCGCTTTCGAAAGGCAGGGATCCGGGCAACGCGGCGCTGGAAGCCGAGCGTACGGCACGCCTCGCCGGCGCGCACGACGTACGCATCCTGCTGAGCCGCGACAAGGGACGCAGCCTCGAGCCCTTCTTCTCCACCGATTTTCCAAAAGACGGCGCATGCATGGTCTACATCGCCGTGCGCTTCCTCGGCTACTGGACGGAAGCGGTGGTCACCGTCGATGCGCCGAAGTCGCTGCAGGGGCCGATCGAGGCGACGCTCAAGGAGCTGGTGACGCAGGTGAAAGCCGGCGCTTCGCGCAAGGCGCTCGCGGCAGCCGCCGCGGCGCAGCTCAGCGGCCTCGACCCGCATGCGGTGTTCGGCGTGTCGGCGGTGAAGCGCGTAGGCCTGTCGCTCGACGAGGAGGTGCTCGGACAGGCCGGCGAAGACCTGATCCAGCCGGGAGCGGTCTATTCCCTGCGCGTCGCGGCGAGCGGCCATGACGGCGCGGCCGCGGCCTCGGCGCTCGTGAGGAACGGCGAGGTGCTGTGGATTTCGTGAGAGCTTCCCTTCTCGGGCTGCTTCTCGCCTCCTGCTCAGCCTTCGCGCAATACCCCACGAAGCCGATCCGCATCGTCTCGCCCTACCCGCCCGGAGGCTCGACGGACATCGTCTCGCGCCTGATCTCGCCCAAGCTGTCCGTGGCGATGGGGCAGCCCGTGGTGGTCGAGAACCGCGCCGGGGCCGCGGGCGCGATCGGCGCCGACCTCGTCGCGAAGGCCGCGCCGGACGGCCACACGTTGCTGCTCACGACCTCGGGCACGCACACGTCGATCCTTTTCGTGAGCCGGGTCGTTCCCTACGATCCGATCAAGGACTTCACGCCCGTCACAGCCGCGGTTACGCAGTCGGGCGTCTGGCTCGTCAACTCCGCGTTCCCCGCGCGCTCGTTCAAGGAGCTCGTCGAATATGGCAAGCGCAACCCGGGCAAGCTTTCTTACGGGACGGCTGGCGTGGGCAGCTCGTTCCACATCATGGGCGAGATCATCAAGCTCGCCACGGGCATGGACATGGTTCACGTGCCCTACAAGGGCGGAGCGCCCGTCGCGCAGGCCGTCGCCGCCGGAGAGGTTCCGCTCGTGCTGTTGAGCAATACGAGCGGCATTGCCGCGGTGCGCTCAGGCAAGGCGCAAGCGGTCGCGGTGCTTGGCGACAAACGCCTGCCCGAGCTGCCCGATGCGCCTTTGGTCGGCGAGCTGCTGCCCGGCGTCGAGCGGCCTGCCGACTGGCTGGGAGTCTACGGGCCGGCGGCGCTCCCGGCGGCAGTCCTTTCACGCGTGCACGCCGAGATCGTCGCAGCACTGCGAGCCCCCGACGTAGTGACCGGACTGCGCAACACCGGCATGGAGCCTTTCGGCAGCACGCCGGAGCAGTTCGCGACCATGATCCGCCGCGACATCGAGCTGTACCGCAAGATGGTGCCCATCGCGGGCATCAAGCCTGAATAGGGAAACGCCATGAGACACCTGCTCTTTGCGCTCGCCGCGCTGGCGAGCGCTTCCGCATTCGCGCAGACCTACCCCGACAAGCCGATCCGCATCGTGGTGGCCTATCCGCCGGGCGGGGCGGCGGACCTGCTCGCGCGCCTGGTACAGCCGAAGATGCGCGACACCCTCGGCCAGCCCGTCGTCATCGAGACGCGAGGCGGCGCCGGCGGACAGATCGGCGCGCAGGCCGTGGCAGCTTCCGCGCCCGACGGCTACACCATCATGAGCACGGTCGGCCCGGCGCACCTGCTCGCGAAGTTCACCGCGAAGAGCCTGCCGTACGACCCGGTCAAGGACTTCACGCCCATCACGCAGGGCATCGTGACCGTGCTCGGCGTGGCGGCGAACGCCGCTTTCCCGCCCAACGACATGGCGGAGCTGATCGCCTATGCGAAGAAGAATCCCGGCAAGGTGAGCTTCGGCACGACCGCCGTGGGCGGGGAAGCGCACCTGGTCATGGAGTACATCAAGTCCGCGGGCGGCGTGGACATGACCCACGTGCCCTACAAGGGCGGCGGGCCGGCGGCCACCGACCTCGTCGGCGGTCACATCCCGCTGCTGGTGCTGCCCGTCTCCACGGTGATGGAGCACGTGAAGAAAGGCGCGGTGAAGATCATCGGCGTCGCCTATCCCAAGCGCCTTGCCGTGCTGCCGCAGGCGCCGACGATCTCCGAGAAGGTGCCGGGCTTCGTCTCCCAGGGCTCATGGATCGCGATGTACGGCCCGGCGAAGATGCCCGCCGCGATCACCGAGCGCCTGCACGCCATGATGGCGCAGGGCCTCGCCGAGCAACGCGACAAGATCGAGTCGCAGGGCCTCTTCGTGATGGCGAGCACGCCGGCCGAATTCGCCCGGCAGATCGACGCCTCGATGGACCTCTACGCGAAGCTCGTCAAGGCGGCGAACATCCAGCCGGAGTGACGCTTACGTCGGTTTGACGCGCGGCGCGCTCTTGTCCAGGAACGCGCGCAGGCGCTCGATCGACTCGGGGCTGCGCACGTACTCGCCCATGATGCGCTCGAACCACAGGCCGTCCGAGTAGGACATGTCCTGAAGGCGCGGCAGCGCGTTGGTGATGGCGAAGTTCGTGAGCGGCGCGTTCTTGGCGATGCGGTGCGCGATCTCCACCGCTTTCTCGAGGTGCTTGCCCTTGGGCACCATGTAGTGAAGCACGCCCCAGCGCTCGGCCTCGTCGGCCTTCACCACTCGCCCGGTCAGCATCATGTCCTGCATGCGCGAGAAGCCCAGCACCCGCGCGATGCGCACCGAGCCGCCGCCGCCGATGTAGATGCCGCGCTGGCCCTCGGGCAGGCCGAAGTAGGTCGTCTCGTCGCCCACGCGCACGTGCATCGCGCAGGCGTTCTCGAAGCCGCCGCCGAGCGTCGCGCCGTGCAGCGCGCCCACGAACGGGATGCTGCCGCGGCCCATCACGTCGCGCGCGTCGATGCGCATGTTGTAGGGGTTGCGCGCCTTCTTGTCGTCCGACCACTGCCCGGCGGCCCAGCGCAGGTCCAGGCCCGCGCAGAAATTCTCGCCGTGGCCGAAGAGCACGCCGCACTTCGCCTCGTCCTGCGCGCGCATCGCCGCCTCGAGCATCTGCTTCTGCAGCTCCGGGCTCATCGCATTTCGCTTGTCGGGACGGTTGAGGCCGATCAGCGCGACGTCGCCGTCCAGCTCATAGGTGACGACCTGGCCTTCGCTCTTGGGTGCTTCGCTCATGCGGGATGCTCCTGGTGGGTATGTCCGGACAAGTCGCGGATATTACAGCAGCGCCGGCCGGCCTCGGCGAAGCGCGGGTGCTGGAGCGCAGGTGCTAGAGTTACGCGAGGAGGACCACCGATGCACGCCACCTTCCGCACGATCCTGGCCGCGGCCGCGCTCTGCACCGCCGCCGCGGCGCATGCCCAGCAGCCCTGGCCTGCGCGAGCCCTGACCCTGCTGACGCCGTTCCAGCCAGGCCCGGGCCCCGACCTGTACCTGAGGCCCCTGTTCAACAAGGTGGCCGAGCAGGTCGGCCAGGTCGTGGTCCACGACGTGCGCACCGGCGGCGGCGGCGCACTCGTTCTGCAGCAGCTGCTGCGGGCGGCGCCTGACGGCTACACCATGACGGTGGTCACCAACTCGAACCTGATCCAGCGCCACCTGACGCCTGCGATCTCGCCCGACATCGTCGATTTCGCGCACATCACCCGTCTTTCCCTCTCCGGCGCGACGCTGGTGGTGGCCGCGACTTCGAGCGTGCGGCGGCTCGAGGACCTGGTGGCGCTCGCCAAGTCCACGCCGGCCAAGGTGAACTACGGCTCCGGCGGCAACGGGACGCCCTCGCACCTGCAGGGCGCGACGCTGCTGGCGCTCACCGGCATCGAGGCGGTGCACGTGCCCTTCAAGAACTCCGCGGACGTGATTCCCTCGATCCTGCGCGGCGACCTGCAGTTCTCCTTCCAGGTGATGTCGTTCGGAGCGCCGTTCGTGAAGTCGGGGAAGCTGCGGCTGCTCGCGACCACCGGGCGCGAGCGGGCGCGCGAGTTTCCCGACCACCCGACGCTCTTCGAGCTGATCAAGGATGACCTCGCGATCCAGGAGAACTGGCTCGGCGTGTCGTTCCCCGCGAAGACGCCGGCCCCGGTGGTGCGGCGCCTGCACGGCGAGATCCTGAAAGCCATCGCGGATCCGCAGGTGCTGAAAGGGATGGAATCGAGCGGCACGAACGTGAGCCCCAGCCCCTCGCCCGAGGAGTTCGCGACGTACGTGCGCAGCGAATCGGACAAGTGGGGCAAGATCGTGAAGCTCTCCGGCGTGAAAGTGGAGTGAGGCCATGAACGCAAGAAAAAACAGCGACGGCAACGCCTACGGGCGCGGCCCGCAGTCGTGGGACGCGGAAATCACCGAAGTCGGCCCGGGCACGCCCTGTGGCGAGCTGATGCGCCGCTATTGGCATCCCATCGAGCTCTCGGCGCGCGTGACGTCGCGGCCGCAGAACGTGCGCATCCTCGGTGAAGACCTGATCCTCTTCCGCGACGGCAAGGGGCGCGCGGGCCTTCTCTATCCGCGCTGCGCGCACCGGGGCACGACGCTCTACTACGGCAAGGTCGACGAGAAAGGCATCCGCTGCTGCTATCACGGCTGGCAGTTCGACGTCGAAGGCCGCTGCATCGACCAGCCCTGCGAGCCCGAGAACGGGGCGAAGTCACGGGACCGCGTGCGCCAGCCCTGGTATCCGACACAGGAGCTGTACGGCCTGGTGTGGGCCTACATGGGTCCGCCGGAGAAGAAGCCCATCCTGCCGCGCTGGGACTCGCTCGAGGACCTCGGCCCGAATGAAAAGTACTGGAGCACCGGCTCGTCCTTCGGCGGCGGCGGCGACGACACGGTAGAGATCATCCCGTGCAACTGGCTGCAGGACTGGGAAAACATCATGGACCCGTTCCACGTGCCCATCCTGCACACCGCGTTCTCGGGCGTCCAGTTCGTGCCGGAGATGGGCATCATGCCCGAGGTGACGTTCGAGCCGACCGAGCTCGGCATGCGCTATAGCGCTTACCGGAAGCTGGACGACGGACGCGAGATGGACCGCGTGACGCTGGCCCTCTTTCCCCATGTGCGCATCGTTCCGGACATCCGCCTCACGGCGGGACCTGCGCGCGGCATCGGCTGGGTGCTGCCGGTGGACGACACGCACTATCGCCTGTTCCATGTTTCCCGCGTGCCCAGGGACTTCACCAATCGCGTGTCTACCCGCAGGCCGTGGTCGGAGATGACCGAGCACGAGCACCAGGACGAGCCGGGAGACTGGGAGGCTCAGGTCGGCCAGGGGCCGATCAGCTTCCACTCGGAAGAGAACCTGGCCACCAGCGACCGGGGCATCGTCATGCTTCGGCGGATGATGAAAAAACAGATCCAGATCGTGAAAGAGGGCGGCGATCCGATCGGGGTGGTCTACGACCCTGCCAAAGCCGTTTTCAAGGTCGAGGCCGGCAACTTCTACAGGGAACCCGCCGCCACGGCATAATGGAGCCCCAATAAACGGGGTCAGACCCCTTTTAACGGGGTCTGACCCCGTTTCATTTCGATCCCCCATGACCGACATCCAGAAACTCGAGGCCCGGCTGCACGCGATTACCTGGCAGGCGCAGGGCATCCACACGTTCGAATTCCGCCCCAAGGCAGGGGCGCAGTTCCCGCCCTTCACCGCGGGCTCGCACATCGACCTGTACCTGTCGAACGGCATGGTGCGCAGCTACTCGCTCAACAACTCGCAGGACGACAAGAACCGCTACGTCGTCGGCATCAACCGCGATGCGGCCAGCCGCGGCGGTTCCAAGCACATCCACGAGCAGCTCCGCGTCGGCGACGTCGTCACCATCAGCGCGCCGCGCAACAACTTCGAGTTGAACGAAAAAGCGCCGCACACCGTGCTGATCGCGGGCGGCATCGGCGTCACGCCGCTTTACTGCATGATGCAGCGCCTCACGGCCATTGGCGCGTCCTGGGAAGTGTTCTACTCCGCGCGCACGCACGATCTCATGGCGTTCCACGACGACATCGATGCGCTCGCGAAGAAGGCGGGCCGCAAGGCAGTGTTCAACTTCGACCAGGAGCCGGGCGGCAGGATGCTCGACCTGAACGCCATCGTCGCCGCCACGCGGCCGGACGCGCACCTCTACTGCTGCGGCCCGATCCCGATGCTGCAGGCCTTCGAGAAGGCCTGCGGGAGTCGCGATAAATCGACCGTGCACGTCGAGTACTTCTCGGCGGTCGAGGCGCCTTCCACCGAGGGCGGCTTCACGGTGGTGCTGAGCCGCTCGAACAAGAAGGTGAACGTGCCCGAGGGCAAGACCATCCTCGACGCGTTGCTCGACGCCGGCATCGACGTACCCTTCTCGTGCTCCGAGGGCGTGTGCGGAACGTGCGAGACCAAGGTGCTGGGCGGCATCCCCGACCACCGCGATCTCATCCTCACCGAGTCCGAGCGCAACGCGAACAACACGATGATGATCTGCTGCTCCGGATCGAAGACACCGGAGCTGGTCCTCGACCTGTGATCACCCGGCGGCCCCCGGAAAAGAGTGTCTGGGGTCCGCTGCTGCTGCTGCTCACGCCGCTGCTCGCGGCGATCCTCTTCTCCTGGTGGTGGCTGAAGCGCACGCCTGAAGCACCGGCGAAGCCTGCAGCCGTGGAAACGCCTGGCCCGCTGGCTTCGCTGATCCAGTCCGCGAAGGAAGCGTTTTCCCGGCGCTCCGTAAATGCGACGAGCGCGCCTGCCCGCAATAGCGCCGCCAGGAGCGCTTCCCTGCGCCCGAGCTATACGCTCGACCTCGAGTCGGGCGTGGCCGGCGAATCGCCCGCGGCTGACCTGTGGTGGCACTTCGAGACCCGCGCCCGCAGGACACTCGATGGCCGCCACGGAGCGCTCCTTTCGGTGGTCGAGGGCCGCGCGTGGGAACAGCTCGATGCCGCCGCGCTCGCCGGCATCCGTTACTCGAGAGCCAGCCTTTTGGCCTGGGGCATCGACGACGTGGTGCGCCCGGGAACACTCATCGCGGTGAGAACCGCCGAGGGCAACTTCGCCAAGGTGCGCATCGTCGATGTGAAGCCCGGGACGACTGATCTGCAGATCGAGTGGGAAGTCTTCCCGGTGCCTCGCGCGGCGTCGAAGGGCGACGGCGGCGGATGGGAACGCAAGCTCGATCTGGCCCGGGAAGCCTACCGCGACAAGCGCCCGGACGATGCGGAGAAGCTTTACGCCGAAGCGCTGGCCGGGGCCGAGAGCTTCGGGCCCGCCAATCCGCGGGTGGCCCTGGCGCTGCAGCGCGCTGCGGGCATGTACTGGTCGATGCAGCGATTGCCGGAGGCGGAGCAGCGCCTCGTCCGGGCGGCGTCGATCCTGAAGGGCCTGCCCTCCGAAACCGTGGCGGGCGAGCTCGGCACCGCGAACGAGCGCCTCGCGCTGGACGTCCTTTGGCTGCTCGCGATCGTGCAGCGCGACCAGCAGCGCTACGAGGACGCTTCGGAGAGCTTCCGCGCGACCGCGGACCTGGCAAGGTCCGCCAAGGTCGCCCCGCAAGACCAGGCCTTCAATTCGCTGCGGATCGCCTCGAGCCTGTACGAGCATGCGATGGCGGAATGCCGGCTGAAACGGAACGACTCGGCCTCGCGGGCGCTGGTCACTGCCCGGTCCGTCGCGCCGGATACGCCCTCGACGCAGCACGTGATCAAGTCCATCGACCGGCTCGAAGCCAACATGGCGTCGGGACGATCGTGCTGGAACTGATCAGGTCTGTCCGGCCCGGCCCCTGATCGACGCTTCCGCGCCCTCGCCCGTGGGCATCATCGTGAACACCGACTCGACGCTCGTGTAGTCGAGATAACCGAGCCTCGCGAGCGGGCGGACCTTCGCGATGTCGATCTTCCCGTCGGGCGTGATCGCGTCGTCCCGGATGTGCACGCCGTGCACCGATCCGATCATCAGGTGGTGCGGCCCCTTGCGTCCCGGCACCGTGACCATCGAGTGGAAGCGGCACTCCATCTGCACCGGCGAGCGCTCGATGCGCGGCGGCTTCACGAGCTTCGAGGGAATCATCTTCAATCCGGCGAGCTCGGCCTCGTTCACCTGCGGCGCGACCACCTGGCTCGTCATCTCGACCTGCTCGCGCAGCTCGTAGGTCGCCATGTTGACGACGAACTCGCGCGTGTCGCTGATGTTCCTCACGGTGTCCTTGAAGCGCCCGTCGGCCTGGTCGCTGACCGAGAAGACGATCATCGGCGGGTCGTAGCTCAGGTTGGTGAACTGGCTGAAGGGCGCGAGGTTGAGAACGCCTTCCTTGCTGAGGGAGGAGATCCACGCGATCGGGCGCGGCACGCAGATCGACTTGAAGGGATTGAAAGGCAGGCCGTGGTCGTTCTTGTCGGTTTCGTAGAACACTTGCGCTCCCGGGGGAAAGGTGCGGGGAAAGGCGTGGACGCCGCAATGTTATCGCGCGCAGCGGAATCCGATGTTGTGGTGGCCGGCGGCGGGGCCGCGCGACACGCTGCGTCCGCGCTCGGTGACGCGCAACGCATCGGCGCCGAAATCGTGCGAGCCGCCCCGGGTCCCGCGAGGGGGCCCGGGCGCAAGGTCTTCGCGGCCGTCGTCCGCCCGGTACGGATAAGGCTTGTACGCGCTCGACACCCATTGCCAGACGTTGCCCGCCATGTCGAGCGCTCCATGCGGGCTCGCGCCGGCACTCCTCGATCCGATCCCCTCGGTCCCGCAGGCACCCGCACCATCTCCTGCGCGAATGACGTTCCCGCGATGACCAGCGCGGCGAATGTCCAGTAAACTGGCCGCAGCGATGGAGGAGTAATCATGAGAGCACTGTCGGCGGCGGTTTTTGCGTTTGGGATGGCGGCTTCGCTGTGCGCCGCACCTTCGTGGGCGCAGGGCACCTGGCCCTCCAAGCCCGTGCGCATCATAGTGCCTTCCACTCCGGGCGGAGGCACCGACGCCTATTCACGCCTCATCAGCGCAGCGCTGACCGACTCGCTCAAGCAGCAATTCGTGGTCGAGAACCGGCCGGGCGGCAACGGCAACATCGGGGCAGAGGCCGTGGCGCGCGCGGTGCCGGATGGCTACACGATCCTGATCACCGCGAGCCCGTCCCTGATCATGAACCCCGCGCTCTACAAGAAGCTGCCCTTCAGCGCGGAACGCGATTTCGTTCCGGTGGCCGCGGGCGTCATCAGCCCGCTGATCTTCGTCGTGCACCCCTCGGTCCCGGCGCGCACGCTCGCCGAGCTGGTCGCGCTCGGAAAGTCTTCCCCCGGCAAATACACCTACGGCTCTGCGCAGGCGACGAGCTCCACGGCGCTCGGCGTGCGCCTGCTCGAGGAGGCGAGCGGCGCGAAGTTCACCAACATTCCCTACAAGGGCCTCGGGCAGTCGGTGCAGAACCTGCTGAGCGGCGAGATCTCGTTCATGTACTCCGACGTCGTCGCGATCCTGGCGCAGATGAAGGCGGGCAAGCTCATTCCGCTCGCGGCATCGACGCGAATTCCCCAGCTTCCCGACGTCCAGACGGTGGCCGATGCGGGATGGCCGGACGCGGGCGTCCATGCATCCTTCATGGTTGCGGCGCCGACCGGGACGCCGCAGCCGATCGTCCAGCGCCTGAACGGCGAGATCAACCGCCTGATGAAGACGCCTGAAATCTCGGCGCGCCTCGAATCGGCGGTGCTGATTCCCATCTTCGAGTCGCCTTCGGAATTCGCCGCGCGCCTCACCAAGGAGCGCGAGAAGTGGGCGGCGCACATCAAGCGCCTGGGCGTGACGGTCGACGAGTAGGCGGTACCGGGGGCCCTATTCGGGCCCGATGCCGGCCGCCTGCACGACGCGCCGCCACTGCTCGTAGCCGTTGCGCATCCACTGCGCGAGCTCGCGCGGGCTGGAGCCCACGGGAATGCTGCCGCTCTGCTCGAGCCGGTCGCGCATGGCCGGTGCATGGACCGCCTTCATGGTCTCGGAGTTGACGCGGGACAGCACGCCGATCGGAAGCCCCGCCGGCCCCAGCAGCGCGGTCCAGCCGCCGCTCTCGTAGCCGGGCAGCGTCTCGGCGGCCGCGGGCACGTCCGGCAGGGCCGGGTACCGCGCCGTGTCCGTCACGGCGAGCAGCCGCAGGCGATCCGACTTCGCGTAGGGCAGGAAAGCCGCGAGGTTGTTCACCGTGACGTGCACGATGCCCTTGATCGCGTCGCTCACCGCGTTCGAAGCGCCCCGGTAAAGGATGATCTCACCGTCCACGCCGGTGGATTGCTTGAAGAGCTCCGCCGCCACGCGGCTGGACGCGCCGATGTTCAGCTGCCCCGGGTTGGCCTTGCCGTAGGCGACGAGCTCGGGAAGCGTTCGCGCGGGCACCGAGGGGTGCACGGCGATCGCGACCGGATCGCGAGTAGTGAGCGAAATGGGCGTCAGGTCCCTCAGGGGATCGACGGACAGGCGGTACAGGTGCGGATTGATGACGATCGTCTCGATGCCTTGCAGCAGCACGTACCCATCGTTTGGCGCGCGGGCCACGGCTTCCGTCGCGGTGACGCCGTTCAAACCCGGGCGGTTCTCCGGATACACGGGCTGCCCCATCGCCTCGGCGAGGCGCTGCGCGAGCAGGCGTCCCACGAGATCGCCCGTCGAGCCCTGGGACGAGGGCATGACTAGGTACACCGGCTTGGCCGGGTACTCGGCGTGCGCCTGCACGCTGAACAGAAGAACGTAGGGCGCAATAGCACGCAGTGCGTATTGCGCCATGCTTTTCATCGCGACCATGATTGGCGTATTACGTGCTGCGCACTGATACGCCCTACGACTTGACCCCGGCCCTGCGGCAGAGGTACTCCCAGGCGCGATCGAAGCCCTTGAGCGAAGCGCTTCCCGGCGTGGTGGCACCCACCTCGCCCGGCGTCAGGTAGGTCACCTCGCCGAGCGCCAGCCCTTCGAGGATCGCGCGCGCGTTGTTCTTCATCGCGATCGCCGTCTGCACCGCGTCGGGAATCGATTCCCCCGTCACGGCGCAGCCGTGGCCGCGCATCAGCGCCGCCTTGTTGGAGCGCAGCACCGAAGCGAGGTCGCGTCCCTGCTCCATGGTGGTGACGAGCAGGTCGGTGTCGCCGAAATGGTCCTGGATGTCCCACACCGGCACGCCGTTTCCCAGCCGCCGCGCGAAGTGCACGGCGGGACGCATGGGCGTGCGCGTGATCGCGAACGGCAGGATCTCCTGGCAATGGTTGTGCACCACGGCCATGACCTCGGGCCTCGCCTCGTAGATCGCGCCGTGGATGGGACGCTCGATGTAGACCGGCTGGTCGCGGCCCGTCACCGGCGTGCCGTCGAGCTCGAACTCGAGGATGTCGCCCTCCTCGACCAGCTCGGGGCTGCGCGCCCGCGAAAGCAGGTAGCGCTTCGGATTCGTCGGGTGTCGCGCGCTGATGTGCCCCATCGCGTCGACGATCCCCTCGTGGGCGAGGATGCGGTTGCCCGCGACGAGGTCTTTGATGACGGCTTGTAGAACGTCGGGCTTCAGTTCCATTCGGTCAATCCCTGTAAGACGGATCCAGTGCGTCGAGCCGCTTCAGCAGCGCGGGCCACTCCATTAGGCCGCGCCGGCGAACGCCGGGCGTCTTCGGGTCGAACTGCGCATTGGTGCGCTTCACCACCTCTTTCGAGGGCATGGTGAGCTCGGTATTGCAGGACAGCGCGGCGACCTGCACCTGGCAAGCCCGCTCCATCCGGAACATGTTGTTGAAGGCCTCCGGAATCGAGGTGCCGCAAGCCAGCAAGCCGTGGTTCCTCAGCACCATCGCCTCCGACTGGCCGAGGTCGCGCACGAGGCGCTCGCGCTCGTCGAGGTCGTCGGCGATCCCTTCGAACTCGTGGTAGGCGATGTCTCCGAAGCGCATGGAGATCTGCGCGAGCGGCAGGATGCCGCACTTCATCGCCGAGACCGCCATGCCCGCTATGGTGTGGGTGTGGATCACGCAGTCGACGTCGGGGCGCGCCTTGTGGATCGCGCTGTGGATGACGAAGCCCGCGCGGTTCACCTTGAACTCGGTCGGGTTGAAGATCTCGTTGCCGTCGAGGTCGATGCGGATGAAGCACGAGGCGTGCATCTGCTCGTACAGCATCCCGTACGGGTTGATGAGGAACTGCTCGTGCGAGCCGGGAATGCGCGTGGAGATGTGGTTGGCGACCATCTCGTCCAGGCCGTAGTACGCGATCAGGCGATACGCGGCTGCGAGATCGACGCGCTTTTGCCACTCCTCCGGACCGACCTGCTCGCGGACCGACCGGGACTGCTTGATCGAAGCGACGCTCATGGCACGTCTCCTTGAGGGTTACTTGGCCATTGCCTGCTCGGGCGCGCGGACCTTGTAGCGGCTCTCGGGCCTCTCCAGCCCCAGGTGCTCGCGCAGCGTCTCGCCTTCGTACTCGCGGGGAATGAGTCCGCGGTCCTGCAGCACGGGCACCACCATGTCGACGAAATCGTCGAGCGCCCCGGGCTGGAACGGCGGCTGGATGTTGAAGCCGTCGGCGGCGCCGTTCCTCCACCACTTCTCCATGTGGTCGGCGACCTGCTCGGGGGTGCCCACCACGGCGCTCTTGCCGCGGCCGTGCGTCGCCCGCATGGCGAGCTGGCGGATGGTGAGGTTCTCCTTCCTGCCGAGGTTCACCCATTCGTCGCGCGTGCTCTGGCCGTCGCTCTTCGGCGGCGCGGGCAGGTTTTCGGGCAGCGGCTTGTCCATGTCGTAGCCGGAAAGGTCCACGCCGCCCACGAGCGTGGAGAGGATTTCGCGCGCGACGATCGGGTGCACGAGCGACTGGAGATAGTCCTGCTTTTCCTGCGCTTCCTTCTCCGTGCGGCCGACGACGGGCGAAAGGCCAGGCATGACGATGACCTTGCCGGTGTCGCGGCCGAAACTGGCGGCGCGGGCCTTTACGTCGGCGTAGTACTTCTGCGCCGATTCGAGGGTAACGTGGCCGGTGAAGATCGCTTCGGCGAATTCGGCCGCAAAAGCGCGGCCGTCATCCGACGCGCCCGCCTGGACGAGCACCGGATAGCCCTGCGGCGGGCGGGGGATGTTGAGCGGTCCCTTGACCGAGAGCCACTCGCCCTTGTGGTCGAGCGTGTGCAGCTTCTCGGGGTGGAAGAAAAGCCCCGAGGCCTTGTCGCGCACGAACGCGTCGTCGTCCCAGCTGTCCCAAAGCCCCATCACGACCCTGGTGAATTCCTTGGCCCGCTCGTAGCGGGCATGGTGCTCGATGGTCTGCTCCATGCCGAAGTTCTTCGCCGCGGAATGATTCGCGGTGGTGACGATGTTCCACCCCGCGCGTCCTCCCGAGATCCAGTCGAGCGACGCGAACTTGCGCGCGATGTTGTAGGGCTCGTTGAAGGTGGTCGAAGCGGTCGCCACCAGGCCGATCTTGGTCGTGACGGCGGCGAGCGCGGAGAGGAGCGTGATCGGCTCGAAGTTGGCGATGTACTGCGCCGAGCGCGACACGGCTGCGGGAGCCGCCTCGCGAACTGCCGGGTTGTCCGCGAGGAAGATCATCGCGAAGCGTCCGCGCTCGGCGGTCTTCGCCATCTCGACGTGGTGCTGGAAATTGATGCCGGCGTCGGCCTGCGCGCGCGGATGGCGCCATGACGCGACGTGGTGCCCGGTCGTGTTGAAGAAGACGCCGAGCTTCATCATGCGGGGCTTGGCCATGCGGACCTCCAAAGGACCGGACAATTGTAGCCTGCGCCGCGCGTCCGGACTTGGAGCGTGCGCCGTGCGCACGCGTTGCTACAACCTCTGGCGCCACTCCGCGAAGCCGCGGGCCATGCCGGCGTCCCACCCGCGCAGCCTCGCTTCGTAATCATCGGCGAACAGCCGGTACAGCGGCAGCACCCCGCGGCGCACCAGGTCGAGCACGTTTCCATCGCCCGGCGAGTAAGGCCGGTAGCGCCACTCGAATGCCGCCCTCGCAAGCTCTGCAGCCGCCCCATCCTGCGTTTCGAGGAAATGCGTCACCGCCGCGTCGTTGCGCCCGATCTTGCCCGTCTGCGCGGTATAGAGGAAGCGCACGGGAAAAAGGATGCGCTTGGTGAGCGAACGCGCGCCTGCCTGGACCAGCGATTCGGGATGGTGGAGTTGCTCGGTCGCCTCGGGCGTCGCCATGGACTTGATTGCCTGGCGCGCGGCGGCGATCACCATGGCCTTGGTTTGAGGCAACGCCACGACGGCGCGCACGTCGCGACCGGCCATGAGGCGCCCGTGCTCCTTCAGGTCGACCAGGTCCACGGGCGGAAAGCGGCCGCCTTCGGCTTTGGCGGCGATCGTCTGCGGCGAGCCCCAGAAGACCGAGAGACGATCGGACAGCGGCGCACCGCCGGCCTTCACCGCAGCCGCAACCTGTGCGATCCGCTCGGCATCGGAAGGCTCGAGCGGGTCGGCGAGCACGACGGCGAAGTCGACGTCGCTCACATGCTCGCTGAAACCGCCGTGCGCCAGGCTGCCGAGCGCGTAGGCAGCGACCAGTCGCCCACCCCACGCTTTTTGCGCGAGTGCCAGCGCCTGCGCAAGCACCGCTTCACCGGCCCCCGTGGAGGTCTGGAAATCCGAAAGATTCATCGACGCAGATCCAAGGCGGAAGCGGCCAATTGGCCCATTCAATTACCTGTTCTTGTAATGCTATCGCGGCCTTCCGTCGATTCTCAGGCCCGGCCAGCGCGGGTTGATGGTCTCCGCCCTGGCGCGCGGCGTCAAGCGCGGGCGCCGCGGATGAAGCGTAGGCGGCGCAAGTTCGAGCTTCTGCATCAGCCGCTTTGCGTCGAATGGCGCCCTCACCTTGACGTCGTTGTCGAAATACACATACACGTCTCTTGCGCGCCGCTTCGGCGCGCGAACGCTGGAGATGAGGCGCGCATCATCGGGTTCGCTTCCGGCTGCCCACGCGCGGATGCGCTCCGCCCACCGGTCCAGCGCCGCTTCCGAATACCCGCTGGCATAGAGCTTCTTGTCGCCGTGCAGCCGAAGGTAGACGAAGTCCGAGGTCACGTCCTCCTTCAGCGGCCACTTCCCGGCCGTGTCGGCGACCACCAGGGCGATGCGGTGGCGGCGAAGCTGCGCGACGAAGCGCTCGTCGACGAAGCTCGGATGGCGGATCTCGACCGCGTGGCGCAGCTTGATGTTTTTCCCGATCGCCAGCCGCGAGCGACCCAGCATCCTCGCGTCCCTGCGTCGCGCGAGCGCGAGCGCCTCCTCCATGTTCCGGGGGAGCAGCCTGAAGAAGGCCTCGAAGCGCTCCTCGTCATAGGCGAACATCGGCGGGAACTGCCACAGGAACGGGCCGGTCTTCTCGCGCAGGTTGAGCACGCCCTGGGCGAAGAAGTTCGCCAACGGCTTCTCGATGTCGCGCAGGCGCTTCATGTGCGTGATGAAACGGCCGCCCTTCACCGCGAACAGGAACCCCGGCGGCGTGGCGTCGTGCCAGCATTCGTAGAACTCCGGCCGCTGCAGCGAGTAGAAGGAGCCGTTGATCTCGATGGTGGGCAGCTCGCGCGACGCGTACTCCAGCTCGCGGTGGTGCGCGAGTCCCTTCGGATAGAACACCGCGCGCCAGGGCTCGTAGCGCCAGCCCGAGATGCCGATCAGGATTTTCCCCATGACGGTTGGTCCGCCGCCGGGCTTGCGAGTTCGCGGCTGACGGCCGGGTTCAGCGGGTCTGCGCTATGATCGCGGGCCCGACTCCCCCTTCATTCCCGGCAGGTCCCCATGAAAATCGTCAACTTCCTCCATCAAGGCAACCAGCACCTCGGCGTCGTCGAGGGCGATTCCGTCGTCGACCTGAAGGCAGCCGCGCCCGACCTTCCCTCCGACCTGACGGCGCTGATCAACATGAACGGCTTCGCAAAAGCCGCGGCGGCCGCGAAAGGTGCGAAGGCCGAGCACAAGAAGGCGCTTTCGAGCCTCAAGTTCCTGCCGCCCGTGCCGCGCCCCGGCAAGATCATCTGCCTGGGCTTGAACTACGCGGACCACGCGGCCGAAGGCGGCCACCAGAAGCCGACCTACCCGTCGTTTTTCATGCGCGGCGCGACCTCGATGATCGGCCACGGCGCCCCCATCATCCTGCCCAAGGTGTCCGACAAGCTCGACTGGGAAGCGGAGCTCGTCGCCGTGGTCGGCAAGAAGACGCCGATGCACGTGCCGAAGGAAAAGGCGCTCGAGTACATCGCCGGATATTCGTGCTTCAACGACGCGTCGATCCGCGACTACCAGCGCAAGACCAACCAGTGGACCATCGGCAAGAACTTCGACGGCTCGGGCCCGTTCGGTCCCTGGTTCGTCACCGCCGACGAGCTGCCGCCGGGCGCCGCGGGCCTGCGCATCCAGTGCCGCGTCAACGGCCAGGTCATGCAGGACGACAACACGAAGAACATGCTCTTCGCCGTGGATGAGACCGTGCAGCTCCTCACCGACTGCCTGACGCTCGAGCCGGGCGACCTGCTCGTCATGGGCACCCCCGCCGGGGTGGGCTGGCCGCGCAAGCCGCCGATCTTCATGAAGAAGGGCGACATCTGCGAGATCGACATCGAGAAGATCGGCGTCCTGCGCAATCCCATCGCCAACGAGGAGTGAGTCGCGCGCACGGCGTGCGCTACGAACCGTAGCGTGCGCCACGCGCACGCCCTGATCATGCAAGCAGACCTGCCCGTCAACCATTTCAAGCGCGCCCTAAAGGAAGGCAAGCCGCAGTTCGGCATCTGGTCGGCGCTCTGCAACAGCTACGCCACCGAGGTGATCGCCGGATCCGGCTTCGACTGGATGCTGATCGACATGGAGCACGCGCCGATCGACCTCTTCATGCTGGCGCAGCAGCTCCAGGCGACGATGGGCAGCCCGACGCACCCGGTGGTGCGCGTGCCGTGGAATGACATGGTGACCATCAAGCGCGTGCTCGACGCCGGCGCGCAGTCGCTGCTCATTCCCTACGTGGAGACCGAGCAGGAGGCGAAGAACGCGGTCGCCTACACGCGCTATGCGCCCCAGGGCGGCGTGCGCGGCTCGGGCGGCCCGACGCGCGCGTCGAAATTCATGCGCATCAAGGACTACCTCAAGCGCGCGCACGAGGAGATCTGCGTGCTGGTGCAGGTCGAGTCGAAGAAAGGCATCGCCAACCTCGAGGCGATCACTCGCGTCGAGGGCATCGACGGCGTGTTCATCGGGCCCGGCGACCTGTCCACGGACATGGGCTATCCCGGCCAGATGGGCCACCCGGAAGTGCAGAAGGTGCTCGACGCGGGATTGAAGGCCGTCCGGTCGCTCGGCAAGGCGCCCGGCATCCTCACCCACGAGGAGAAGATCACGCGCCACTACCTCGAGCTCGGCACGCAGTTCATCGCCGTGACCTCGGACGTGGTGCTGCTCGCCCGCGAAAGCGAGAAGATCGCCGCGAAATGGATCCCCTCCCTCGCAGGCTAGCCCGATGGACCTGGAACTGAAGGGCAAGACGGCGCTGGTGACCGGCGGCTCGCGCGGCATCGGCTTCGCAATAGCCGAGCGCTTCGCCATGGAAGGCTGCGCGCTCAAGCTCGTGTCCCGGCAGCAGGACAAGCTGGACCAGGCGGCAAAAACGCTCACCGAGCGCCACGGCGCGAAGGTCGAGGTGCACGCCGCCAACCTCGGCAACGGCGACGAAGTCCGCAAGCTCTATCCGCTGCTGGACGGCATCGACATCCTGGTGAACTGCGCCGCGGACACGCCGCGCGGCTCGGTGCTCGACAACACGGCCGAAGTCCTCATCGCCTCCTTCAACGTGAAGGCGTTCGCCGCGATGAGCCTCTCGCGCGAGGCGATCCTTCGCATGAAGGAGCGGGGCGGCGGCGTGATCGTGAACATCATCGGCACCTCGGGCGAGAAGCCGAACCCGAAGTCGGTTCCCACCGCGGTGGTGAATGCTTCGCTGATGGCCTTCACCCAGGCGGTAGGCTCGGGAAGCGTGGACCACAACGTGCGCATGGTCGGAGTGAATCCGGGCCTCGTAGCCACCGATCGCACGACTTCAGTCGCGCGTCCGGGCGTGGACCAGGCGGCGCACGCGCAGACGCTGGCACGGCTGCCGTGGGGCCGCATGGCCAAACCTTCGGAAGTGGCGGACCTGGTGGCGTTCCTCGCGTCGCCGCGCGCAGGCTACGTCAGCGGCACCATCCACACCATCGACGCGGGCCAGCGCCTGCGGACCTAGGCGGTCCCCGAGACTGCCTTGCCCTGAGCGAGCTCGGAAAAACGCACCGGGATGATCTCCCGGGTCGCGAGCTTGCCGGCTTTGTCCTTCGTAAGCAGCACCAGCTGCTGCTTCTCGGGAATGCCGGTCGGGATCACCATGCGACCGCCCGGCTTCAGCTGCTCGATGAGCGGCGGGGGGATGAGCTCGGGCGCCGCGGTGACCACGATCTTGTCGAACGGCGCATGCTCGCGCCAGCCGTGGTAGCCGTTGCCGAGGCCCACTTCGATGTTCGAGTAGCCGAGGCGCTTCAGCCGCCTGCCGGCGGCGAGCGCGAGCTCCTCGATGATCTCCACGCTGTAAACCTGCTTCACCAGCCGCGAGAGAACGGCGGCCTGGTAACCCGCGCCGGCGCCGACTTCCAGCACCACGTCGTCCTGCTGCGGATCGATGAGGTCGGTCATGAGCGCGACGATGAAAGGCTGCGAGACGGTCTTGCCGGCGGCGATCGGCAGCGGCTGGTTCAGGTAGGAATATTGCTGGAGCTGGACCGGCACGAACTCGTGGCGGGGAATGCCGCCGAGCACCTCGATCACGCGGGAGTTGAGTGCAGGCTTGCCGAGCTTCGGAGTCAGGAAGACGGTCTCGGCGACCACCTCGGCGATCATGCGCTGGCGCAGGAGGCGCAGCTGGTCTTCATCCATGCCCTAGCCTAGCCCCCGCGGCGGGCCGATGCAATTGCCTTTCGCGCTCTAGACCACGCCGCCCTTGCCGCCTCCGCCGAACCACGGAACGAAGCCGAGCGCGACGGAGACCGCCCAGGCGAGCAGGATGAGTATGATGGCGGCGGGGATCGCCGCTATCGCCCATTTCACCAGCAGGACCACCATGGAGCCAAAGGGAATCTTGACGTCTACGACCACCACCTCCGTCCTGCCGTTGCTCATTTCGCTGGCTCCTTTTTGTAAGCTGCCCCTCGTCCGATCATACCGGAGCGATTGGTGAATTCCGGTGACGCGCGCGCGAAGCCGGCCGTGGTCGCAATAGACCTGCACCGCGGCCACATGGACCTTTCCGTCGCCACGATGCCGATGCGCAGCGAACCGGATGCGCGCCGGCTGATCGAGGCGAACCGGCGCTTTTTCGACGCCTGCCGCGAGCGCGGGATGCCGGTGGTGCACCTCGTGTCGACGTTCCGGGACGCCGAGGAAACGCTCTCCAACCCGTTCTGGCGCTCGAAGATCGACGCGCCGGGCAACACGCGGCGCAACGCCCTCAAGCACAACCTCGCGGGGTCGCCGGGCTGCGAGATCATGCCCGGCCTGCTGGACGAGAAGCGCGACTGGATCGTCGACACCAAGCGCCGCTACGACTGCTTCATCGGCACCGACCTCGACTTCCGCCTGCGCGCGCACGGCATCGACACGGTGCTGATCACCGGCGTGAACACCAACAGCTGCGTGCTTTCCACCGCCGCGGCGGCATGCTCGCGCGACTATGCCGTGGTGGTGCTCGAGGATTGCGTGGACAGCATGGACGGTCCCGCGCAGCACGAGGCGGCGCTGCTGTGCATCCGCACCGCGTTCGGCACAGTGATCTCCAGCACGGACTACTTTTCGTAGGTCGGGCAACGTCTTTTCGTTGCCCGACGCCGTTGGGCTTCGCAAGCGAAGCCCAACCTACGATTCGAAGACCACCTTTCCGCCGACGATCGTCATCAGCGGCTGGATGTCGCGGATGTCGTCCTCGGGCATCGACAGGTAGTCCTCGCGGATGACCACCAGGTCGGCCTGCTTGCCCTTCTCTATGGAACCGCGCACGCCTTCCTCGAAAGTCAGGCGGGCTCCGTCGATCGTCATGGCTCGCAGCGCCTGCTCGCGGGTCAGCCGCTGCTCAGGCACGACGCGCTCGCCGGACTGGTCGGCGCGCGACACGGCGCTCCAGATCATGAAGAACGGCCGCGGAGGCACGTTGTCGCTCGCGAGCACCAGCGGGATGCCCGCCTCGACGAGCGAGCGGTAAGGCGAATAGCCCGACCGCGCTTCCGGCGCCAAACGCGAGACCGAAGCGACTCCGTCCTTCCACAGCCTCTGCGCGACGATAGCGGTCGAGACGATTCCGAGCTTGCGCATCGCCTCGATGTTGTCCGGTCGCGCCATGCCGATGTGCGAGATCAGCCAGCGCCTCGACGCAAGCGGGACTTCCCGGTCGACCTCGGAGAACACCTGCAGCGCGTCGTCGAGGGCCTTCTGGAAAGGCGTGATGGTGTTGACCCGGATGCCATTGCGCGCCGCGGCGAATGCGGTATCGCGAAACCGCTCGGGCGAAAGCGACTCGTAGTAATACGCGCCCCAGCCGGTGTAAGGCACCTGCGACTTGAGCAGGCGCGCGATGTCCGGGTGGCCTCCTCCCTGGATGAAGATGCCGTCGACGCCGAGCATCGCGTCGCCGTGACCATGACCGGTGGGCGACACCGGCCAGCCCGCGAGTTGCTCGCGGTAGTCCTCGACCACGTCGCGGCCCGGAGTGGGACTGGCGACCAGGCGGCTCCTGACGGTGAGCGCTCCGCGTACGTTCAGCTCCCGGTACGCCGCGAGCACCTCGGGCGCGATGCCATGGCCTTCGTAGACGCTCGTGGTCCCGGCCGCGTTGTAGATCCGCATCGATTGCGAGAGCGCCTTGACGCGCATGGCATGGTCGAAGCGCGGCACGCACTTCATCAGGCTGAACTCGAGCGTCGGGACGTAGTCGTTCTCGCTGAACACGCCCGTGGGCTCGCCTTGCGCGTCCTTCTCGATCGTCACGCCTTCGTAGGGCGCGGGCGTGTCCCGCGTGACACGGGCGAGCTTCAAAGCAAGGCTGTTCGCGGCGGAGAAGATCGGCGGGCGGTTCCAGTAGCCCCAGATGCCGCGGATGTACACCGGGTTGTCCGGCGAGACGGCATCGAGCTCGCCCCGCGTGGGCATCCGCTTTTCAGCGAGGAGCCCCGGCACGTTCTGGTAGTACGGCGGATCGCCGACCGGCATGGTGACGATCCACTCGCCCGGCTTCGCCTTCTTCACCTCGGCGCGGATGCGCTCCTGGATGTCCGCGATGGAGCGCGCGCCGGCGAGCGAGGGATAGATGCTCTTCAGGCCCTCCCGGTCCATGTGCGCGTGCCCGTCGCACAGGCCGGGCATGACGCTGGCGCCCGCGAGGTCGACTTTCTTCGTTCCGGGGCCGGCGGCGGCGAGCACTTCGGCATCGGAGCCGACGGCGAGAATCAGGCCGTCCTTGACTGCCACCGCCTGCGCGATGGAGAACTTTCCATCGACGGTCAGGACCTTGGCGTTGTGGAGTACCAGGTCCGCGCCCGACTCCACGGTGAACGCTCTAGCCGGCCTTGCGCAGCGGTTGCTTCACCGTGCCGAGCCACATCGCGGACAGCGCCTTGGCGTCGGTGACGGTGCCGTAGTACATGCGCACGTTCTTGAGCGTGGCATCGTGCAGGTCCCTGGCCGAGCTGCCCACGCAGTCCTCGGGGACCACGACGTAGTAGCCCTTGAAGAAGCCGGAGCGAAGCGTGGATTCGACGCACACGTTCGTGACCACGCCAGTGCACACGATCGTCCTGATGCCGTTGTTGCGCAGGATGTCGTCGAGGCGCGTGCCGTGGAATGCGTCGTAGCGGTGCTTCTCGACGAAGAACTCGTCCTCCCGCGGCTTCATGCGGTAAAAGTCGTAGCCCCAGGTGCCGCCGGCGCAGCACACGACCTTGTCCGTCCCTCGCGCCACGTTGCGCGCCAGCATGCCGGGAGGCAGGAATTCCGGCTGGTAGTTCGCGCGCACCCAGACGATCTTGACGCCGGCTGCGCGTGCCGCATCCACCGCCACGTTGATCGCGTCCGCGACGGCCGGGCAGCCGGAGATGTCCGCCTTCACCGCCTTGTCGATGTAGCCGCCCTGCTCGCAGAAGTCGTTCTGCATGTCGATGACGACGAGCGCCGTGTGCTGCGGCGCCGCGACGTTTTCAAGTCCGCTCAGGAGCTCCATTCCATTTCTCCTCTGTAGGTTGGGCTGCGAGCCCAACCTACGATGTCAATTCCACACCACGCCGCCCATGCCGCAGCGCATCGCCACGGTTGGCTCGTAGCAGACCACGCGCGCCTTCGCGCCTTTCGCCGCGCCCCAGGGCACGAACCACGCCAGCAACTCCGGCGTTCCGCCGTCCCCCGCTTCGCGCAGGCGATCCAGCGTGCATTCCGACAGCGCGCGCTCCGCCTCGCCCTTCTCCATCAGCGAGAGGAACCAGCGGTCGAAGGCCTCGTCGATCTGGAAGTAGCGCGGCCCGCCCGGATCGTGCGAAAGGCCGCCCGTGCCGAGCAGGGCCACGCGCATTTTCGCGGGGAGCTTCTCGCGAACGATCTTCGCGACCTTGGCGCCCACGTCGAAGCAGCGGGCGGCGCTCGGCACCGGCGGCACGATGCAGTTCATGTGCACCGGGACCAGCGGAATGTCGTAGTTCGGCGTCAGGGTAGTCAGCGGCACCGAGAAGTTGTCGTCGAAGAGCAGGTCGTCACGGAACGCGAACGCCACGCCCGCGCCATCGAGCTCCTTCACCAGCGTGCGCGCGACTTCCGGGTTGCCGCCGACGCGGTAGCCGTCGATGTTCAGCCAGTCGCGGAACCAGGGCGCGGGGCCGTTCCACTCGGCGGCCGTGCCGATGCAGAAGTCCGGCGTGTTATCGAGCGGCAGGTTGAGGATGTGGTCGTTGGAAAAGCCGATGATCACATCGGGCCTGGAGTCGCGCAGGATGCGGCCGAGCTCCGCGTAGCCGTCCTTCAGGCCCTTCTGCTGCGCCTCGGGCGCCTGGTCGAGCCAACCCGTGAGCCCGGGCGCGTGCGCGACCGCCATGGTGCAGACGATCTCGGCCATTACTTGTTCTCCACCAGCGCTTTTATGTAAGCCTGGGCCGCCGCGCTGTTCTGGTGGTTGCGCGCCGAGCCGTGGAAGAGCCGCGTGATCTGCGTGAGGAAATAGGGATGGACTCCGAGCTCGGCCATGCGCTTCAGGTCCTGGGCGCGGAACGCGTCCTTCTCCTCGTCGGACAGGCCGTAATCGGCCATCAGGCCTTCCAGATCATCCTTCCAGCGCTTCACAAGCGCCATGTCGCGCCGCACTTCGAACACCATGCGGTTGGCGGGCAGGGTACGAACCACGTCGGATATGCTCATGGCTGGCGATTGTAGACCCGATTGAAAACGGAGCGCACGCGAATGGAATGGCCGTCATGAAAACCTACCAGCACAAGGTCCGCATCCACTGGGGCCACACCGACCCCGCGAAAATCGTGTTCTATCCTAACTACTTCCAGTGGATGGACCAGAGCACGCTGCTGCTCTTCGAGAGCGTCGGGCTGGGCTGGGCGGCGCTGCAGGAAAAGTACGGCGTGCCGGGGCTGCCGCTGGTCGAGGCCGGTTCGCGGTTCGTTTCGCCGAGCCGCTTCGGCGACGAGATCGTCGTCGAGAGCTCGGTCGTGAAATGGAACGACAAGACGCTCGAGATCTCTCACAAGATCACCAATGCCGGAAAGCTGGCGGTCGAGGGCCGCGAGGTGCGCGTATGGGCCGGCCCGCATCCGGACGATCCGCACCGCCTCAAGGCGATGTCGATTCCCGAAGAGGTCAGGAAAGCGTTCGATTGAGAGAAGGCGTATTACGCCGCTGCGCGCCTAATAGGCCCTACTCCGCCTGCAGGCCGAGGCGCTTCGCTATCGGCCCGAGGCGGTCGTACTCCTCTCGCAGCATCCGCGCGTATTCCTGCGGCGTGCTGCCGAGCGTCTCGAGGCCCGCGACACCCAGCTTCTCCAGCACGTCGGGCGACTTGATCGCCGCGTTAAACGCGTCGGCGAGGCGATTGACGATCCCCTGCGATGTACCGGCAGGCACGAACTCCCCGACCGTGCCCGCCATGTTGAAGCCCGGCAGGCCCGATTCAGCCACCGTCGGAACGTCCGGCGTCAATGCCGAGCGGCGGTCCATCGAGAAGGCGAGCACGCGCAGCCGGTTGCCTTTCAGCGCCGGCGCGAGCGACGGATAGCCGACGAAGCCGACCAGCACGTCGCCGGAGATCAGCGCCGGCACCGACTGCGCAGCGCCCTTGAACGGCACGTGCAGGAGATCGACGCCGGCCTGGGTCTTGAAAGCTTCCATCGTCAGGTGGTGGATCGAGCCGTGCCCCGAGGAGGCATAGGGCATCGGCTGCGGAGCGGCCTTGGCGAGCGCGATGAGCTCCTTCACGTTGCGGGCCTGCACCGACGGGTGCGCGACCAGCCACATGGTCGTCGCGATCCCCACCTGCACCGGTACGAGGTCCTTGAACGGATCGAACGGCATGGTCTTGTAGATGTGCGGGTTGAGCGTGACGACGTTGCTCGCGCCGACGAACACCGTGTATCCGTCGGGCGGCGATTTCGCCACCACGTCGGCGGCGACGTTGCTGCCGCCGCCCGGCCGGTTCTCGACGATGAACTGCTGGCCGAAGCGCTCGCCGAGGAAGCGCGCCGCAAGACGCGCATAGGTATCGGGATTGCCGCCGGGGACGAGGCCCACGAGCAGGCGAACGCTCCTCGCCGGATACGCATCCGCCTGCGCGAGCGCGTGGCCTTGCCACGCGCCCATGAAGACTATGACAACCCATCGTGCGAACCTGCGCATGTTCATCCCCTTCGGTAAGTAAATTCCCCTAGGTGCTTTGCCCGATTCTGCCGGTCATGGAACAGCATACTGTGAGTGCTCCTTTTCGGAGAAGGAGAAGCTCATGAACCAGGCCACCCGCGCGGCCCTGATGGCCGCCATCGCCGCGTCGCTGTTCACAGCCTTCACGCATGCCGCGGACAAGGGCTCCACGCTCGTGTTCCGCGACGGCACGCCCCTGACGACGCGTGACGGCAGCTGCATCCACACGAAAGACTGGACGCCGGACCGCGCTCATGCCGCTTGCAGAATGGATGCGCCCGTAAAGGCGCCGCGCGCGCCCTCGCCGGCCGCTCCGCGGCGCTAGCCTGCGAACGCGGGTTTGCCGCCCAGGCCGGCTTCCAGCATCCGCGCCCACTCGCGATACGTGGAGTGGAAGGCGATTTCGGGGTTCAGCGTGAAGCCCCCGGTCACGCTGTAATCGGGCGTCACGCCCAGCTCGCGCGCCGCCTCGTCCGCGCCGCGCGTCAGCGCGCCGATGCCGCGCGCGCAGCCCTGCAGGAAATCCTGTCCATGGGCGGCGAGGCTGCTCTGTATTTCCTCGTAGACCACGGTGTCATCGGGCGTCGCGAAGCCGCTCGGATTGAAGAAATCCTCGAACTGGCGAAGCCGCCACGCGCGCAGCTCCTGCGGCTCGCCGATCGGGGCGAGGCACCAGCTGCGCATCTCGGTGAGGCCCACTGAAACCGGGCGGAAGGTGCGCAGCATCAGCGCATTCACCTCCGAGATCTGCATGTTGGGAAAGAACGTCGTGTTGCGCGGCTTGAGCATCCAGTGGGCGCGCGCTTCGCCTACGCGCGACTTGATGCGATCGAGGTTCGGGTAGATCGGCCGCTTCTGCGGCTCCGGCTGGTCGAGCCACAGCACCACGTGGCCGCGCGGGAAGATCATCATTCCCGCCTGCGTCGCCGCCATCTTCTTCCAGTCGTTCTGCCTGGCCGCGGTATTGCCCTGGCCGCTGCGCCGCCGCGCCTGGATGTCGAACATGCTCACGTGCGTCGTGGTCACGTGGTACGGATCGGTGCCGTTGTCCATCTGCAGCTTCCAGTTGCCGCGGAAGGTATAGGCCGAATGCCCCGGGATGAATTCCATGCCGTTCTCGCCCTGGTCCATCGCGAGGTCGACGAACACTTTCATGTCGCCGAGGAAGTCCCCGAGCGCGGGGACGTCCCCCGAGAGGCTGCCGAACACCAGCCCCTTGTACGACTCGAGGCGCGCGATCGGGATCAGGTCATGATTCTCGGACTCGAACGCCGCCGAGTAGGCGCCGGCCGCGCGGTCCTTGATGTCGACGTTCCTGCCGGACGCGTCGTACGCCCAGCCGTGGTACGGGCAGACGTGGAATTTGGCGTTGCCGCTCTCCACCCGGGCGACCGTGGCGCCCTTGTGGCGGCAGGCATTGATGAAGGCGCCGAGCTTCCCCTTCGCGTCGCGCGCCAGCAGCACCGGCGTTCGGCCGATGTGCGTGGTGATGAAGTCGTTCGGCTTCGCGACCTGCGATTCGAGCCCGAGGAAAATCCACGTCCGCTCGAAGATGAGCTTCATCTCGAACTCGAACAGCCCAGGGTCGGTGAAAACGTCGCGGTGGAGGCGGAAGATGCCTTCCGCCGGCCGGTCGTCTACGTAAAGCCGGATGTCCCTCAGGTCCATCCCGCCATTTTACTGGCCCTTCCTGCTCCCGCCGGGAACGCGTACCGGATCGCCGTGGAGCTTTTCCGGCTCGTCCTGCCGCTGGGCGTCATCCACGGGTTCCGCGGGCTTGCCGCCCTTGAGCGGTTGCTGCTCCGGCTGTGGCTGGGAAGGCTTCCGGTCATGGCTCATGGGATCTCCTTCGGGGCTTGGAGGTGTGACGCCCGGACCGGCGCTAGGTTCCGTCGCGCTATGCACTCCCATGGGGGGCCATGCCGCCAGGCGAGCGGGGCGCCGCGGGGGCCGAACCGGGGCCCTGCCGCGACTTGTCCAGCACCGTCATCGCCGTCGCCATGATCGAGGAGACGTCCGCGAGGTTGGACGGGATGATCATGGTGTTGTTGGTGCGCGCGAGGAACTTGAAAGCGTTGATGTACTCCTCGGCGATCTTGAGGTTCGCGGCCTGCTGGCCGCCTTCCTTCGAAAGCGATTCGCCCACGGCGCTCACCGCGGCGGCCGTGGCCTCGGCCACCACGCGCAGCGCCGTCGCCTCGCCCTGCGCCTTGTTGATCGCCGACTGCTTCTCGCCCTCGGACTTGAGGATCGCGGCCTGCTTGTTGCCCTCGGCCACGTTGATCTCCTGCTGCTTCTCGCCCTCGGACTTGGCGATCATCGCGCGCTTCTCGCGCTCGGCGGTGATCTGCTGCTGCATCGCCCGCAGGATCGCTTCGGGCGGCGTGAGGTTCTTCACCTCGTAGCGAAGCACCTTCACGCCCCACGAGCGGCCCGCCTCGTCGAGCACCATCACGATCTGGCGGTTGATGACGTCGCGGCTCTGCAACGACTGGTCAAGCTCCATCTTGCCCACTTCCGAGCGCAGGGTCGTCTGCGCGAGCTGCGTGATGGCAGTCACGTAGTCCGACGTGCCGTAGGACGCGAGCCGCGGATCCGTGACCTGGTAGTAGATGAGGCCGTCCACCGCGAGCTGCGTGTTGTCCTTGGTGATGCAGACCTGCTCGGCGACGTCGAGCGGGACTTCCTTCAGCGAATGCCGGTAGGCGACCCGGTCGATGAAGGGAATGATGATGTTGAGCCCGGGCTCGAGCACCTGGTGGAACTTGCCGAGGCGCTCGACGATCCACGCGCTTTGCTGGGGAACCACCCTCACGCCCTCGATGACGAACACCGCCGCCATCGCGATGATGAAGAAGGGCACCGCCCAGGCCCGCGTCTCGTTCATGGCTCCGATGACGAATGTGGCGACTATGACGCCGATGACTTTTCCGAGCATGCTGCCTCCCGACGGTTGAACCGCCTCGGTGGCCGCCTCTGAGCGGCTAGACCGGACGGGTCTTGGAAACTTCGAGGGTGTTGCCATTGACCGAGACCACGTAGAGGACTTCGCCGGGCTGCGGGTCAGCGTCGCGCACGACCGCGTCCCAGAGCGCATCGCGGTAGCGGACGCGGGCGTGCCTGCTGTCCCGGCTGATCCAGGACTCGAACGCCGCGGGTTGGCCGGCGTCGACGGAGAAGTTGGATTTGCCTTTCGCGGACTGGCGGCTGTGCCAGTGATGCACCCAGACGCAGCCCGCGAGCGCGACGATCGACGCGGTGACGGCCTGCCAGGCGAAGGAAAGTCCCGCGCCGGCGACGGCGGATCCCGCGAATCCGGCGAGGCCGAGCACGAGCAGGTAGAACGTGCCCGTGAGGAGCTCGATGATGACCAGGCTGAACGCGGCGATCAGCCAGACGAGGTAATGCTCCATATTCACGAACAAGGGGGCTTGGCGCGCCCCCTTGCTTATCCCCCCGCGCCTTGAGGCTGCAGAGAACGCAGCATCAAGGATTAGTTAAGGTAGCTCGGGTCTTTATCGGTCATCCAGCGTTCCATCGCGGCCCACATCAGGTCCGCGGCGCTGGCCTCGACATTGTCCTTGCCCTTGCGGCCATGTACCGAGGCGCCCGCCTGGGTGATCGCGACCTGCTGCTGGTAGGTGTGCTCGAGCGTGCTCTTGTCAGGCATGTGCAGCTTCGTGCCGCCGGCGAGCGTGGCGACCTGGATCTCGCAGGCTGCCTGAAGGCCTCGCATGCGCATGAACGCCTCCGCGATTGTCGCGCCGCAGGTGAGCAGGCCGTGGTTGCGAAGGATGAGGATGTTCTTCTTGCCGAGGTTGGCGACCAGACGCTCGCGCTCACCCGTGTCGAGCGAGATCCCCTCGTACTCGTGGTAGGCCATCTGGCCCTGCATGCCGATCGCACCCATGGAGAGCGGCAGCAGGCCATGCTCCTGCGCGCCGACGGCGACACCTTCCGTGGTGTGCGTGTGCATGATCGCGTGCGCGTCGGGGCGTGCCATGTGCAGCGCCGAGTGGATGACGAAGCCGGCGCGGTTCACCGGGTAGTCGCTGTCGCCGATGATCTCGCCGTCGACGTCGATCTTCACCAGGTTCGAGGCGGTGACCTCGCGGTACATGAGGCCGTACGGATTGATGAGGAACGTGCTGTCGGTGCCCGGCACGCGCAGCGTGATGTGGTTGAAGATGAGGCCGTGCCAGCCGAAGTGGTCGAACAGCCGATAGGCGCAGGCCAGCTCCTGGCGGGCCTTCCATTCTTCGGCGGAATACTTGGCGCGGGCGGTGGGACGCTTTTCGAGGACGCTGCTCATGGGGTCTCTCCGGGCTGGGGGTCGAGGCATATTACACCGCGAATATAATCCCGGCCTCCGATGGGCGCCCTGCTTTCCCCGTTCTACCTGAGCACCTTCGCCTGGAATTTCGCGCACGGCCTCGTGAACGTGCTCGTGCCGCTCTACTCCCTCGAGCTCGGCATGTCCGGCGTGGAGATCGGGAGCCTGCTCGCGCTGCCGATCTTCCTGCAGTTCGTCTTCAATCTGGTCGGTGGCGCCTACGTGGACCGCGTCGGCGCGAGGAACATGCTGCACGCATCGTGCATCGCGGTGACGCTCGCCGCGGTGATCTTCCTCGAATCGACCGGGTACGCGGGCATGCTCGTCGGCTACACGCTTTTCGTGATGTCGCGCGCCTCGTTCTGGCCGGCGAACTACGCCCTGGGGAGCCGCCTCCCCGGCGACCGCGGGCGCAACATGGGCTTCCTCAACTCGCTCAGCAACATCGGCCAGATCGCCGGCACCGCGCTCGCCGGCATGATGATCTGGGCGCTCGGCTTCAAGCTCTCGTTCTGGATCACCGCGGTGAGCGGACTGGCGGCGTTCCTGCTCACTTCCACGATCGCCGCCCCTTCGCCGACGAAGGCAACCACCGCGGGCGCGTTTGCCGCCTATCGCACGCTGGCCGTCCAGCGGCCCATGTATTTCGCCATGGCCTGCGCGTATCTCTCGGTGCTGCCGTTCACCGTCGTCGCATCGTTCGGAGCCATCCTGCTGGTCCAGATCGGCTACGAAAGCGGCCCGACGGGATGGCTGCTCACGCTGCGCGCCATCGGCGCGATCTTCGCCGGCATGGCGCTGGTGCGCGTGTTCCGCAGCATGCTGGACTGGCGCATCCCGATCTGGAGCTGCGGGGCGATCGGCGCGGGCTTTGCGCTGCTGCCCGTGTTCGACGAGCCGCTGCCGGTGGCCGTGTTCCTGTTCGTGCTCGGGCTCGCGTCGGGGATCATCTCGATCTACTTCCAGCTGCTGGTCAGCGCGGTGTCCGCCGACTCGCAGCGCGGCTCCGCGATGTCCTACGGCGGCATCGGCTGGAACCTCGCCAACCTCGGCGGCCCGCTGCTCATGGGCGTTTTGATGGATGCGATCGGCATCCGCGGCGCTTTCCATGCGCTCGGGGCAATGCTTTTCGTGGGCACCGCGCTGCTGGTGCCCCTTTATCGCTGGGCCTTTCCCGCCGGCCTTCCGGCGGAGAGGCACTGACCGTAGAATCGGGCCCAACGCGTTCCTGGAGAACAAAACGTGTACAAGTGGGGAGCAATCACCTTCGGCATCGGCGTTCTGCTGGTGATCGTCGAGATCTACTTCGCCTCCAAGAAGAAGGACGGCATCCAGCCCTCGGACAAGCAGCGCATCTGGGGCCTGGTGTGGATGACCTTCGTCGCCACCGGCATCGTGATGGGCGTGATCTGGCTCTGGTGACGATCTGACGATAAAACTGGGCGTCCTCGACCAGTCGCCGGTCATTTCGGGACACAGCGCCACGCAGGCGCTGCAGGAAACGCTGGCCCTCGCGCGGCTCGCCGAGGGCCTGGGCTACCACCGCTACTGGCTCGCCGAGCACCATGCGATCGCGGCGCTCGCCGATCCGTGCCCGGAGATCCTGCTCGGCCAGGTCGCCGCAGTGACGAAGCGCATGCGCATAGGTACGGGCGGCGTGCTCATGCCGTACTACAGCCCCCTCAAGGTGGCCGAGGTGTTCCGGATGCTCGAAGCGCTGTTCCCCGGGCGCATCGACCTGGGCCTCGGCCGGGCGCCGGGCGGGGACCTGAGGACGGCGCAGGCGCTCGCGGGCGGCGCGTACTCGGACGCGGACCGCTTCCCACAGCAGGTGGATGAGCTCGTCGGCCTGCTCGACGGCAACCTGCCTGGCGGCCATCCTTCGTCGCGCATCCGCGTGCAGCCGGAAATCTCCACCGCGCCGCAGGTGTGGCTGCTCGGCTCGTCCGATTATTCGGGCGCGCTAGCAGCACACGTGGGTCTGCCCTTCGCTTTCGCGCAGTTCATCAGCGCGCACGGAGGCGACGCGGTGATGCGCGCATACCGGCAGCACTACCGGCCTTCTTCACGCGAGCCGCAGCCGCGTTCCATCTTGTGCAGTTTCGTCATCTGTGCCGACACCTCCGCCGAAGCCGAGCGCCTCGCGCAGAGCGTGGACTTGCGCCGTGTCCACATGGCCCGGGGCATCGAAGCACCCGTCCCTACCCTCGAGCAAGCCGAGGCCCACGCGTGGACGGACGCGGAGCGCACCTACGCCGCGCAGCAACGCGCGCGACTGGTACACGGCGACCCGGGCGAAGTGAAGGCAAGGCTCCTCGCGCTCGTCGACCGGTACCAGGCCGACGAGCTGATGATCCTTTGCATCACGGGGGACTATGCGAGCCGGCGGCGCTCCTACGAGCTCGTCGCCGAGGCGTTCGGCCTCGACGGCGAGCCGCAATGAAAAAGCCCCGCCGGGGCGGGGCTTCGGGAGCCACTGGCGGTCAGATCGGGTTGCGGCCCGAATCCGAGGCGTGCAGCGGGTTGTAGGACTGGTTCACGTAAACCTTGACGTTCTTGCCCCAGGTCGCGTGGGGATCGATGTCGCCGAACCTCACCACGTTGTCCAGGCCGTCGAAGCGCCAGTTCACCACGTGGCTCGTGCCGTCGGCATTCTTCACCTGGAACTGCACCACGTCGCCGTAGTTGACGTTCACCCATCCACGCCCGCGCTCGGAAATGATGAAGGCGTGGTCGATCGGGGTGCCACGATCCAGCAGCACCGCTGGCTCGGCCACCGCGACGGCCCCGGAGCCTGCCACCGCCGAAGGCTCGGCCCTCGCGACCTGGACTTCGCGCACCATGCCATCCTGCGTCATGAAGGTCTGGCGCGGTGTGACGACCGCGACCGGCGCGACGTACCCGGAGGGCACGACGACCATCATGGGACTGCCGATGCGGTCCGCCGAATTCGCCGCCTGGGCCGGCAGGGCTGCCGCTACCGCAGCCGCCATTACGCTCCCGTAAGTGATAGCTCGAATAGCCTTGTTCATGGAGTCTCCTGCAACAAAGGTTGAACGAACGCGCCGCCGCCGAGGACCGGAAATTCCTACAAGCCCGCGCGAACTTTTCTACACGCGGGCCCGTCCCCGGCGGGGCGCAGCCGGTAGCCACAGCCATAAGCACTTCCCGTGCCGAAGGCGTCCGACATGGGCCATCCGGATTGCTAGAATCGGTGGAGCGTGGGTCCTCCACGCGCCAGGAGATCCCCCAGTGGCCAGCGCCAGTTATGCCGTTCACGGCGACGTCGCCGTGATCCGATTCGACAATCCCCCCATGAACACGCTCGCGCTCGCCATGCGGGCCGCGGTGCACGAGCAGCTCGATCGCGCGATGGCCGACGCCTCGGTCGCCGCGGTGGTGCTGATCGGAAGCGGCCGCGCTTTTTCGTCCGGCGCGGAGATCCGCGAGTTCAACACGCCCGCTGCCAACGACTTCCCGAATTCGCGCGACATGGTGTGGCAGGCGGAAGGCTTTCCCAAGCCGCTGGTGGCCGCGCTGCACGGCGTGGCGATGGGCGGCGGGTTCGAATTCGCGCTCGCGTGCCATTACCGTGTCGCGTCGCCCGGCACGCAGCTCGCGCTGCCCGAGGTGAAGCTCGGCCTGATTCCCGGCGCGGGCGGCACGCAGCGCCTGCCGCGCGCGATCGGCTACGAGCGAGCGATGGACATGATCCTCACCGGCAAGACGGTCAAGGCCGAGGCGTTCGCCGGCACCGCGCTGATCGACGAGATCGTCCAGGGCGACCTCGAGCAGGGCGCCATCGCATTCGCCGCGCGCCTCGTCGCCGAAGGCAAGCCGCTGCGTCGCCTCGGGCAGACGAAACCCGAGCTGGCCAACGCCGACGCGTTCTTCGCCGCCGCGCGCGAGAAGGTCGCGAAGGAGCAGCGCGGCTATCCCGCGCCGCCCAAGGCGATCGACGCCATCGAGGCGTCGCTCAAGCTGCCCGTGGACGAAGGCATGAAGTACGAGCGCCGCTGCTTCGACGATCTGCTGTTGATGGACGAATCGAAGGCGCTGCGCCACGCGTTCTTCGGCGAGCGCGTGGTCTCCAAGGTGCCGGGCCTCGACGAGAGCAAGGCGATCGCCGTCGGCTCGGTCGGCATCATCGGCTCGGGCCTGATGGGCAGCGGGATTGCCATGGCGTTCGCCGACAGCGGCATCCCCTCGCACCTGATGGACGCGAAGCCCGAGGCGCTCGAGCGCGGCCTTGCGGCGATCCGCGCCAATTACGAGGGCATGGTGAAGCGCGGCAGGCTCAAGCCCGAAGAGATGGAAAAGCGCATCGCGCTCATCCGGCCGACGTCGGACTGGAAGGACCTCGCTTCGGACGACATGGTGATAGAAGCGGTGTTCGAGGACATGAAGGTGAAGAAGGAAGTCCTCGCGCAGATGGATAAGACCGTGAAGCCGGGCGCGATCCTCGCGAGCAACACGTCGAGCCTGGACCTCGACGAGCTCGCGGCGACCACGTCGCGCCCCGACTGGGTGATCGGCGCGCACTTCTTCAGCCCGGCGAACGTCATGCGCCTGCTCGAGGTGGTGCGCGGCAAGCGCACCTCGGACGCGGTCCTCGCGACGACGATGAACCTCGCGAAGAAGCTGCGCAAGCTCGCCGTCGTGTCCGGCGTGTGCGACGGCTTCATCGGCAACCGAATGGTGGATTTCTACCTGCGGCAGGCCGAATACCTGCTGGACGAAGGCGCGACGCCGGCGCAGGTCGACCGCGCGCTGCAGGAGTTCGGCATGGCCATGGGGCCCTGCGCCCTGTCCGACCTCGTCGGCATCGACATCGTCCAGCACATGCGCAAGCGCCGCCGCGCCGAGCGGCCCGACCTGCCCTACTCGCGCGTCGCCGACCTGATGTTCGACTCGGGCCGCCTGGGCCAGAAATCAGGCGCGGGCTACTACCGCTACGAAAAGGGCAGCCGCAAGCCGCTGCCCGATCCGAAGTCCGACGAGCTCATCGCCCAGGCACGCAGCGAAGCGGGGCTCGTGGCCCGCACCGTGAAGGATGCGGAGATCGTCGAGCGCTGCATCCTCGCGCTGGTGAACGAGGGGGCGCGGATCCTGGAGGAAGGCATTGCGCTGCGCGCGGTGGACATCGACATGGTCTACCTCGCGGGCTACGGCTTTCCTCCGTACCGCGGCGGACCGATGTTCTACGCGGATACCGTTGGCTTGAAGAACGTCGTCGCGACCATGGAGGAATTCGCCAAGGGCTACCGCGGCGAGTGCTGGCTCGTGGCGCCGCTGCTGAAGCGGCTCGCCGACGAGGGCAAGACGTTCAACTAGGCCGGCGGCACCCGGTCAGCGGCGGCGCGCCGGGCTCGTCGAGCACCAGCTCGTCGCCCTTCACGGTGAGCGTGGTCCGCCCGTTGCCGTAGCGCGTCTCGGCGCCCGCCACGCGGTCGAGGCGGAACTCGCGCTCGGGCAGCACGACCCAGGCCGACTTGCCGTCCTGCTCGATCCTCGCGGCGAAGCTCTTGCCGCCGGCGCAGGCGTACTGGGTGACGTCGCGCCGGTCGCGAGACTGCTCGCGCGGGCCGCCGCGAAACAGGTCATCGAGCGTGCTGCATCCCGCGAGCGCGGCCGCCAGCGCCGCCATCCAGATCCACTGCCTCATGTTCGTCCTTTGCATCGCAATGCGCGCATTCTCGCAGGCGTTCAGCATTCCGGCTCGCCCGCCTCGGGCACCGGCCGCGGATCGAAGCCGAAGCGGCGCGGAACGTCGGCGGATTGCACGCAGGACAGCGTCACCGGCTCGCGCATGAACGAGAGGCTCAGCTCCTCACCGGGGTGAAGCAGCTGGTCCTCGTCGACGTCGTTCTGTTCCTGCAGCAGCGTGACCACCTTCTCGAGGTCACGATCCTCCAGCAGGGCCAGGCCCTGTTCCGCTTCGATCAGCATCGAGCCGCCTTCGTCGAGATGCAGCTTGCGCGGAACGAAGCCGGTGCCGGTGTGGGTGACGAGGCCGTTCGACGCATCGTTCAGCCGGCACACCCACGGCGTGTATTCGAGCGTCACGAAGACGCGCTGCGGGCCGTTCTGGAAAAACCAGCGCCCGCGCTCGTCCACCGCGTAGTTCCGGCCGATGAATTCGGTGACGGCGGTGTTGCCGATGCGCTCGAATTCTCCGGAACGCCCCTTGACCAGGTAGCGCCCGCGCCGGTCGAGCTTCAGCCAGCCGTAGACGCGCGGCACGTCCGGCCACTTCTGCATCGCTCGCAGGACGATCGGGTCCATCTACCGGGGAAGCGGATGTCCGAGCGGACGCTGCGCTTCGACGAGGACGCCGCGGCGGGAGATCTCGGCAAGGAACACGGAGCTCGCGGCCCTTGCGCGCCAGTCGATGCACAACGCCGGACGTGTATCCAACTGCACGGTCGTGGGCGTCCACAGCATCCTTCCGAGCGGCGCATCGGCAGCAAGGCCGTCGCGCTCGGCGGCCAGGCACTCCTCCAGCGCGCTCGTTTCCGCGCCCACGAGCCGCAGCTCGACGCGCCGCGCGGTCTCGCCCGTCACGTCCGACTGCGATTCGCCGCGCGCCGAGGCGATCGCCGAATAGGGAACCAGCACGACGTGTGCTC
>JADMIO011130880.1_pt1 | contig 41821 bp, 27 predicted proteins | sample 8958161 | NCBI WGS metagenome assembly JADMIO01 (sample SAMN16585339, study PRJNA669376) | soil metagenome | isolation source: Crop rotation soil | place: USA: Cullars Rotation, Alabama | collected 2011 | reverse complement strand
CGCGACAACTTGTCCACGTGGAATTCTAAGCTTAGGATCCCAATGTGCTGGAAAGCCCACGAGTAACGGGCCGGATGTTCTACGACAGCATCGTCTGCGTAGATCAGCTTCAATCCCGACTTAAAGACGCGGTTGCCGAAATCCTTGTCGCCCGAGCTTTTCAGCGCGTCATTGAACTTCCCGATCCGGTCCATGTTGGCCCGGCTGGTGATCATGTTGGCAGTGGCGCCGTAGTGGTGCTCGGCGATGTAGTCGTCCTGCGGGAAGGCGCGAACACTCTCGTACACCTCGACAAACGACGGCTTCTTCGGGTCCTTGAAGAAGACCTGGATCTTCCCGCCGACGAGTCCGGCGTTGGGCTCGCGCTGGAAGGCGGCGATCCCCTTCTCGAGCCAGTCGGGACGGGGAACACAATCCGCGTCGGTGAAGGCGAGCATTTCACCCTTCGCGAGCGCCAATCCGTTGTTACGGGCGCAATAGGAGCCCGGCCGGGTCTCGACCGAGAGCTTGGCGAATGGGAAATCCAAGACGATCGGCTCGGGACTCACCTTGGAGCCATTGTCGATCACGAGCACTTCAAAGCGGTCGGCCGGGTAAGTCTGCTTACTGAGGGCCGTCAGGCAGGTGCGCAGGCGCTCGCCGTCGTTGTAGACGGGGATGATGATCGAGACGAACGGCTTGTTGTCGCTGGCGGTGCTCATCGCTGTATCAACTACATCGGCCGGAAGGCAAGGCGCCTGCGGTGGGGCAGACATTCTTGTCTGTCATGGGCATTCTTGCCCATTCCGATTATTGGACCGCCGGCGCCGCACCGAGGGGTGCATCATTGGCCTTCACGGGAGGCTTGGGGGCACCGTTGCCGTTCTTCTTCCCCTTGCCCATGAGTTCCTTGAAGAGCCCGCCGGCTTCCCTGATGAATCGGCGCCCGCCGGGCAGGACAAACCATGCTGCCACGTACAGCATTGCGTAGACAATGCCGTTGATTGCCAGCAATCCCGCATCGGCGACCAAGGGCTTCACGTGATGGCCGAAGAGCGCCACGTCCTTCGTCAGGGGCGTTTGCAGCATCGGGATGATACGTCCAATGCCGAACAGCGCGGCGCCCGCCATCAGTGACGCCGACGCGGGACGCGCAATCGAGGCGACGAGGTCGCGCCACGTCAGCGGCGTGCCTTTGAAGCAGTAGATCGCGGTCGGGTACCGGAGCAGGATGTTCGTCACGCTGAACGAGATCGCCACACCCAGCGCGCCACCCTTCCAGGCGCCGATGAAGAAACCGAGCAGCGTGATCGGAGTCACCACCAGCGCCATGCGGAGCTGCCGGTCGGTGCGGCCGAGTGAGGTATAGACCCACCCCGTCGCAACGTTGAATGTTCCAATAAACGCCGCCGGCACCAGCCAGCGGAAGATGACCGAGGCGTCGCCCCACCCTTTGCCCAGCAGCGTGATCACCAGCAGATCTGCCACCACAAATAGCATGACCACAATTGGCATGCTGACGCAGGTGATCATTTCGATCGCCTTGCGGTAGTAGCTTCGATATCGGTCCGGCTCTTTCTGCAGGCGCGAGAGGGCGGGGACGGCCACGTTGCTCATCGGGCTGCTGATCTGGTTTACCGGCAGCATCAGGAGCTGATACGCCTTGCCGTACAAGCCGAGCTGCGCCGGGCCGGCCATCTTGCCGACGATCAGGTTGTCTACGTTTCGCTGCAGATAATTCAGGATATTGAAGCCGGCCAGGTTGCCGCCGAACTTGAGCTGCGACTTCACATCAGTCCCGCGCTGCGGCATTCCAGGACGCCAGGGGCAGACGACCCAAGTGCCGATGTTGTTGGCGATCGTAGTAGCGAGCTGCAGATAAACGAGCGACCAGTACCCCTTGCCCAAGAACGCCGCCGCCACACCCACGGCGATGCCAAAGATCATCGATCCCAGATCGACCACTGCGATGGTGGCGAACTGCATCTGCCGCTGCAGAAGCGCCTGGTGCTGCACGGCGAGACCGCCGAACAAGAATCCTACTGACAGCAGCAGCGTAACGTTGAGGAGCCGCGGATCCCGGTAAAAACCCGCGATCGCCGGCGCGAGCGCCATCGTGACGCACATCGCGATCAGCCCGATCGCCGCGTTCACCCAGAAAAGCGTGCTGGTCTCTTCGCGGGTGATGTGATCCTTCTGCACCGTCGCCCGGCTCAGGCCCAAATCCTTAAAGAGCGTCACCACGCCGGTGATCGTCACCACCATCGTAAACAACCCGTTATCGGTCGGCGTGAGGCCGGCAACGCGATAGAGGATGACATTCGACAGGAGCGTGAGGCCGAACTTGCCACCCTGCCCGACCATCGTCACCGCCCCGCCGCGGACGGTGCGCTTTTTCAGCTCCGACTTCAGGTGTTCGGTCTGAAAGAAGACGTCGGCGCGGTCGCGCTTGGTCTTCGCGGGCAGGACATCGGGAGTGGCTTGAACGTCGGCCATCGAGATCGTCTTCCGTGGCATGGGCGGCTCGCCCATGTCTCACTCTTCCAAAAATGAAAACATGGGCGGGCCGCCCATGCTACGAAGAGCGTATCGACCAAAAAGAACCGTGACAGCGGTAGCCTCAGGCGTCTGGTCGGTTATCGCACCGACCGCTCGCTCCGGGCAACCGCTGTCACGGCGGGGTAGTTCACATCGAGCAATCTTACCGGGCCTTCTTCCCGTCGCCGACAGGCTTCTGGCTGAAGTCCTTCAGGCGGGTGAACGACAGGAACAAGCTCCAGAGGAACAGCGGGTTGTTCACTGCATAGCGCTTCCAGAGCCGTTTAGGCTCCTTCGTCACCCGGTAGAGCCACTCAAAGCCACTCTTCTGGATGATCTTGGGCGCCTGCTCGACCAGCCCCGCATGGAAGTCGAAGGCCGCCCCGACCCCTACCATCACCGGCGCGTTGAGCTTGCCGATGTGGGCGTCCATCCAGCGCTCCTGCTTCGGCGTGGAGAGCCCGACCCAGACGATGTCGGCGCCGCTGTCATTAATCTGCTTGATCAGCGCGGCGTCTTCTTCGTCAGTCACCTTACGGAACGGCGGGCAGTGCATCCCGACGACCTGCATCCCGGGGAACTTCTCCGTCAGCTTAGCCTTGAGGATCTCGGCCACGCCTTCCTTGCCGCCCATGAAGAAGTGCTTGTGACCCTTCGCCACGCCTTCCTTGCAGACGGCCAGCATCACATCCGGTCCGTACCCGCGCTTCACCCAGGAATTCCCCCGCAGCCAATTCATCCAGACCATCGGCATGCCGTCCGGCGTGACCATCCCGGCGGCGTTATGGATGCGCTTGAGTTCCTCTTCGCGTTGGCTCTCCATCACGCCGTGGACGCCCGTGATGCAGACGTAGTTCTTGCTGCCGGTGCGGATCCACTTGTCGATCTGAGCGACGGCCATCGGGATGTCGACGGCGCTGATGCCGACGCCAAGAACGTCGCAACGCTTGAGCGCCCCGGAGGTCGCGTCATCGCCGGCGGGAATCGCATCGGGCGAAGCTGTCATGGTTTGAACCGACATCGTAAATCGCTCTTTAAGTGATTCAACAGTTCCGCCGCTTGCGGCTTGGCACTTCATGCGCCAATCCGCAAACGGCGGAGCCAAAAACTATTGGTTAAATCGACCGGATTCGCCCGTGACTTTTGTCACCATGACCCGGCATGCTTACTTCGCCCCGCGCCGCATCAGTACGGCGGGAACGGTTTGGAACAGCAGCTTCAGGTCGTGGAAAATGGTGCGGCGGCGAATGTAAGCCACGTCCATCCGGACCCATTCCGAGAAGGTCACCTTGGACCGCCCGAAGATCTGCCAGATGCACGTCAGGCCCGGCGCCACGTCCAGGCGGCGGCGCTGCCAGCCGGCGCAATTGTTCGCCTCGTCGATCGGCAGCGGGCGCGGGCCGACCAGCGACATGTCACCCTTGATGATATTGAAGAGCTGCGGCAGCTCGTCAATGCTCGTCTTGCGGAGCAGGCTGCCGAACTTGAAGACGCGCGGATCGTGCGTCAGCTTGAAGGCCGGGCCGTCCTGCTCGCTGATCTTGCGGAGTTCCTTTTTCTTGGCTTCCGCGTCGGTGCACATCGTGCGGAACTTGTAGATCGTGAATGGGCGCCCGCCGAGACCGGCGCGCTTCTGCTTGAAGATCGCGGGGCCGGGGCTGGTGAGCTTGATGCCGACGTAGGCGAAGAGCATCAAGGGTGACGCAAGCAGGACGCCGACGCCGGCACCCATGCAATCGAGGACGCGCTTCCAGATCGGGGTCGGGCGGGCCAGGAGCGTCTCGACCGAGCCGGCCGGCATTTCCTGGCGGGCCAGGCCCGTCGTCAGGCCCTTCATGAAGAAGGGCATCAATTCTTCGCGGGCAGTGACGGTAGAAGTCGCAGCCTCGGCCGCTTCGCTCACCGCGTGTCCATTACCGTTCCCATTGCCGCCAGAGTGCGACGGGCCGTTGCCGCTGAGGCCCAACCGGTTGGCGCGGTCGTTGTGACGATCGACCAGAGTCGACGCCGAGGAAATCCGACCGTTGCCGCCGCCGGTAGTCTTATCCTGCTGGGCGTGCTGGCCGGTGGCGAACCAGTTGCCCGGGTAGCTGTAGACGATTGCGACGGGGCGCGGGATGCGCTTGGCGGCCAAGTCGCAGACGCTGTCCGCGAAGACCCACGCGCCGGCCAAAGGTGTTTCGGGGAGGACGACGCAGACGTGCCGGTCGCCGAACCAACCCACTTCATCGGTCGTGCGGCTGCGGGCGGTGATGGTCTTGATGAGGCGGTGCGTGCTGACGCTGTGACGCTTGCTGCGCTTGATGCGGAAGAGCACGAGCGAGAATTCGCGCCCGCTGCGGTCGGCGCGAGAGGTCTCGCGCCGGATGACGGCGTCCATGTGCTGGATCGAGTGCAATTTTTCCAGCCGTGAAGCGGAACGCGCCTCAGAAGCCGCCTCTGAGAGGCCTGCCTCTGATTCAATTCCTTGCAATGCGAGCGGCGTCGACTTACGCATATCTTTCCCGTCCTTCACCATTCCACGTTTCGGTCCGACTGACAACTGCCCTTTTTGAGGCACCCGCACCCACCGTCCTCATCGACGGCATGCGCGGGGCTCTTGGAGTCGTTCAGTCCGGTCCGCGTTCGCCGTCAGCACGCCAGTACAACAATTCTCGGGCGTTCGGACACGGCGGACGTGGATTCTCTCACCCACTGGCCCAACCTGCATACAAATTCAGTTCCACGGCCACCGCCCGCGCCCGGTCCGATTTCTCGGACGCAAGCTGCGGGCGACGGCCGGGACGGTGTTCTGCGCCGGTCACCCACGATCGGCGAGGACACCCCTATTCTGCGTCACCTCAGGCGGCGGGCGTCTCCGTCGCCGCAGTCGGCAACCGCTTCTGCGACGAATCGGCCTGCTGGTGCGACGTGGACGGCGCGGACGCGATCTCGTAGTTCCGCTTCCCGTACCCATAATTCCCGTAGCCGTAGCCACCGTTGTAGCCGCTGCGCTTGCTGCGCGGGACGTCGTTGACGACCACGCCCAAGACGCGAGCGCCCACACCGAGCATCGCCTCGGCGGCGTACTCGCTCATCCGGCGGGTCGACTTGTTGGCCCGCAGGACCAGCAGTGTCACATCGCAAGTCGCGCCCAGGATCCTCGCGTCCGTCACCGGCAGAACCGGGGGCGAGTCGATCACGATGTGATCGTATCGCGAGGCAAGCTTCTGCAATACTTCGGCGAACGCCTTGCTGTTGAGGATCTCCGACGGGTTGGCCGGGATCGGACCGCACGGCAGGACGTCGAGCCCTTCCACAGCAGTCCGCTGGATCGCCTTCTCGAGCGTCTCGCGACCGGCCATCACACTGCTGAGGCCGACCTGGTCGTTCAGCTCGAAGATGCGGTGGAGCGTCGGCTTGCGGAGATCGCCGTCGATCATGAGCGTGCGACGCCCCGCCTTGGCCATGGCGATCGCCAGGCCGCTGGCGGTCGTGCTCTTGCCTTCGCCCTGGTGCGGGCTGGTGAGCAGGATCGTCTTGGCCTTGTTGTCCGGAACGCTGAAGTAGACGACCGTCCGCAGGGTGCGGAACGCCTCGGCCACGTCGGACATCGATTCGAGGTGAACCTTCTGCCCGCGGCTGACCGAACCGGCGCGGCCGGGCATCGACGGGATGATGCTCAGCACCGGCAGGCCCAGGATCTGCGCGATTTCATCCGCGCTGCTCAAACGGTGGTCAGTCTTCTCACGCACCCACGCCCCGCCGAACCCGAGGAACAACCCGGCAACGATCGCGAGGGCGAACACCTTGACCTTCTCAGGCTTGCCGGGCTTGGTCGGGGGCACCGCGTCTTCCAGACGGCGGACCGACCAGGCCTTGTTACCCGCGTTGAGGCGGACGCCGTCGATGCGGGTGCGAATCTCAGTCAGCATCGCGTCGGTGCGGGCGACTTCCTTGTTGATGCGGTCAAACTCGGCAGCCTTCTCGTTCAGCTTCATCGCCAGGACGACCTGTTCGTCGTACTTCGTGCGAAGCTGGCGGGCGATCCCTTCGGCACCCAGCAGTTCCTGATAGGCGCGAGCCTTGTCGTTGCGCGTCGCGTACTCGATGCGCTTCTTGCTCACATCGATATCCGCCTGCGTCAGCGCGGTGTTCAGGGCCGCGAGCGTTTCGAGGATCGGGTTGGACTTTTCCTTAGTGTCGAAGGAGAGGACGCCGTTCTTGATCCGGAAGTCACTCTGTTCCTTCTGCTGCTTGTCGAGTTTGTCGGAGAGCGACTTCCGCTCGGTCTCCAGCGCATTCATCACGTTGGCGATCGGGTCGGACTCGGCCTTGTCGGAGATATAGGCGGAGATCAGAGCGTTGGTGAGTTCGGAGGCCTCTTCCGCGTCGGGGGCGTCGAACGTGTAGGTGAACGTTCCGTCGCCGCGGCCCGGGAGGACGACGAGATACTTCTTGACGTACGCAACCGGGTCCTTCACGTCGGCGAAGGTCTTCATCTTCGCGGTGTCGAATCCCTTGAGCGCGCGCTCGATGACCGGCCCGGAAGTCATCATGACGCCTTCCGATGCCATGAAGTCGATCGCGGGGGCGGCCTTGCTGCTGTTGCCAGAGCCGAGCACGCTCAGCACGTCGCCGGAGACGATCAGGCGGGCGGTGCCGGTGTAGAGCGGAGTGGCGATGCGCAGGTAAGCGACGGCGCCGGCCACGCAGACCATGAGCGTCATCATGACAATCCAGCGGCGGCGCCACATGAGGGCGAGCGGGCCGTCGGATCCTTGGTCGGCGCCGACGCGCGGGCCGGGGTTCACGGGCGGATAGCCCGGGTGGCCCAGCGCAGTGTGCTGCGGGCGATAAGCGTCGATCTCGTTCATGTGATGGCCTGGCAACCTCTGCATGGACCTACTCCCACACCCCGGGTGCGTCGACGACGCCCTGGCGGCAAAACGCGTCCTGACAAACTCAGGTCGTGGTCTGAACGGCACCGGCGATCCGCCGGGCCGGGCGAAGGACTGACCGACCCGTACGGGGCCGACACATCCAACCGCGACCACACTGAGTGTCTGCGTCTGCGTCCAACGTCACCGAGCAGATCGGCGGCAGGAAGACGACCCGAAAAGAGGTCATCGCCGCTGGTGGTCTGCCGGGCAGCATTGTCCAGACTGCCGGAAAGATCAAGGGCAAAATCACCTTCACAGGCGATCGCACTTAACCCACTTATCCATATTCACCAGATTCACGCTGAGAGGGCCACAACAGCTTCGGCTGTCGTCGCCTGATCAACACAAACCGGGTGCCATGGCCCGGACCCCGGGCCACAGTGACTTCCATCGACCAAAAAGGGCATCACGCGCGGTCCAGCCCGCATATTTTAAGCGCGAAAACCATGCAGCGGCCTCAGCAAGGTCCGATAACTGCGCCATCTTTAGGCGCGCGGCAGGGAGATCACTCACTCCGGCTGACCGCCGACCCTTGTTGCCTCGCGGTTTCCCGCTTTGCTTATCGGCGATAACCCGTGGTCACCTGCGAACGCTTCCGAGACAGGTAGTACCGCCTCCCTATCACTTACTTCCTTCCGTAAAGTAACACGAAAGAGGTTATGGGACGGTCGAAAAAATCGTGGGCGCCACCCGATCGGCGCGGCTGCGGAGCATCGGGCCGTTTACACCTCTCCACAAATGCGACGTCCCCGCGCCGAATCGGACGCGGGGACGTCGTCGTGTCGCAGTAACGAACGGTCAGTGCCTACTTCGTATCCGTCCGGAACGGAACCGCGGGGAGCCCGGCCTTATTGTAGAGGTTGCAGATCGGGTTGTTAGCCCACGCATATCGGACGGCAACGGGCTTGGCGACGTCCTTGCTGCTGACGACGATCGTGTCGCCGTCGATCTTGGCGTCGGCCCACACCCACTTCTTGTCGTCGCCGGCGATGGCGAACCCCTTGAGGTCGCCACCCTTCGCATCCAGCCCGCCGTGCATGTGCTTGAACTTCAGGCGGACGGTGTTCCCTTCGACCGCCATCGAGTCGTAGACCGGGCCGGAACTGGGGACGTCCTTGCCATACACATCTGCCAGCGCCCATGCCGCCAGGCGCTTGCCGACGGTGGCCTTGTCCTTCGGATGGATGTCCTTGGCATCGCCGACGTCGATGGCGATCGCCAGCCCGTTGTGCGGCTGTGCGGCGGTCATCGCCTGCGCTTCACGGAGTTCGGCCCACCCGCTCTCGCCCGGCTTGTCCTCGACGGCCATGAAGTTCGCCAGCGACACGATCCCGAATGGGAAGTCTCCTACGCCGAACTGCTTGCGCCACCCGGCGATCATCGTCGGCAGAAGCGCGCGGTACTGGGCCGCACGCCCAGCGTTGCTCTCCCCCTGATACCAGACAGCTCCCTTGATTCCATACGGCACCAGCGGGGCGATCATCCCGTTGTAAAGCACGGTGGCTTCATTCGGGTTCTTCCCGGGCTCCTTCGGCGCCGGCGGCCCCTTCGGAACTTCTTTCCCCTCCGCCTTCAGTTTGGCGGCCTTTTCCTGATACTTGGCATTGTCCTCCTGGTACTTCGCCTTGAGCTTCGGGTAATTCTCGGCGTACTTCTTCCCGTTCTCCAACATCGGTGCCAGTTCGGCATTGCCCTTCAGGCTCTCCTCGTCCGTCCATGCCTCGGCCGGTGTGCCACCCCAACTGCTGTGGATGATCCCCACCGGCTGCTTCGTCGCCAGATGGACCTCGCGCCCGAAGTAGTAACCCACCGCCGTGAAACCATCGACCGTCTGTGGCGTCGTCACCTGCCACGTTCCGTTCAGCTCCGTCGTTGGCTCCTCGCTGATCCGCTTCTGCACCGCAAAATGCCGCACGCCCGGAAAATTCTGCTGTGCCTTCTCATCGGCGGGCATGTTGCTGCTCCTGACGACGAACTCCATGTTCGACTGACCCGAGGCGATCCACACCTCCCCGGCGGCCACGTCTTTGATCGAAATCGTGTTTTTCCCGGCGATGGTCATTTCGGTGCTTTCGGTGGCCGCCAGCGGCTTGAGCTTGACCATCCACTTGCCGTCGGCGCCGGCCTTCGTGGTCGCCTTCTGCCCGGCGACGGAAACCGTCACCTCTTCGCCCGCATCCGCAGTACCCCAGACGGGCGCGTCGATTCCCTGCTGGAGGACCATGTGGTCCGAAAACAGGGCCGGCACCTTCACGTCCGCTTGAGCCAGGCCCGCGCCGGCGAGCAAAGCCGCGACGGCCCAGGCGCCCGCGATTTTCAGCTTTGTAACGTTCATCGAGTAGTTCCTCATTCCCGAGATGGTCCGCTCGCCACCGGCGTGCGCCGCTGAGCACGAGCGAAACGTGTACGCCTTTGTAACCGCCCGACGGGTGACTGTTGAAGCATGGACGCACGTCGATTGCCCTGAACAGGCCGCTACAGCACTTCATTTCCGAAAGGTAGAGTGAAATCCATGAACCATCTCACCACCGTGTCGCGTCGCGTCCTTCTCGCCCTGATCGGCTGCGTCGCCCTCGGGCTGGGCGCCTGCGTGCCATCCGACAAGTCGGTCGTCACTGAGGATAAGCAGGTCTTCCTCGATGAACTGGTCGGGCAGTGGAGCATGGGAAGCGGCAATGACGCCACGCTGCTCACGCTCATCCGTGGCGAAGGCAAGACGTATGACGTCACCACCTTCGACGCCGCCTCCAAGGAGACCGGCCACGCACTGTTCCGCGTGATGAAACTGGGCGAGGAGTATTTCTACGAGCTGGAAATGAAGGACAAGGCCGACTCCAAGCCGCGCTACGCCTTCGGCCGGCTGACGTTCGACAAATCGCACATCACCGGCTGGACCTTCGCCGACGCCAACAAGATGCTCAGCGACCCCGCCATCACCACGGCCGAAATCCCCGACGCGAACGACAACACCGGCAAGCAGCGCGTCGTTTCGATGCCCGCCGACAAGGTGCAGGCGTATCTGGCTGCACACGCTGGAGAGATGAAGACCGAGTCGCTGAAGGTGGATCGGGTGGAGGCGAAGAAGTAGCCGCCGCAGCTCGATCCGAGCCGGCAATCGCCCAGCAGATACCCGGAGAGGCGACCCCACAAAGAGCCGCCCGTTTCCCCCCATGTTGCCGAGGTTGCCGCGAACCGCGCTTTTTCCTCATCTGGAGCGATGTTTCTGTTGACCCGGTCGGCTTCGAAGGCCAAACTGCGTCATGAACGGGCCTGGGATTGGAGGGCGGTTCGCCCCGGGGCTCGCACGCACGTCAGGACGTTTTCGCAGCCAGCCTGAAGCCCAATCCGCTCGCCGCGCCATCGGTGCCGAGGGGGGCTGCTGGTCCACCAGCATCGCCATGATTAATCAGTCACACCGCGAGCGTCTGTTCCGGACTCCGGGATGCTTGAGTGGACATCCCCGATCGGGTCGCCGCCAAATCCCCGGCCGAGCCCTGGCCGTTCTCAGCGCGGCCGTCGCGCTGTGCGCGCCTAGCGCAGCACGCGCTACTCTCATCGACAAGGCAAACAACACCACTGCCTTGAATGATCCGGCGAGTTGGACCACGACGGTGCCGGGCAGTTCCGACATTGCTCAATGGACGAGTACCGTCACGGCCGCCAATACCACCGTCCTCGGTGCCAGTCTCGCGTGGGACGGCATCAAGATTGTTGGTCCGGGCGGCGCGGTGGTGATTAACTCGGGCAACACGCTCACGCTCGGCGCATCCGGCATCGACCTGACCACAGCCACGCAGAACCTGACCCTCAACCCCACCATGGTGTTGTCGAACACGCAGACGTTCGACGTTGCCACGGGCCGCACCCTGGCGCTCGGCACGACCGCCACGGTGAACAACGGCGGGTTCAACTTGACGCTCGCGGGCGCCGGCACCAAGACGATGGGCGGCGTGATCTCCGGGGCGGGCGCCATCTCCATCACCGGCGGCACTGCCACGCTGACGGCGGCCAACACGTTCGGCGGGGGCGTCACGCTCGCCAGCGGCGCCACGCTCAACCTCACGGCGGCCGGGTCGGGCGGCACCAGTTCCTCCCTCGGCACCGGCACGCTCACGATCAACGGCGGCACGATCGCCCCCACTGCGTCGATCACCCTCTCCACGAATAACGTTCAGAGCTGGAACGGCGACTTCGCGCTGGGCGGCACGCTGAACCTCAATTTCGGTACCGGCGCCGTCACGATGAGCGCTACGCGCACGGTGACCGTCGCCGGCTCGGGCACTTACACCGTCGGCGGTGTGATCGGTGGCGCCGGCTTCAGCCTCAACACTGCGAATACCGCCGCCACAATCACCGGCACGCTCGTCCTTAATGGCAACGGCGCAACTGCGTACAGCGGCGGCACGAATATCAACGGAGGCGTTGTCCGCTTCGGCGCCGGGGCCATCCCCGCGACCGGCTCGATCGTCGTGGGAGATACCGGCGCCCTTGGAGTCGCCGGGGCCTACACCACGCTTGCCGGCTGGCTGGGCGACAGCAGACTATCGACCGCCTCCACCGGAACGTTGGCCCTCACGGCCGATTCGAGCGAGTCGTTCGGCTTCGGCAGCTACACCTCCCTCTCCCTCGGCGCGGCCGTCGGCGTGACCGCCATTTACACGGGAACCTACACACCCACGGGATCGACGTACCGCGTGGGCGGCGGCGGCGGGACCATCAAGTTCAGCGGCGCCAACACCTTCGTCGCCGGCAACTCGCTGGTCGTCGATAACGGCGGCGGCGGAACCGTTGTCATCTCGAATTCCAACACGCTCAACGGCGGAGTTACCGTCTCCAGCGGCACCCTCCAGATCGGCGACGTGGGAACCGCCGGAGCGCTCGACTCCAGCACTGGAATCAGCATTGCCTCCGGCGCCACGCTTGCCTTCAACCGCACGGACACTGTGACGTTTGCAGTTCCGACCAGTGGCGCAGGCACGCTCGTGCAGCGCGGCTCCGGAACACTGCTGCTCACGGCGCCGGCGGGTACCATTGCCCACACGGGCGGCACGACCATCTCCACTGGCACACTACGGATTGGCGCGACCAACACACTGCCGACCACCGGCACCGTCACGGTGGGCTCGGGCACGACCGCCGGCACGCTGGACCTGGTCAACTTTGACCAGTCGATCGCCACGCTTTTGTCGCTGACGAACAGCACGACCGCCGTCAACTCAATCTCCATCGCAGCCGGCCGAACATTGACCGTCACCTCCGGCGTGACCATCGGCCCGGACTTGGGTTCGACCACGAAGTTAAACGTGACGGGCGCCGGGCGCTTCTTCGTCAACGCGCCGACCGGGCGGTTTCAGGTAGGCGGCGCCGCCACCGCCGGCGCGGGGAACGCCGCGACGGTGGACATGTCGGGGCTGACGACGTTTGACGCGAACGTGGCAACCTTTCGCGTGGGCGACTTCGACGGCACACAAACCTCCAATGGCGCGTCGACCACGATCCTGGCGACCAACAACTCGATCACCGCGACGTCGCTGGAGATGTACTCGGGCCGCACCGGGTCACAGACAATGGCGCTGAAGCTCGGCAGCGGAACCAATCAGTTGAACGCCGACACGATCATCGTCGGCCTCGGACCCCAACGGTCGAGCGGCTCGCTCACGTTTAACGTCGCGAATGGAAGCATGACCATCCGTGCGAAGGACGGCTCAGGGCGAGCCGCGCTGAACGTCGTCGCCGGCACCTCAGGCACGTCGGAGACCCCCACTGGCACCGTCGACCTGCGCGGGCACGATTCGAACCTGCTGGTGTCGACCCTCGCGATCGGCGGGCGTTCGGGCAGCAACGGCGCCAACGGCGCGGCAACCGGACTCTTTCACTTCGACACCGGGACTCTCGACGCCAACGGCGTCACCATCGGCACGAAAACCGGGGGATCCTCCACCGGGACGATTTCGGGAACGCTCAACATCGGCGGCGGCACCGTCAAGATCGGGTCGGGCGGAATTCTGCTCGGGAATAACACTACGACCAGCGGCGCCGCCTCCGCCACCATCGCTCTCACCGGCGGCGTGACGACCCTGGCCGGCGACATCAAACGCGGCACAGGCACTGGCACGCTAACCTCCAGCTTCACACTCGACGGCGGCACCCTCGACATGGGGGGCTTCAACCTCGGGTCGGCCAACCTCATCGGCACGCTCAATCTTCAAACGGGCTTGCTGAAAAACGTCGCCCAGATCAACAACGGCCAGGGCCTGACCAAGACCACCGGCTCCGGCGCCAACACGCTGGAGTTGGCAGGGACGAACGCCTACACCGGGCCCACCACGGTCAGCGCGGGCAAGCTGCTGGTCAGCGGATCACTAACGGGCACGACGTCTGTCAGCGTCGCCAATGGCGCGACGCTCGGCGGATCTGGGGGCGTCATCGGCGCGACCGCCACTGCGGTGACCGTTAACGCCGGCGGAACACTCGCCCCCGGTGCGAGCATTGGCACCCTCACGGTGGGCACCACCGGAACCGGCAACTCGGTGTCATTGGTCGGCGCGTCTGGCAACAACGCGGTGTTTGCCGTTGAACTGGACGCCCCGAGCAACTCCAGCGACCTCCTGGTGGTGAAAGGCAATCTCGACCTGAGCGGCGCGTTCGACTCGTTGACTACCACGGTGCTGAACGGCACCTCGCCGGCGGGCACGTACACGATCGCATCGTATGCGGGCACGTTGACGGGTACTTTCGACTCCTTGAGCCTGCCGTCTGGCTACCAGATTAACTACGGCACGCTGACCAACGGCGTGATCACGCTGGCGCCCATTCCCGAACCCAGCGGCATGGCATGCGTCGCAATCGCCTCAGCCGGTCTGGCGCTCCGTCGCAAGCGCCGGCGAGGATGAAAACGGCTGATCTGTTACGCGCGCTCAGACCGCACTCGATTTCCCCACCTGCGCCATCGTCTCTCGCTGCCGCTGCTTCACGAACTCACCCGCCTTCAACGCTTTCGCCTTCGCGGCGGCCGGGTCCTTGGCCATTGCCAGGACGGCCGGCTGGAGCTTCTTGATGCTCTCCTCGTCGTCGAAGTCGAAGAGCCAGTCGTCCAGGCCGATGTCGCGCCACATGAAGCCCTTGGTGGTCTGTTCTTTGAAGCGACAGACGATGGCGGGCACGCCGTTGCCGATGCACATGATCGGGCTGTGCATCTCCAAGCCGAAAAGACCGGCCGATTTCACGTAGGTGCTGACGGCCTCGTCGGTGAGCCAGTAGTTGGGGCGCCAGACGACCCGCTTCTTCACGTCGTCGGGAAGCGGATCGACGAGGATTTCCTTCCCGAGTTCCACCTGGCTGCGGTCTTCCGGGCAGACGAGGACCTTCAAGTCGGTCTGCTTGACCACCGCAATGATTGCTTCGCGCAGCGGGCCGTTATCGTGCTCTTTCATCGCCTGGCTGTGTTCCCAGTTCTTCTTGTCGGTGTCGGTCATCTCCTTCTTGTGGATCTTCCAATAAGGCGTGACACGGTAGCGCGGGATGCAGCAGAGGAACTTGCCTTCTTCGAGCCCGTTGGCCTTGAGGAACGTGTCGGCCGTCGCGTCGTCGCGCAGGTCCGTGGCGAAGGCGCCGTCCGGGCCGAATTTCATGATCGGGCAGTGAATCCCCTGCTGCTTGGCCGTTTCGAGCGAGACCGAGTCGCGGAAGTAATAGAACGCGGCTTTGTTGAGCAGCTCAATCGTTTCAGGCGACGCCTTTCCCAGCGTCGTGCAGTAAATCCCGAAAGGCTTCTTCGTCTCATCCACCCACTTCTGCATCGACCCCATTCCCACCAGCCCCGGGCCAGAGCCGTGCAGAAAGAAGTCGCACTCGGTGAGGGCGGCCTTGATGTCGTCGCGGCCCTTGATGATTTTCACCTTCGGGAAACGCTTGTTGAGCATCTCCTCGACACCGTTGTCGACGTTGCTGGGCCAGAGGCGCACCTCGACATCCGGCAGGTATTCCTGAAACAGGCGCAGCACGCCCGGCGTATGGGCGATGTCCCCGATGTTGACCGTCTGCCACGACGACCGCAGCACGATCCGGCGCGGCCGTTTCTCCTGCGCCATCAGCAGCGACACGAGCGACGGCACGGCTACGCCGGCAGTGAGAGATGTCGTGAGGAATTTGCGACGGGAGACGGAGGATCGATTGGACATGCGCCAGATGATACCGGCTGCGGTGGAAGTCGGAGAGTGCGCTTACGCCGTCGCGTGAGCTCTCAATCAACGTCCCCGATCCAGTTTCGCCCAGATGCCGACGTTCGGGGTGACTCTTTCGTCCAGGTAGATCCGGTTCATATCCGCGCCCATGGGCACTTGCGGCGCGAGGAGCCGGATGTCATTCAGCAGATCGTTAATCGACTTGTTGTCCTCCGTACCGACGGCTGTCGTCGCAACAGCGGTGGCGCTGCCGTCTGCCCAGAGCGCCTGAATGATGTTCTTGTGATTTAGCACGCGCGGATCGACCTGCACATTGGCATTGTTGCTCGGCTCTCCGAACATCTCGGCCGCGATCACCTTGTTCTTCAGATACGCCAGTGTCGGCCATTTGCCCTTGATGTCCGGCGCGTCGTCGGTCGAGCCGGGGTAATAAGGCTGCCGGTACTCCGTGAATGTGCCGTAACTGTAAAACTTCACCTCAGGGCGGGCCGTGATCCCGGTGCGCGTCAGCGACGACGCTGGCGGCGGGGGAGGCCAGGGATTCTCCGGTGTGTTGTACTGCCAGCGCGGGTCCTGCTCACTGGGGCAGAACCACATCTCCGGCTTCTCCATCAGCTTCGCGTCGTACATGCACGCCATCACACTCCACTTGGTGTGGTGGACCGCGTATCCGTCGTGCTTCTGATCAATGTATCCGATGGGCACCTTCCCCTTATTCTGGATTGAGTACATGTAATACATCTGTCCCACCGAACGCAGATTGCTCAGGCACTGCGTCTTCGCGGCCTGCTGGCGGGCACTGTTCAGCGCGGGGAGCAGGATCCCAACTAGCACTGCGATAATTCCAATGACCACCAGCAGCTCAACCAAGGTAAACGCTGCGCGCTTCACTCGGTTCATCGCGGGCAGCTCGATGACCGTGGAGCCCGGCGCGTGGCGCGAGGAAGGATGGACCGACGGATTGGAAGCAGCGGACAGCATCCGGATCTCCAGAGACTTGACGCACCCTCGCCACCCCGTACGCCATCCGGGGGAAGCCAAGAATATACCAATCGGCTGATGAGGTTGCCCGCAAATAGTGGCAGCCAACGCGGACTTGCTCTTGGAGAGCGTCCGGAAAAAAGAACTCGCCTTACACGAGAATGGGGCGGAATATTTTCCGCCGGCGAAGGTATTCTCTTCTGGGGAAGGCGAATTCATTTCTGGACCGTGGAGACCACATGCGACGCTTCCGCTCGGCCGGGCTGATTCTCACCGCGTTACTGGCGAATACCGCTTTGGCCGCCGACTGGCCCGCTTGGCGCGGCCCAGCCGGAAACGGCACGACGGCCGAGATCGAACTGCCCACCACCTGGTCGGCCAAAGAGAACGTCACCTGGAAAGCCCCCCTTCCCGGCGGCGGCAACTCCACGCCGGTCGTGATCGGCGACCGCGTCTTTCTCACCTGCGCCACCGACAAGGGGGCCATCCGCAGCTTGATCTGTTTTGCACGGGAGGATGGGAAGGAACTCTGGCGCAAGGAGACGAAATTCGAGGGCACGGAGCCGACCCACGCCACCAACCCTTACTGCTCCTCCACTCCCGCCACCGACGGCAAAGCGCTCTATGTCTGGTTCGGGTCGGCCGGGTTTGCGGCCTACGACCTGGATGGGAAGGAACTCTGGCGCAAAGACCTCGGCCCGTTCACGCACATCTGGGGCAATGCGTCGAGCCCGGTACTGCTGGGCGACCGCATCATCCTGTCGGCCGGGCCCGGACCGACCAGCGCGCTGCTGGCGATGGAGAAATCGACCGGCGAGATCGTGTGGAAGACCGAACTGCTCGACGCCCGCGGCACCAAGCCGGATGACTGGCGCGGCTCATGGGCCACTCCCGTACTTCACAAGATGTCGGACGGCAAGGATGAACTGGTCCTGCCGCTGCCCGGCTACGTTGCGGCGTTCGACCCGTCCAACGGAAAGGAACGGTGGCGATGCAAGGGCCTGACCAACCTCTGCTACGCCAATGTGCTGATCGGTGACGGCTACATCGTCGGCATGTCGGGCTATGGCGGCGCGGCGCTCGGCATGCGCGAGCCCAAGGCGGATGAAACCGGCGACCTGACCGCGTCGCACCGTCTCTGGGTCGTCCCGAAGAACCAGCAGCGCATCGGCTCCGGCGTCATCACCGGCGGCTACGTCTACATGATCAACGAGCCGGGCGTCGGGCAGTGCATCGACCCGAAGACCGGAGAGGATGTCTGGAAGCAACGCATCACCAGCTCGACATGGAGTTCACTCGTGCTGTCCGGCGAAAATCTCTACGTCGTAAACCAAGGCGGCGAGACCGTTGTGTGGCACGCCTCACCAAAAGGCCCGGAAGTACTGCACGAAAATCCGCTCGGAGACGAGACCCGTGCGTCGGTCGTGCCTTCAGACGGCCAGATCTTCATCCGGACGTACCGAAACCTGTATTGCATCGGGAAACGGTCGAACCTGAAGGCCGGATGAGAAGCTGACGTTCTGTCGTTTAGAGCACTACAATAAGGAGGCGCGGCCCGCTCAAAGCGTTGCCGATAGTTGCCCGAATGCTATAAAGTCACCATGTCATTGAGGAACACCGGGGAAGCAAGGGGTCTGCTGTGAAAAAGAGAATTCTGATTCTGGATGACGAGATCGATTTCACCTTCATCATGAAAAGGATGTTGGAGTTGACCGGGAAGTACGAGGTCCGCACGACGGTGATGGCCGCGACGTTCCTGGATGTGGCGCGAGGGTTCAAGCCGGACCTGATCCTGCTCGACTGCATGATGCCGACGCTGGACGGCGGCGAGATCGCGGCACAACTGCAGGCGGATCCGCAACTCAGCGACACGCCGTTCATGTTTCTGACCGCAACGATCGATTCGCCGGAAGACCGCCCGAGCCGGTGTTACGCCGGCGTGAAGACGTACCTCCCCAAGACGATGGACTGGGATCCGCTCTTCAAGCGCATCGACGACGAGTTGTCGAAGCAGGTGGCGTAACGCGCCTCGTGCGCCGATCGCCGGCCGCCCCGAGTTGTCATCCCGATGGGAGCCTAAGGCGACCTGAGGGATCTCGAGTCGGGAAGTGATACGGTTCTCGCCAGATGGAGATCCCTCAGGTCGCTACCGCTCCCTTCGGGATGACATTGCGAGCGATCGAACAATTCTCTTGCACTCAGATAAAAAACCGGGCCCGCGACGAGTTCGTCGCGGGCCCGTGTTGTTTCTCAAATCTTAAATCTGAAATCTCAGATCACTTCTCCGCCAGCGCCGCCTTCACAGCCGCGGCGAGTTCCTTCGGCGTCTCCCCTTCGTTGAAGCCGACGAAGACCTTCTTCACCTTGCCGTCCTTGCCGACTACCACCGTCTCCGGGATGGCGGATGCGCCGTACGCCTGCGCCGTGCCGCCGGTCGAGTCGAGCAGCACGGGCACGCCCAGCTTCGTGTCGGCGACAAACTTCGCGACGGCGGCCTTCTCCTCTTCAAGGTTCACGGCGTACACCTTCACGCCATCCTTCGCCACTTCCTTCGCCATCTCATCCAAGTGCGGCAGCGACGCGCGGCATGGCGGGCACCAGGTCGCCCAGAAGTCGAGCACCACCACGCTCCCCTTCAGGCCAGACAGCTTGATCTCCTTGTCGTCCAGGCCCGTGAGCGTGAAGTCGGGGGCCGCCTTCCCTTCCATCTTCGACGGCTCGGGCTTGTCCGCCTTGGCCATCTGGGCGGCGTCCTTGGCGCCTTCGGGCGGCGCCCAGGCGAACTGCGCGTCGGTGACCGGCGCGTCGGCCTTCACCTCGGTGTAGTCGATCACGAGTTGCGCCTTCTTCACCTGCTGCTGCCCGCGCGACTCGGCCGCCTTGCGCATGTCGGCGCTGACACGCCGCACCAGGCTCGTCTGCGGGTCCAGCAGCAGCGTCACTTCCGAAGAATCACTCGTCGTCATCTTCAACGCGGGATAGGTGATATCGCCGATCTTCACGTCGTCGATCTTTTCCACCTTCGAGACGCCATCCAGCAGCTGCGCGCCGGCATCGGGGACGAGGGCGAGCAGGAGGGACGGGTTCTGCTGGTCGAGGATCTGCCCCATCGGATTGGGCAGATCGGAAGCCGCCACGCGATCCTTCGGCGCATCGGCCTGCAGGTACGCCTTGGCCTTCGGCTGGTAGGCGAAGATCTTCTCGCCGGTCGAGCCGAGCAGGACGTCGTCCTTCACCTCGTGGCGGAAGCGGTTGGGCGCCTGGAAGCTGGCGGTGAACTCGGCTGCGTTGTTCGCGGTCTGCCCGTCGATATCGAAGTCGGCCGTCAGTTTGCCGGTCATGGCGAGCGACTTCAGCGCCTTATATGCATCGCGCGACTTGTCGAGCTGCGCCTGCGCCTCCTTCGATGCCTCCACCTTCGGCTTGGCGGGCTCGGCGGGCTTCGCATCTGTCGCGGCGAGGTTCCCGTCGATCGCGACGGGCTTGTCCGCTTCCGGCTTGGCCGCGGGCTCCTCGGCACGCACGGGCGCGTTCATCAACATCGCCACCACGAGCGCGGCCGGGGCGAGCAGCTTGCGCGACAGATCACACGGGTTCATCGGCGTCTCCGGTTGGGTTTTTCGATTCGACGACCTTTGACGGTGCGGCAACTCGAGCGAGTCGCGCCGGCACGCGTTCAAGGGCAGACCAATGATAGTACCGACGGCAGGACGAAAGTTAGAAGGCGTGGCAAACCAAAAAGTTGCGGGAGGGAATTGGGGCGGTCCGCGGCACTCACTGTCGGCATCACCCGAACTCATCGCCCCGGAACAGGTTGCCGGTGTAGGCGGCCTTCACACCCGGGTCGTTGACGACCTCACGCGGCGTTCCTTCAAACCGGACCCGGCCGTCCTCGATGATCAGGGCGCGATCGCAGACTTTCAGCGTCTGAGCGACGTTGTGATCGGTGATCAGCACACTCTTGCCGAAGTCACGCTTGAGCCGGAGGACTTCCTTCTGCAGGTCTTCCACCGCGATCGGATCGACACCGCTGAAAGGCTCATCCAGCAGGATCAGCTTCGGGTCGGTGACCAGCGCCCGGCTGATCTCGAGCTTGCGCCGTTCGCCGCCGCTGAGGGTGTAGGCGAGCTGATTTTTGGTCTTGGTCAGGCCGTACTGGTCGAGCAGGTGATTCGCCCGCCGATGTCGCTCGGCGCGGCCGATCGGGAGCGTTTCGAGAATCGCCTGCAGGTTTTGCCAGACGGTGAGGCGCTGAAAATCGCTGCGTTCCTGCGGCAAATAGCCGATTCCGCGGCGGGCACGCTTGTACATCGGCAGGTGCGTGATGTCGTACCCGTCAAACGCGACAGCCCCGCTGTCGGGGGTCACCATCCCGAGGATCATGCGGAACGAAGTGGTCTTCCCCGCCCCGTTGCGCCCGAGCAGGCCGACGATCTCCTCCTGGTCGAGCGTAAAGCTCACCTCGTCGACGACGGTCCGGCCGCTGTAGCGTTTGACCAGCTTGGTGGTTTCGAGAAGGTTCATGAAAGAGGTGAAGCCGTCATCCTTGCCGTCACGCCACCCACGCGGGGGCGGTAGTCTCCGGTCTGGCCGGGCCGAAATCAAGCAACCCCTTGCGCAGCCGAATCTGGCAGGCATTTGGATTGTGGATAACTCGTGCAAAAGCCTCGAGCGAAAACTGGGAAGACTTTGCCATTTAACTGCTTAACGCTTTTATGCCGCAAATCCTTAACCGACGCTCATCCAACGCATATTTTTTCGCGCCCGAGATAAATTCCTTCAACTGATTGCTGTAAATAACCTTAACTCATTACCAAGCGTCTCAAAACACGGCCAAACGGCAATGCCGAACTCTTCCATACGCATGGAGGGCTTGACACGCGACGCGCCGTTTTTCCAGAGTTTTTCGTCTGGACCCATTGTGGATAACCCGTGCGTCGTCAAGCGGGCGGTGACATCTGCAGCGAACTTTTTTGCCGTCTCATAACTCCCTTGTTATCTTCGCATTCCGTCACGTCCCCCCGGGCACGGGGGATGCGCATCTCCGCTCGGGAAGGGCTCGGCGGGATTGTATGTGCCGCGCTGTTGGCGGCGGACGCATCGGGGAGTTTAGATTCGTCCGTTCGCACACGTCGTATCCGGGGATGAATCATCGTCCCCACAGGGAAAGGAGTGGTCTTCATGGCCACCGGTAAGGTCAAGTGGTTCAACGACCAAAAGGGGTTCGGTTTCATCGCTTCGGAGCAGGGGAAGGACGTCTTCGTCCATCACTCCGTCATCGAGGGAACCGGTTTCCGCACGCTCCAGGAGAACGAGTCCGTCGAGTATGACTTCGAAGACGGCCCCAAGGGAATGAAGGCGACGAAAGTCGTCCGACTGAACCCCGTCGCCGCCCACTGAGCTCGGGCGGACTGAAGGAACGAGAGAATACCCAACGACGCCCGGCACATTCGTGCCGGGCGTCGTTTCGTTTGCACGTGGCCCGTCACGTCGCAGAGTCGCCCCGCGTCCCGAAATGCGCAAGCGATACGAGCGAGAGCAGCCCGACCAGAGACAGTGCGACGCCCGCCGCGATGCCCGGCGTGCGGTATACCAGTTGAATCGCGCGATCACCCGCGTGAGCCGGGATCGCCATGACGAACCCGTCCGCGACGAGCACTTCCGTGGGCCGCCCGTCCACGGTGGCGTGCCAGCCCGGGTCCCACGATTCGAGGACACGAATCACGCCGGCTGCGTCGACTTGCAGATCCAGATCGATTTCGTCGCTCGACGGGCGCCGATACTCGACGCGCGGCGCAGAGAGCAATGCCGGCCCCGTCGTTAAGGCGTTCAATCGCTGACGCACTGCCGGCTGAAGGAAGACGGTGGCGGGATCGGGTCGGGCACCCGCTCGCATCAAATCGAAGACTGCGTCATCGGTCTCGTAGCGAACGCCCGCAAGCGGCACGAAACCCGCGCGCGGAAAAGCAGCCGGGACGTCGTAGCCGAAGAGTTGCCCGCCGCGCTGCGAGATGGTGAGTCCAGCGATATGGTCGCGGGTCGTCAGCACCATCTTCGCGCCGCTCCACGCCAGCCCGCGCTCGCCGAACTCGGCGCCGTCGAAGTACTGCTTGTTCAGCCTCGTCGGCAGGCCTCCCAGTGCGAGCAATGCTCGGTAGGGGCCGGCGAGCAGGATCGAATCGAACACGCCGACGTCGTCCACGCGCCGATTCAGCGGATGAGACAGCATGGTGTCGATGGCGACCCGCGTCGGATCGGCTGGATCGTCGGCCACTTGTTCGGCGCTCTCATCTGACGACGGACGCGTGACGACAAATGCCTTCGCGTGACGTCCGAGATCGACCGCTTGAAAGACGACGAGTCCCGCCAGCAGCGCGCCGAGCGTCAGCCGTACGCGCGATGACGACGAGGCCAGCCGCCGGCGCGAGAGTGCATCGGCGCCCGCTCCCGCTGTGAGCGAAAGGGCAAACGTCGTCAAATAGATCTGTCGCGCCGGACTGCGCAAGAGCGTCCACGGCCCGGCGGGCAACGTGTTGCGAGCCCACGGCAGCGCGAAGATCAGAGCCGCCACACTGAACGCCGCGAGGATGAGCCAGGGACGCGCCGGGAACCGTCGAGCGCGGAGCGCACACACGCCAAGTCCTGGCAAGGCGGCGAGCGGCAACAAGCCGACGTAGCAGGTCGTGTCGAGCAGCAGCCACTCATCGAGCTCATTCGGCGCGGGCGATGCGGCGGGAATGCCCGGCCGCGCCGCGCGGGGCCACCCGTCGGCCCAGGGGGCAACGAACGCTTTCAGCCGGTGGGCGGGGAAGGCGAGGTCATTGTCAGCCCGGTCGAGATCCAGCACGCGCGTGCTACGGCCGACCAGCATCGCCATCGGCACCAGCGCGAATGATGCACACAGGAGGCCGGCTACGAGCGAACCTGCCGCCACTGCTGTTTCGCGGCGGCCTGCGCCGCGCAGGACGATGTAGAACAGCGTGGCGGCCAGCGCGTAGATCGGCAATTGCGGGTGTCCCGCCAGCGCCGTGCACCCCGCCGCCAATCCGAGCCACACGATGTCCGAGCGCCGCGGCGTCGTACCGTCCGTTCGGAGGCACCTCTCGGCAAGCCACAGGAGCAACGGAAACGCAGGATACGCTTCCAGGAACGGCAGGTGTCCTGCCAGCACGCGTGCGGAGAAGAAGCCGGCACACGCGAATGTCCACCCCGCCGTCGCCGCCCCCAGCCGCCCGAGCCCGAGCGTCCGGCAGAATTGGAACGTGAAGACCGCCGCGAGCGCCGCCGCCACGTTGACGGCCGCGGGGAAGACGGACCATGAGTCGAGGAACGGCACGAGCAGCAGGCGAGTCGGAAGGAGTGGAAAGTTCTGCAGGTTCGACCAGAACGGCGTGCCAAGAAACTCCCGCGGATACCAGCCCGGCAAGTGCGGGTGCATTCCGAGAAGCGCGGCCTGGGCAAACTCGATGCGTCGCTGATGGAGCGTTGTGAAATCCCCGCCGACGAGACGCACGCCGCCCATGAGCAAGCTCGGCGGGCAGTAGACCGCGATGACGGCCAGCACGAGTCCGGCAATCGCAATGGCATCCCATCGTCGAGGTAAGGTCGCCAGCGTGGCTGGCCCGAGCGCGTCAGCCGCCTTCGACGACGCTTTCGGTGTGACGTGACTCCGCCTGCTCATCGGCCGAAGAATAGAGGATGCGATCCGAGCCCGAAAGGAGTGAGGCTCACGATGAGGCACGACACCCCCGCCGCCGCGATAAAGGCGGCGGGATGAATGTCGAGCAGAGCTCGTGCGGCCGGGTTGAACTCGCCCGCATTTCGAAAGCCTTTGGTCCAATAGGCGGCAGTTTGACCGCGCAGCGTCATCACGACATCTGCCACACAAGCGAGTACCGGCGGCACGCACATGCGCAGCCGGCCGATCACGTTCCGCGGAGAGGTCTGATCTGTAGTGGCCATCAGATGCCTCAATCTTAGCGTGCCCCAGCAGCCGGTTCCGCTCGCCGAAAGCCGCCGTTAGACTGGCTCACCATGAACCCAGCCCGCTTGATCGTGCCGGCCATGACCATTCTCCTCGCGACCAACCTCACTACTCACGCCGACGACCCCTTGCCGAAGATCGCCGGCGTGCGCGAGGCCTTGGCGCCATTCGTGGAGAAAAAGGAGATATCCGGCGCGGTGACGCTCGTCGTCACGCCGGAGAAGGTGGTCCACCTCGAATCGCAGGGACTCGCCGACGTGGCCTCCGGCCGGCCGATGCAGGCGGAGACGGTCTTCTGGATCGCGTCGATGACCAAGCCGATCACTTCGGTCGCGCTGCTGATGCTGCAGGATGAGGGGAAGCTGTCGGTCAACGACCCCGTCTCGACCTACCTGCCGGAATTCGTCAACCTGAAAAACAAGGACGGCTCCCCCGCCAAGCCGATCACGATCAAGCATTTGATGACCCACACGTCGGGTCTGCCGGAAAACACACCCGAAGAGACGCACGCGGCGAAGAACCTGCAGGACTTGGTCGCCGCTTTCACGAAGAAGCCGATGCAGTTCGAGCCGGGCTCGAAGTGGCAGTATTGCCAGACGGGGATCAACTCGATGGGCCGTATCATCGAGGTGGTGTCCGGGAAGAGGTTCGAAGATTTCCTTGACGAGCGGATCATCAAGCCGCTCGGCATGACGGATACGTCGTTCTACCCATCAGCCGAGCAGCAGAAGCGGTTGGCGACCGCATATAAGACCGAGGCTGGCAAGCTCAACCCGGCCGACATCTTCATCTTCGCCGGCCGGAGCCTGGCCGACCACGACCGCGTGCCGCTCGCCAACGGCGGCTTGTTCTCCACCGCCGGCGACTACGCGAAGTTCTGCCGGATGCTCCTGAACAACGGCTCGCTTGATGGCAAAACCTACCTCAAGCCCGAAACGGTCAAGCAGATGAGCAGCGTGCAAAGCGGCGACCTGAAGACCGGCTTCACCGAAGGCAACGGCTGGGGCCTGGGCGTCTGCGTCGTCCGCGAGCCGCAAGGCGTCAGCGCCGCACTATCCCCCGGTTCCTTCGGTCACGGCGGCGCCTACGGCACCCAAGTATGGATCGACCCGGTGAAAAAGGTCGCCTACGTCCTGATGGTCCAGCGCTCGAACTTCCCCAACTCCGACGCCAGCGACGTGCGGAAGGCGTTCCAGGACGCCGCGGCGGCGGGAATAAAGAAGTAAGCGTGGCGGCATCGCACGCCGTATAATGTCGAGAAGGATGAACCGATGAAGCCACTTGTCCTCAATCTTCCCGACGATTTGCCGGCATCGGTCGCGCTGACTCCCGGAGAACTCGAATCACAGGTGCGGCTGATGGCCGCGCTGAAGATGTTCGAACTGGGCAAGCTGTCGAGCGGAAAGGCCGCGGAACTCGCGGGCCTCTCCAAACCGGCATTCCTTGAGGCGTGCGGGCTCTATCGCGTGAGTATCTTCAACTACACCGATGAAGAGGTTGCTCGCGAGCTTGAGCATGACTCCCAAGCCCTACGAGACCCAGCCGCCGGGAGTGCCGCGTGAGCGGGCCGGTGCTGGCGAGTAATACGGGGCCGCTGATCGCACTGGCCAAAGTGAATGCCCTCTCGGTCCTGAAAGCTCTAGCAACCGAAGTATTGATCCCGCCCGCCGTGCACCGAGAACTCCTGGCAAAGTCGGGTCCCGAGGCACCTGGGCTTGATGCGGCCCTCGCAGACTTCGTTCGTGTTTTCCCACCATCGGGACAGCAGGTCTCTTGATCGAAGCGAAGAGACGATCAATTATTCCCGCGATCACGCCGCTGCTTCAGACCATGCGCAACGAAGGATACTGGTTGTCCGAAGCGCTGATTGCAGCCGCAGCCAAAGCAGCCGGCGAATAGCGATCCGCCATTCGTATTCAAATTGTCATTTGGCAGTTCTATCGGCCCTTCCCGAGGCGCTATCGAGTCACCAGCGACGACGCCTTCCTACTCGCGCTACTCCCCAGCACCGACGCCGTAGCGTTGCTCGCCGCCGGGAGTTGCCCAATCCACGTGTTGCTCTGCGGCTGGTTGGTCTGGAGGCCGCCGAGGGTGAAGTAGATGGCGTTGCCGATTGGGCGGACGATCGTTCCCTGTCGCGCGGCGGGAAGGGAGCCGAGCGTTTTCCAGGAGTTGGTGGCCGGGTCGTAGGAGATGACGTTCGAGGTCGGCTGGAAATTGTCGACCTGCCCGCCGGCCATCACGATTTTTCCGTCTAAGACGAAGGTGCCACCTTCGGAGTGACTCTTCGACAACGGCATGCTGGCGCGCTGCGTCCAGGAGTTGGTCGCGGGGTTGTAGGACCACATGTCGTTCTGCTGCAGGTGCGACTGGTCGTGTCCTTTTTCGCCGCCGAGCGCGTAGATCAGGCCGTTCAGTACGACGCTGCTGAAGTGATCCTTCGGATTCGGCATCGGCGCCGCGGTGGACCAGGTGCCGGTGTCGAGGTTGTAGACGAAGTGGTCGCCGACGTTGGTCACGCGGTCGGCCGGGTTGCCGCCGAAGTAGTGCAGTTCGCGGCCGATCAGGTCGAGCGCGCCGGCGCCACGGGCCTGCGGCAACGTGGCGATCTGCGTAAATTTGTTGGCGACGGTGTCATACCGCCACACCTTGTTGCTGATCCATTGCGACGGGCTCTTCGACGCATCCAGATTCCCGCCGAACCCGCCGGCGATGTAGATGTACTGCCCGTCGACGGCCAGTTCCTGATGAGTCTCGGCCATGTCTACTGGCAGGGTGCCGAGGTCAGTCCACTTGTTAGTCGTTGTGTCGTAGCTGGTGTAAGTGCGGTGGACGGTGAAATCGCTTTTGAAGCCGCCGAACGCGTAGATTTTGGTCCCGACGACCGTTCCCGCGGATTCGAACCGCGCAGTCAGCGCGGAAGCACCGGTCTGCCAGCTTGACGGCCACCGTGCGCCCTGCGCGGGTGGCGGCGTCGGGGTGAGCGACAGCCAGTTCAGGTTGCCGATGTCGCCGCCCGAGGTTGACGTGTCGAACGAAAAGCGGAGGACATGCGTCCCCGCCTGCAGTGTGAGGCCGGCCTTGGTGGCCGTGGTCCAGTTCTGCCAGCCGCCTGTGCCGGGCAGACTGATGGAGCCGGAGACGTTGGCGCCATCGACCTCAAGGTGCGCGGTGCCCCCGCTATTGCCGGAGGCGAAACGGATTCCCAGTTCGTAGGAGCCTGTTGTCGAGACGTTGGCGGTGTATTCGAGCCACTCGCCCGCTTTGACGTGCCCGATGGCGTAGCCGCCGCCGGTGTCGGTAGCCGTTTCGACGTCGACGCCGACATTGGTACGAAATGCGCCGCCCTGCTGGGCGGTGTCGGCGTCATGATAGGCGATGCCCTCGCCGCCATCGTCAAATCGTTCCGCTTCGATCGTCCCCGGCATGGCTGCGGCGGTCCCGCCGTAAGGCGTCTGAGTTGGAGTCGGGGTCGGAATCGGCGTTGGGGTCGGGGTCGGCGTTGGGGTCGGTGTAGGAGTCGGCGAGGCGGCGGCGATGTTGTACGTCAGGTTGTCGAAGTACACGTTCGCCGTCTGGGCGGAATTGTCTGCGCCCAGCGCTAGACCGGTACCGACACCGAACGCGGAGAAGCCGTCGGCGAGACCGATATCCAGCGCGGGAGTTGAGACCGCCATTCCATTGATCGTTCCGGCCAGCACGTGTGTGGCCGGGTTGTATGCCACATCGAAGTGGAAGCCGGTACCAACCGCGACCAGTACCTCGGCCGACCGCACGGTCGTGTCGTTGGCGGAGCGGAGATAGAGCTTGGCGCGGAACAGGCTGGATCCCGCGGCCGGTTCCGAGATGACAAAGGCCGCCATCTGGGCCGAGGGCGCTGCGGCGTCGAAGTAGCCGGCGAAGATGCCGCCGTCGAAATTCTGGTTGGATTTGATGACCGTGTCGCCGGCGATCACGAGAGTATTGGCCCGGGTGAGCCGGGTCCCCAAGTCGGTATCTGCGTAAGCGTGGATGCTGGTGGCGCGTGCGAAAGTGCCGCCCACCTCACCCGGCGCGCCGCCGGTGGCATAGTTGGTCGCGGACGAGATTCCGATGTTCGTGCCGGCGTGTGGCAGGTTGTAAGGCACGAACTGGTCATTGCTGCCACCGGAGAACGTGGCGGTGCGAGTCGTGATCGCGGTTGGCGTCGGAGTGGGAGTCGGAGTGGGAGTGGGAGTGGGAGTCGGAGTTGGCGTGGGGGTGGGCGTCGGCGCGGTGCTCCCGGTGGTCACGACCAGCGTCGGCTTGCTTGCAGAGCCTGCTTCTTTCGACTTAAAAAGCGAGTATGCCTCGGCCGTTGCGGGATTGCGCAGCAGTAACGCAACCGACGTGTGCCCTACCGCTTTTTCGGATTGAATGAACGAGGTCACATCCACCTCGTAAAGCCGACTCGTCGTGTCGGCCACCTTGACCGTTCCGAGCTTCGCGGTTGTGGCCGCGGGACGGTTGTTCCAAGTGATCCCAGACTCAGACCAACTCGCACCGGTGCCGTATATATCCGTCAGCACATTGGCCGAGCGGCTGTCCTGCAGCGAGCCGTAAAGTTGCAGCTTCGCGGTGGCGACATCGGAGCTGATCGAAGAGAGGTCGAACCGCACCAACCCTTCGCGGTTGAAGTCGGTACCGGAGAGTTTGACGTCCAGTTCCGTTGCGGCGCCGAAGTTCTGGCCCGCGTACGCGCCGTCGCGCACGTAGCTGTCGGCTGTCGCCACGAGCGTGTTGACGGCCATCAGGATGCGCGACTCCAGGGCATCGGAGACCGCATGGATGTGGTTTTCTTTTCGGATGGGCCACGACTCCTTTCTGGCCTATCGAATTGCCCGGCGCGGGGTGTCGCGCCGTTACACCTGCTTCGTTACTCCCTTTCCCTCCGTCAATTTCAGCTCTTCGTCACGATGCATGATCGCCAGCCCGGCGCCTTGCGCCAAGGTGTAAGTCACATTTCCGTGATCGATATCGACGATCAGTTTCTGCCCGCGGATCGTCAGGGGGAACTTCAGTTTATCGACGAACTTCTTCGGGTCGAAGCTGATGACGCCGTCGTAGTCGCGCATGCCCGCCAGGCCGTAGACGATGGCCATCCAGGTGCCGCCGATGCTGGCGATGTGGACGCCGTCGCGGACGTTGCCGCCGACGTCGGCCAGGTCCATCAGCACGGCGAAGCGCAGGTACTTGATGGCGACGTCGTCGTACCCGATCTCGGCCGCCACGATGCTCTGGATGCAGGCGCTGAGCGAGCTGTCGCCGGTGGTGAGCGGGTCGTAGTAATCGAAGTTGCGCTTTTTCTGTTCGCGCGTGAACTCGTTTCCGAGCATGAACATTGCCAGGACAATGTCGGCCTGCTTGATCACCTGGTAGCGGTAAATCACCAGCGGGTGATAGTGGAGCAGGAGCGGGAACTTGTCCTTAGGCGTGTTCTTGATGTCCCAGACTTCTCGGTCGAGGAAGTCGTCGTCCTGCGGGTTGATGCCGGTCCGCTCGTCGAACGGTACGAACATGAGATCGGCCGCCCGCTGCCAGTCGGCGGCCTCGCCGGGTTCGAGCTTGGTGGCGTGCGCAAGCGCGACATAATCCTGCGGAAAATCCTTGCGAAGCATCTCGACAGCCTGGGCCGCGTACCAGAGGTTTTCGCGGGCCATCAGGTTCGTGTAGGCGTTGTTATTGACAACTGCGGTGTACTCGTCGGGGCCGGTCACGCTGTGAATGCAGAACTTCCCCCCCTGTCGATCGGAGAAGAATCCGAGGTCGTACCAGAGGCGCGCCGTCTCGACGAGAATCTCCGCGCCGTACTCGCAGAGGAATTCCTTGTCGCCCGTCACCTCGACGTACTTCTTCAGCGCGTATGCAATCGCGGCGTTGATGTGATACTGCGCCGTGCCGGCGGCGTAGTAGGCGCTCGCCTCGTCACCACTGATCGTGCGCCAGGGGAAGAGGGCGCCCTTCTGGTTCAGTTCGCGTGCCCGCTCGCGCGCCTTGCCGAGCATGCCGTGGCGGAACTTCAGCAGGTTGCGCGCCACCTCCGGGGAGGAGTAGATCAGGAAGGGCATTACGTAGACTTCCATATCCCAGAAGTAATGCCCTTCGTAAGCCTGTCCGGTGAGCCCCTTGGCGGGCACGCCGGCGTTCTCGACGCGGCCGGTGGCCTGCAGGAGTTGGAAGAGATTCCAGCGCAGGCATTGCTGCACGCGCGGGTGGGCCGGGCCGTCGATCTGGATGTCGGCGCGCGACCAGAAGTCGTCCATGAAGCGGCACTGGTCGGCCAACAGCGCGTCGAACCCGTGCGCCATGACCCGATCGAGCGTCCGGCCGCTCCGGGCGCGCAATTCGCTGGCCCTCTCGGTGCCGGAGGTGTGATACGTCAGGTACTTCGTCAGTGTAAACGTTTTGCCCGGCTCGGCGGTGTAGCGGAAGGCAACCTGCGCAACGCCGTCGGGCGGAATCGTGCTGACGACGACCTCCCCGTCGTATTCCACGAGGTGGTCCATCCCGCACCCGAGGGTCATCCCACTGCTGCGGGTGCTGAATCCCATGAGGGCACGCTTGTCGTGCATCTCGGCGTGGTCGGGAACCAGGACGCGGTGCTTGAACGACTTCGCCAGTCGCGGGTCTTCTTCCTCCGTCATCTTCGGCGGCGACACTCCCGCGTGCTCGTGGTGCGCCGACGCGTGCTCGGCCGAGTGATCGACCATCTCCGAGACGATCACGACCGGCGCCTTGGCATTCAGCACCGTCACCTCGAACCGCAGCGCGGCGACGTGGCGATCCGTCAAGGACACGAGCCTCACCGTCCGCAGCTTCACCCGCTTGCCGCCCGGCGTCTCCCAGATCAGTTCGCGCTCGTAAGTCCCCTTCTTGAAGTCGAGGGCGCGCTCATAATTGTCCATCGTGGCGCGGTCGACGGTGAACGGCTCGTCGTCGACATAGAGGCGGATGATCTTCCCGTCCGGGACGTTGACCATCGTCTGCCCGGTCTTGGCGAAGCCGTACGCCTTTTCGCCGTAAGGGATCGGCCAGGTCTCGTAAAACCCATTGACGAAAGTCCCGTGCAGGAACGCGGGCCGGCCTTCCTGGAACCCGCCCCGCATGCCGAGATAGCCGTTGGCGGTGGAGAAGGTTGTTTCCGATTGCGCGGTGAACTCGGAACTGGGACGGCGTTCGACCCAGCGCCAGTCGTCGATGGGGTAAATGAACTCCGGCGGAAGGACGGGATCGTGCTTGAGCATGGAGTGTTGTTTTTAGAAGTCAGAGTCGGCGGCGCGGCTGGAAAAACATTCTAATCGGAACGGTGCGCCGCGTGTTAGCCGCTGGCGACCATTTCGCCCAGATCGTTGACGATCGCATCGGCGCCGTGCTCGCGAAGCTGAGCTGCGTGACCCTCGCGATCCACGCCGATCACCAGGCCGAAGCCGCCCGCCCGGCCCGATTCGACGCCGGAGATGGCGTCTTCGACGACGACCGTGCGCTTCGGATCGGCCCCGAGCACCTGGGCCGCCCGAAGAAACGAATCCGGCGCGGGCTTGCCCGCCAAATGTTCCTCGGCCAGTGTTAGCCCGTCGACGCGCACTTCGAAGAGGTGATCCATCTTCGCCGCCCGAAGCACCGGTCCGCAGTTGCGGCTGGAACTGACGACGCCGAGCTTAAAACCCGCGTCGAGCAACTGCCTCACCCATTTCACCGATCCTTCGAACGGCTCCACCTCGCCGTTGTCGATCGCCTGCTTGACGATGGCATCCTTCCGGTTTCCCAATGCGCAGATCGTCGTGTCACCCGGCGCGTCTGCAGGCTCCCCGAATGGCAGATCGATCCCGCGCGACAAAAGGAAACTCTGCACGCCCTCATAACGCGGCTTGCCGTCGACGTACTTCTTGTAATCCGTGTCGATGTCGAACGGCCTGAATTTCGGATCACGCGGCGCGTTGGCGCGAATGGACTGCTCGCGGAGATAATCGTCGAACATCCGCTTCCACGCCTTCGCGTGGATGGCGGCCGTCGAGGTCAGGACGCCGTCGAGGTCGAACAGGACAGCGTCATATGCCTGGCGCGTGACGGAAGGCGGGGTCTCTGATTCGGTGGATGCTGCCATACGCCGCGCATTCTGATGGGGCGCGGGCGGGTTTGGGAAGGGGAGATATGCGAAAACGCAGGACGGAAAACGCAAAATGCGGAATGGCTGGAGCGAACTCCAAGCCATTCCGCATTTTGCGTTCTGCATTCGACCTCACACGTCGCAGATCGTTCCCGCCTTCGCCAGCGAGACGAGCGGCTCCTTCGCCGGAATGAACTCCTGGCCCAGATACCCCTTGTACCCCGTCTCCACAATGGCCTTGATGATGGCGGGGTAATAGAGTTCCTGCGAGTCGTCGATCTCGTGCCGTCCGGGGACGCCGCCGGTGTGGTAGTGGCCGAAATATTCGTGACTCTTCTTGATCGTGGCGATGACGTCGCCTTCCATGATCTGCATGTGATAGATGTCGTACAGCAGCTTGAACCGCTCTGACCCGACCAGCTTGCACAGGCCGATGCCCCAGTCGCTGTGGTCGCACTGGTAATCCTTGTGGTTCACCTTGGAGTTCAGCAGCTCCATGCAGATGGTGACCTTCTTCTCTTCCGCCAGGCCGACCACCTGCTTGAGCGCCTCGGCGCAGATCTTCTGGCCTTCGGCGTCGTCCTGCCCGGCGCGATTGCCGCTGAAGCAGATGACGTTCGGGTATCCCGCCTCGGCCGACGCATTGACGCCGTCGCGGATCGCCTTCAGGCACTCGTCCCAGTTCTCCTTGCGGTTGAGCCCCTTCGGGATCGTGTGGCTCGGCGTCATCGTGCCGATCAGGTTGTACTTCTTCAGCAGCGGCCAGTCCGCGGGGCCGACGAGGTCGATCCCCTTGTAACCCATCTTGGCGGACTCGCGGAAAAGCGTCTCGGTGTCGATCTTCGCGTAACACCAGCGGCAGACCGTCTGGTTGATCTTGTTTCCCTTGATCGAAGCGCCATCAGCGGCGGCGGGTTCGTCGGCACCACTGACGGACGACACCTTCGCCCCCAGCGTCGCCGCGACACCTGTGGCCGCGGCGACGCGAAGCACGTTGCGACGCGAAAAGACTTCCGACGACGCATCACGAGCTTCTTTGTTCGTTCGCGCGTTCATGGCTGGCTCCTTCGGTTGGGATGGGCGTAGGGACAACTGAAAGCTTAGCGGCGCTCAGGCTCTTCATCCACGCCGGGGCAAGCTCTGCGCCGACCCGGATTCTTCACTTCACGAACAGCACGCATACCGGGGCGGGGATTTCGATCTTCGTCCCCGTGTCCGTCAGCTTACCGGTGGCCTGGTCGATCTTGAACAGCACCAGGCTGTTTCCCGACTGGTGGGCGGCGATCAGGTAGTTGCCGGTCGGATCGATGTTGAAGTTCCGCGGCTGTTTGCCGCCGCTGGGGACGAAGCCGATCAGAGTCAGCTTGCCGGTCGCCTCGTCGATCGAGTACGCGCCGATCGTGTCCGAGCCGCGGTTTGAGCCGTAGACGTACTTCCCGCTCGGGTGCACCACGATCTGGGCGCAAGTGCTGGAACCCTTGAAGTCATCGGGGACGGCCGACACCGAGCCGACTTCCTTCAGGACGCATTCCATGGCGTCGTAACTGAAAGTCGTGATCGAGTTGGAGAGTTCGCAGATGACGAAGACGAATTTCGAGTCCTTGCTGAATGCGAAGTGCCGCGGGCCGGAGCCCGGCTTCAAGCTCACGGTCGGCGGGTCGGTGGGAATCAGCCCCTTGAGCAGGTCGAGTCGGTAGAGCATCACCTTGTCGGTACCGAGATCCGTCGCCAGTACGAAGTTGTTGCCCGGGTCGGGCGCGATCATGTGAGCGTGCGGCTTTTCCTGGCGCTGTTTGTTCGGGCCAGAGCCTTCGAACTCGATCGTTGCCATCGGACCGATGAGCTTGCCGTTGTCGCCCGCGACGATCCGGCTGATCGAGCCGCCGCTGTAGTTGGCGACGAACACGTTCCGCCCTGATGCATCGATGCTCACGTAACATGGCCCAGCGCCGCCGGATGACACCGTACTAATCAGCTTGAGCGTGCCATCCTTCTCGATCGAGAATGAATGCACTGCGCCGCCCTTCTGGCCGTCGACGTCGTCTACTTCACCGACCGAGTACAGGTAGTTCTCGTCCGGGCTGGTCGCGAGAAACGACGGGTTCTTCGTCTCCCCCGCCACCTCGGGCTTCCCCAGCGTGCCGGTCTTTTCATCGAATGACAGCTTGTAGATTCCCTTGCTGCCGTTTTTCGGATTGGTGTAAGTCCCGACGTACACCGTCACCCCCTTCGGCGCTACCGTTGCCTCTGCAGCCGGCTTCATTGCGGGCTTCTTCGAGGACGACTTCTCCCCTCCCGACTTGCAGCCGGTCACGAGCGCCAACACCACGCAACAGAGGGAAATCCCGATTTCACGGCGATTGATTTTTGTCATATGGACCGCTTTCTTGCCATGTCCCGCCACGGGGGTCAAGCGGACGGGTCCGCACGCGTCAGTTCCCATCGAAGAATCCCTATCGATTCCCCTCTTCAGGGCAATCGCAGCCTTGCCCGGAATCTCCGATGCTTTCCGCGGGTGAGAATGGCTCGGCGATGCCGCCGGACGCATCACCCAGGAGCGGAAGGAAAACCAGCCATGTTCGAAAAACTTGAGAGCCGTCAACTTTTCTCCGGCGGCGGAAGCCCGGTCCCGACCCCTTCGCCCATCCCGGATTACGACCCCGTTCCGACCATTCACGTCAACGGTACGGATTCCCCCGATACGATTACCTTGTCCCAGAGCGGGAACATCCTCAACGTCATCATCAACGGGGTGCCCTCCAGCTACGACCTGACCAACTTTTGGAAGGTCGAAGTCGATGGCAAGGGAGGCTCCGACACGATCACCGCCGACGCGAGCGTCACGCACGGGCTCTTCGTCTATGGCGGGCCTGGTTCCGACATCATTCATGGCGGCTCCGGAAATGACTGGGTCTATGGCGGCTACGGCATGTCCGCCGACGGCGCGATCTCCGAACTCTCCGCCGACTGGGTCTACGGCGGCGCCGGCAATGACATCCTCAACGCCGCCTGGCACGCCGGCTCTTACGTCTACGGCGAAGCGGGCAACGACACGATCTACGGCCACGACGGGTGGGACCACCTCTATGGCGGCGCCGACAACGACACGATGAAAGGCAACGACGGCGGCGACTACATGGAGGGCGGCACTGGCAACGACAAGCTCTACGGACACGCCGGCGACGACACCCTCCTCGGCCAGGCCGGCAACGACTACCTCGACGGCGGCCTCGGCTCCGACGTCGTCTTCGGCGGATACGACAACGACACGCTCTTAGGCGGCGGCGGAAACCAGAACTACCTCTTCGGCGAAGACGGCGACGACACCTTCATCGCCGAAGCCGGGCCCGACGAACACAAGGACTCTTTCTCCGGCGGCACCGGGTTCGACACCGCGACTTACGCCGTCCGCAAGAACGGCGTCAACATTTCGCTCGACGACCTCGCCAACGACGGTGCCGGCAACGGCGGCGAAAACGACAACATCTGCTCCGACGTCGAAGCCGTCTGGGGCGGCAACGGAGATGACACCCTCACCGGCTCCTCCGGCAATAACTACCTCTACGGCCAGACGGGTAACGACACGCTCAAAGGCATGGGCGGCGCCGACTGCCTTTACGGGTGGTACGGCAGCGACCTCCTCATCGGCGGCGCCGGCGACGACTGGCTCTACGGCGAGCAGGATGACGACTCCCTCGTCTCCATCGGCGGCGGCACGCACGACCACGAAAGCGGCGGCGCCGGCAACGACCAGTTCTGGCTCGACGACAACGGCACCGAAACCCACGACGCCGATAGCGCCGAGATCGCCCACAAAAACGTCCACCGCGTCGCCAGCTTCGTCGGCAACGTCAGCAAGGAAGCCAACGGGCAGGACATCGCCGACCCCGTCGCCAAGAACCCGGACAACGGCAAGACCTTCAGCTACGCCAAGACTTTCACTCGCCCCCTCTTCCCGTCGGCCGGCCCCTCGCTGGACGAGATCAAGCAGGGTGGCATCGGCTCCTGCTCCTACCTCGCCGCGCTCGGCGCCGTCGCGAAGACCAACGCCTCCTGGCTGCGCAACACCGCGGTGGAACTCGGCGACGGCTCCTACGCCGTCCGGTTCTTCAGCGGCGGCAACGCCACTTATGTCCGGGTCGACTCCGACCTGGCGATGTCCTCGGATGGCTTCACCCCCGCGTTCGCCCAATACGGCAACGAAGGGTCCATGTGGATCCCCATCCTCGAAAAGGCGCTGGCGCGCAACGAGGGCAATTCCTACGCCGGCATCAACGGCATGAGCCTGGCGTTCGCCTTCGCCCGGCTCGGGTTGACGCCCGCCGGCATCGCGAGCAACGGCGCAACGGACCTGCTCAAGAAGATTCGCGGCGCCCTCACCGCCGGCAATGCGGTGACCGCCGGCACCATCGACACCGTCTCGCCCACGGATGCGTACGTCGAGAACCACGCATTCACGGTCGTGTCGGTGAACGCCAATTTCAGCAAGATCACCGTCCGCAACCCGTGGGGCCGCGACGGCAAGAAGAGCGACACGGACCTCTTCAGCGACGGCTACATCGAGTACACGGCGAGCCAGTTCGCGTCATTCTTCGATGACGTCGCCGTGGCCGTTCTGCCGTGAAGTACGGCACCGAAGGTGCGGCATCGCCGAAAAGGTGACGACACCGGCTTGTATCAACAGTCCGCCTGCGTAGCCCGGGTTTTTCAACCCGTGTTCTGCTCCCAACTTTTCAATTCCAAGGCACGGGTTGAAAACCCGTGATACGAATCCCGCCCTTTGCGATATCATACATTACCTTAACACAAAACTCGGAAATGTCAAGCAAAAAATGCAGTTTTCTCGCTCCCGGGAATTGGAACGAACCACTTGGAGCAGGTCGATGGAGCCCGCCTGGTACTGCTCCTTCGCGCGCTACGGAAAGGTTCGTTTCTGCCTGACCGCGTCGCGCCGATGGACTGCGACGATGCGTGGCCAGGGCTTGCATGGGTGTCAGGCGATGGCAGGGATCACTCTTTCGGGCTGCGGGATGTCCCTTGGGGCGACGTGCGTCGCCTCGGGCCTGACGCGGAACCAGATGGCGTAGAGGGCGGGGAGGAAGACGAGCGTGAGTGCCGTGCCGACCGCGGTGCCCCCGATCAAGGTGTAGGCGAGCGTCCCCCAGAACGCGGATTGGGTGAGCGGGATGAAGGCGAGTACGGCGGCGAGCGCGGTCAGGACGACCGGTCGGGAACGCTGCACCGTCGCCTCCACCAGCGCGTGGTACGGGTCTAACCCCGCGTCGTGGTTCGTCTTGATCTGGCCGATGAGGATCAGCGTGTTCCGCATCAAGATGCCCGCCAGCGCAATGAGCCCGATGATGGCGTTGAAGCCGAACGGCTGGTGGAACAGCAAGAGCGTCGGCACGACGCCCACCAACCCGAGCGGCGCCGTCAGCAACGTCATCGTCAGGGCGGAGATCGACCGCACTTGGAGGATGATGACAACCAGCATGCTCGCGATCATGAGCGGGAAGACGGCGGCCAGCGCGACGTTCGCCTTCTGCGAATCCTCGACGCCGCCTCCGGCCGTGATCGTGTAGTCCGGCGGCAAGGCGGCGATGATCGGCTCGAGCTGCTTCGCGACGGCGGCGGAGACGTCAGGCGGCTGCATGGCGTCGTCGACGTCACACTGCACGGTGATGGTCGGGAGCCGGTCGCGACGCTTGAGGATCGGGTCCTCCTCCCGCACCTCCACGCGGCCGATTTGGCTGAGAGGCACGGGCTTCCCCTCCCGACCGTTTAGCGACATGTCCAGGAGCCTCGTCGGGTCCAGGCGGTCGGTGCCAAGCGTCCGGGCGACCACGTCGACGGCGCGGATGTCCTCGCGGACCTGCGTGACGGTTGCGCCGGTGAGCAGGAACTGGATCTGCTTTCCCACCTCGCTCGGGGAGAGCCCGATCTGGTGCAGCCGCTCCTGGTCAATGACGAAGTGGACCGACGGGGCCCGCTCGCCCCAGTCGACGTTCGCCTGGCGAGTCGACTTCTCCTGCTTCATCGTCGCCAGCACCTGGTCCGCGATCGAACGCACCTTCGCCAGGTCCGGCCCTGAGACGCGGAACGCGACGGGCCAGGGCGAGTACGGGCCGAACACGAAGCGTGCGGCGCGGACGCGTGCCTCCGGGAACATGCCGGCGGCCACGGCCCCGCGGAACTTGGCGAGGACCACGCCCTGCGCCTTCTTGTCCGTCGTCGAGACGATCAGCTTCGCGAAGCTCGAGTTGGGGAGTTCCGGGTTGTACGAGAGGTAAAATCGCGGCGCCCCGCCGCCCGTGTAGGACGTGACCACCCGCGTCTCGGACTGCTTCTGGAACCACGACTCGACGCGGGCCGTCACCGCGCCGGTCGTCCCGATGCTCGACCCTTGCGGGAGGACGACGTCGACCAGGAGCTCGGTACGGTCCGAATTCGGGAAGAACTGCTTGTCGACCGCACGAAGGCCCGCCACCCCGCAGAAAAACAGGAAGACCACGGTTCCCGCGACGGCAAACTTGTGCCGCACTGTCCGGCGGATGAGGAAACGGAACCGCTTGTAGTTCGGCGTCTGGTAGATCTCCTCGTAACCGCCATCGAGCGGCTTGATCTTCGGGAGGAGCTTCACGCCCATGTACGGGGTGAAGGTGACCGCGACGACCCACGACATGAGCAGCGCGATACAGACGACCCAGAACATGTTCCGCACGTACTCGCCCGGGGCCGACTGGGCGAAGCCGACCGGCAGGAGCCCGAGGATCGTGACGATCGTGCCGGCCAACATGGGGGCCGCGGTGTGGGTCCAGGCGTAGGCGGCGGCGCGCACGCGGTCCCAGCCCTCCTCCATCTTCACGACCATCGTCTCGATCGAGATGATGGCGTCGTCCACCAGCAGGCCGAGCGACAACACGAGGGCCCCGAGCGAGATGCGGTCCAGGCTGATCCCTGCGACCAGCATCACAGCCAGGCTCGCCGAGAGCGTGAGCGGAACGGCCGCCGCGACCACAATGCCGACCCGCCAGCCGAGGCTCAGCAGGCTTATCGCTATCACGACCAGGAGCGCCACCAGGAACTTCACCTGGAACTCCTCGACCGCGTGCTCGATGACCTCCGACTGGTCGATCACCTTCGAGAAGGTCATCCCGGTCGGGAGCGCCCTCTGGAGGCGCTCCTGCTCCTTCTCGAGCGCGTGCCCGAACGCGAGGCCGTTGAACGCGTCCTTCATCACTACGTTCAGCATGACCGCCGGCTCGCCGTTGTGGTGCACAACGAACGTGGCCGGATCCTCGTAGCCGCGGGTGACGTTCGCGATGTCGGAGAGCTTCAGCGTTCGACCCTTCGACTCGATCGGGGTCGAGCGGATCTTGTCCAAGTCGTCGAACGTGCCGTCGAGGCGGATGTAGACCCTCTGGTTCTTCGTGTCGATCGATCCGGCTGGCGTCACCGCGTTCTGCCGGACGAGGGCGGAGAAGATGTCCGGGACGGTGACGCCGAGCGTCGCGATCCGGTCGTACGAGAAGTCGACGAAGATGCGCTCCGCCTGCTCGCCGAAGAGCGTCACCTTCTTCGTGCCCGGGACGTGCAACAGGTCTTCCCGCAACGTCTCCGCCTGCCGCGCGAGTCGCCGTAGCGGGAGCCCCTGCGCCTTGAGCGAGTAGACGGCAAAGACGACGTCCGTGTACTCGTCGTTCAGTACGGGCGGCAGGACGCCCTGGGGGAGGCGCGACGCCTCGTCCTGGATCTTTTTGCGGCCTTGGTAGAACTCGTCCGGCACCTTATCCGGGGGCGTGGAGTCCTGGAGCGTGACGGTGAGGAAGGCGAGGCCCGGCCGCGTGAAGGTATCGACGTGGTCATAGTACGAGAGCTCTTGCATCCGCTTCTCGAGCGGCTCGGCGACGAGGTTCTGCATCTCCTCGGCCGTGGCGCCCGGCCACGCGGCGGTCACCGTGAACACCTTGACGGTGAACTTCGGATCCTCGGCCCGCCCGAGCTTCAGGTAGGCGAGGAGGCCCACGCAGACGATGAGGACGATGAAAAAGAGCGTCACCGAGCGCTCGCGGACGGCGATGGCCGACAGGTTGAACCCTCGTTTCTCGATCGTCTCCTTCTCGGAGTAGTCATCCTGGTCGGTGGACTTACTCATTGGTCGCGACCTCCTTATCGGCGGCAACCCGTACGGCCTCGCCGTCCGAGAGGAGATGGGCACCGAGCGCCACGATGGTCTCGCCGGCCTTCACGCCGCCGCGAAGGAGTGCGTCTTCGGCCCCCATTTTTTCGACCCGCACCGGGCGGAAGCTGACGGCAGTGCCGCCGGGCGCCAGCACCCAGACGCCCGGACCGCTCCCCCGGTCGGTAAGGGCGCCGATCGGCACCGACACCTCTTCCGCGTGCCCGTCGAGTTCGATGGACACGGTCGCTCCGAGGGGGATGCTGTCCCCTTCGAGCGTGTACCTGGCCTCAAAAGTGCGGGTCACGGGGTCTGCTGCCTCCGAGAGTTGGCGGAGGTGCGCCGTGATGGTCGAATTGCCGCCGTATATTCTGGCGACCGCGACGGAGCCGGTCCCCGGCCGGACCGTTTCGGGGAGGTACACCGAAGCCTCGCGCACGCCTGCGTGCGCGAGCCTGACGACGGTCTCACCTGCCGCGACGACCTGCCCGGGCTCGGCCAGCGTCTCGACGACCGTGCCGTCGGCATCGGCGTAGAGCGTCGCGTAACCGCCCGAGTTCTCCGCCGTGCGCAACGCCGCCTCCGCGAGCTCGACCTGAGCCGCGGCGGTGTCGGCGGCAGCCTTCGAGTTGTCGAAGAGCTGCTGCGACGTGGCTCCGGTCCTGATCAGCCCGGCCTGGCGTGCCTCTTCGGCAATGGCTTGGACCGAACGGGCCCGGGCGGCATTCAGCTCGGCCCGCCTCATCGTGATGGCAAGTTCGAGGTCGACCGTGTCCAGCTTCATCAGGGGCTGGCCACGCTTCACGGGCTGCCCGACGTCGACCAAGCGCTCGATGACCTTGCCGTTCACGCGGAATCCGAGGTTGCTCTGGACCCGCGCGGCGACGACGCCGCTGAACCGTCGCACGGCATCGGCGGCGGGCGCGGCCC
>JADMIO010789742.1_pt1 | contig 41847 bp, 37 predicted proteins | sample 8958161 | NCBI WGS metagenome assembly JADMIO01 (sample SAMN16585339, study PRJNA669376) | soil metagenome | isolation source: Crop rotation soil | place: USA: Cullars Rotation, Alabama | collected 2011 | reverse complement strand
CTTTCCCAATCGGCATCGGCGACCGCTTTCGCTTCGAGGGCGTGCGCGAAGACATCCTGCGCCGGCTGAGCGAAGAGACCGGCGGGCGCGCTTACTTTCCGCACGGGCCGGACGAACTGCTCGATGATTTTCGTCAGGTCGAGAGCGAATTGCGCAGCCAGTACCTGATCGCTTATTCGCCGTCGAATAGCGCCAAAGACGGGCGCTTTCGCCGCATCGAAGTGCGCCTGGCCGGTCGGCCAGACGTGCGCGTCATTCACCGTCGCGGTTATTACGCGGCTACGGAAGAAGTAAAAAAATGAAAACCAAAGCTGTACCCATCACGATTGTTCTGGCGCTCGTCGCGGCGCTGTTTGTCCCCTCGTTCGGTCTGGCGCAAGACAGCAAGCCGCGGGCCGGCGAGAAGAAAGATCAGAAGGTGCCCGAAAACGAAGGCGCGCAGGATGATGCTCCCATTAAGATTGGCACGCAGCTCGTCACCGTGCCCTTCAACATCACCGACAAGACGAACCGTTACATCAACGATCTGAAGAAAGAAGACCTCGAAGTTCTCGAAGACAACAAGCCGCAGGAGATTTTTTCGTTCGAGCGGCAGACCGACCTCGCCATCACGATTGCCATGCTGATCGACATCTCTGGCAGCGAAGCTTACACGCTGCCGATGGAGAAGGCTGCCGGCGCACGCTTCTTCCAGAAAGTGCTGCGCCCGCGCAAAGACCTCGGCGCGGTCGTCACCTTCGAGGGCGAGGCCGAGCTGGTGCAGAACCTCACGTCCGACGCGGACAAGCTGCAACGCGCGCTCGACGACATACGCATCGCTGTCGGCGGCGGCTCGGTGAGCGGTGCCAGCACGCCGCCCATCAATGGCGGCTCGCGCGCCGGCACAACGGCCATCTGGGACGCGGTCTATTCGGTGTCGAACGACCTGCTCAAACGCGAGGCGGGCCGCCGCGTCATCATCCTGATCACCGACGGCGAAGACACATCGAGCACGGTGAAACTGCGCGACGCCGTCGAACGGACGTGGCGCAATGAAGTGATCGTCTACGCCATCGGCATCGGCGACCCGGCTTACGGCGTCGATAGCGGCGTGCTCAAGAAGATCACGCAGGAGACCGGCGGGCGAGCCTTCTTCCCGCGCAGCGAAGCCGACCTGGATAAAGCCTTCGCGCAGATTGATGAAGATTTGCGCTCGCAGTACGTGCTTGCCTACACGCCGAGCAATGGCGCGAAGGACGGCTCGTTCCGCACGATCCAATTGCGCGTCAAGAATCAGAAAGACCTGAACGTGCGCCATCGGCGCGGTTACTTCGCGCCCGGTGCGAAAGCCAGCTAAAGGCGGCGCGTCACGCTTCAAAAAGCAAAGCGCGGTTGAGCGTTCGCTCAACCGCGCTTTCGTTTGGGCGCGTAATGAAGATTACTTGCCCGGCGCTTTCACCTTGCAGCCGCTGGCGCAGCAGCCACCGTCTTCAGAATGGCCAGCCGGTTTGCGATGAACCATCGCCACCGTTTTGTCGCCATCGCTTCTAGCCGCGCCGTCCGCGCAGCACGCGGCGTGATCTGCACAGCACGAAGCGTGATCTTTACAACAGGCTGCGCCGTCCTTGCAGCATGCCGCTCCCTCGGCGCAACAGGCCGCGCCTTCCGCGCAACGCGCCTTAGCGTCTTGGCTGCACGTAGAAGCATCAGCGCAGCAGGCGGCTTGCGCCGTTACCTTAGCCTGATCATTCGTCGCCTGCGCTTCGGCAGTCGCGTAAGCGTAGCCGGTCAGCAACAAAGCGATGGTCAATACCAGCGTCTTGATCGTTTTCATTTTTGCGTCTCCTATGAAATGACAAACCCATAGCCTGCCGGCAATCGTGATGGCCGGCGTCGTCGTTGGCCAAGACAACGGGCGGGTTTCTAAATCAGGAAGACGCAGCAGCGCAGATAGGTGCTGCCTTTATTGGCCGGCGGCGGATGAAAGATAAATGGCGGCGCTTCAATGGTGAGGGCGACCAGCGCGGGCGGCTGACTGATCGTCAACGCCAGCGCCTGAAGCGGTTGAGATGAAGGAAAGGCGGCGGGCCCGCTTGTGTGCGCGCCGATTGGGCAGCAATGCGCCGCAGCCGATGATGGGGCCTGTTCAATAGCCGCGTGCTGATTGCTTTCCGCCGACTCACAACAGCGGCGGCGTGCGGAACACGCTTGCGGCATGTTGTGAACCGTAGCGGCGCTACGCTTGTCGCAGCACTCTTTCGACAGGTCGCTTGCGCAACACCACAGACAACCGACCCCGCCGCCCCATAGCGCCAGCAGGATGATGGCGGTTGCACTCATCCGCCGCGCACGCTCAGGGAACGGAGATGTTCTGGAACTCCGACTCGTTCTGAACGGCTTGATGCCTGTGAAATTCTTCGACCTGAATCGCATCATCTCGCCGTCCATTCTAGCTTGACAGGTCGAGTATAGTCACGTTCTTTTTATCACGCGATGACCGCTGTCACCGTTGTGTGTGACAGCCGTCACATCTGTGACGGTACGGGCTTTGCTCTTGGTCGTCGCGTGGTCGCTTGCCGGAGGGAAATGATGTCACGTGCAAAAATTGTGACGGTTCTATTGCTGGTCGTGCTGGCCGGCTGTGAAAAACGGATGAAGCAGGAAGACGCGGGATTGCTGGCGGCGGCGCGTACGGGCCACGCCGGCACCGTCAGAGACATGATCGCGGCGGGCGCAAACGTCAACGTCAAAGACGAGCATGGCAACACGCCTCTGCTTGAAGCGGCGCGCAATGGCCACGACGATGTTGTGCGCGCTCTGCTGGCGGCGGGCGCGGATAAACGAGCTAAGAATGATGATGGCAAGACTGCTCTGATGCTGGCCGTGCAAAACAGCCATGAGGATGCGGCGCGGGCGCTCAGGGAAGCCGGCGAGGTGGAATGATTCCCGCCGGCCGCTAATCCTGTGCGATTCGTCCGATCACCGAGAGCAGGCGGCCCGCGCCGTTTGCTGACGTGCGGCCTTCGCAGCGGTGCGAGAAGAACAGATCGTTCTGGTGCATCGTGCAGTAGTCCGCTACGTAAATACTGTCTTCCGTGAAGCCGCAAAACAATAGCTGCTGGCGGTTGGCGGCGCGTATGTCGAGGTGCGCTTTGCCGCCCTCCTTGAAGTTCACCAGCAAACTCGGCCAGTAGCGGAACTCCGCCTTGAAGCGTTCGATTACGTCTTCGCCGATTTCGTAACATTCCTTACAAGCCGTCGGGCCGAGCGCCGCGATTGAATGGCGCGGATTGAGGCCGTGTTGCCGCATCAGGTCGGCGACCGTGCGCTCGGTGATGCGACCGGCGGTGCCGCGCCAGCCGGCGTGAATCGCCGCTATCACCTTGGCTTCGGTGTCGGCGATCAGGATCGGCAAACAGTCGGCGGTCTGGATGGCGAGCAGCACATCGGTCAAGCGCGTCATCAGCGCGTCGCATTCGTTGCGCGGGCCGCGCGCCTCATCAACCGACTTGATGAAGCAGCGTTCGGTCGAATGGGTCTGCCGCGCGGTGACGATGCTAGCGCCTTCCGCGCCGATGGCTTTGAGAAAGCGGCGGCGGTTTTCGGCGACGTTTTCCGGCGTGTCGCCTTTGAAGGCGGTCAGGTTCAGCGCGTCCTTTGGCAGAGGACTGACGCCGCCCAGTCGCGTGCTGAAGGCGTTCGTGAAACCAGCCTCCGCAAGCGGCTCGCAGACGACGTAGGCGAGGCGGGCCACGCCATCAGGCGTGTCAACGTCGCGCTCGCGCAAGGTGAAGGCGTTCTCGGTCGCTTCATCGAACGCCTCTTCTTCGAGCGCCGCAGTCTTCGTCTTGTCGGCTAACTCTTCGCTCATCGTCCGTCATGCTAACGAGAGACGACCGCGCACGGCAAGCAACTGATGGGCGCGAGTGCGCGACGTTGACACCCTCGCGGCGCGCGGCTTACCCTATCGTTTTATCGTTTGTGACGGAAAGGTGACTGATCATGCTTGACGTGAATTTCGTCCGCGCCAACCTCGACCTTGTCAGGGCCAAGCTCGAACAGCGCGGCTTTCCGCTCGAAGCACTTGACCGCTTCACGGAACTTGACGAGCGCCGCCGCCAGCAGGTGCGTCGGCGTGACGACCTCAACGCCGAGCGCAACCGCGAGAGCCAGGAAATCGGCAAGCTGATGAAGGCCGGCCAGAAAGACGAGGCCGAATCGCGCCGCGCCGCCGTGCGCGATCTTGGCGATCAGATCGCTGCCACCGAAGCCGCGCTCGGCGCGGTCGAAAGTGAATTGAATAACCTGCTGGTGACGATCCCCAACCTGCCCGACGATTCCGTCCCGGTCGGCCGCGACGAGTCGGCTAATCAGGAGATCAAGCGGTGGGGCACACCGCCGACGTTTGACTTTACGCCGCGCGACCACGTTGATCTGGCAACGCAGTTGGGGCTGCTAGACCTCGAACGCGCGGCGAAAATATCGGGAGCGCGATTCGCTATCCTGACCGGCGTAGGCGCAAGGCTCGAACGCGCGCTGATCAACTTCTGCCTCGACCTGCAAACGAAGCGGCACGGCTACACCGAGACGCTGCCGCCGTTCATCGTCAACGCGCAGACTTTGTTCGGCACCGGCCAGTTGCCGAAGTTCGAGGGCGACCTGTTCAAGCTGACCGACGAGCGCGGCCTTTACTTGATCCCGACCGCCGAAGTGCCGCTGACGAATATTTACGCCGACGAGATACTGGACGGCGCGCGGCTGCCGATCAGCCTGACGGCCTACACGCCATGCTTTCGCTCTGAAGCGGGCAGCTACGGCAAAGACACGCGCGGCCTGATCCGCCAGCATCAATTCGATAAGGTCGAGCTGGTGAAGATCGCGCGGCCCGAAGAGTCGTTCGACGAGTTGGAAAAACTGACGCGCGATGCCGAGACGGTGCTTGAGATGTTGGGCCTCGCCTACCGCCGCGTCGTGCTCTCGACGGGCGACATGGGATTTTCGGCGGCGAAGACATACGATCTCGAAGTGTGGCTGCCATCACAAAACACCTATCGAGAGATTTCTTCGTGCTCGAACTGCACGGACTTTCAGGCGCGGCGCGCGCAGATACGGTTCCGCCGCGCGCCAAAGGCGAAAGTCGAGTTTGCGCACACGCTCAACGGCTCGGGGCTGGCCATCGGTCGTTTGTGGCTTGCATTACTTGAGAACTATCAGCAGGCCGACGGCAGCGTCGAGATTCCCGAAGCCTTGCATCCGTATCTTGATCTTGAGCGGATTGAAGCGCGAGGGTGAAAGAAAGCGGGCCATCACACGCAACGCCGAAGCCGTAGAGAGGGTTCTGACTCGGTTTTCGGGCGCGAGCGCGGCGCGACCATCGCGCAACCAGGAGGTGAGGTTCCCGGCTCAAATCGCAGATGATCGCACGTCCATCGCTCGCGCAAGACCAATTCGGCGTCGCGTGTGATGGCCCAAAAAGAGAGCACCATCAGGCGTCTCAAGCTTCCGGCTTATCAACCAGCAATGGCCGTGCCATTCCCGCCGGCTTGAAGCCGTTCCTGTAATTGAAAAGGTTTATGTCAACTGTGTAATGGCGATCATCATTCACCGCATTCAGTTTGACCTTCTTGCATCACGCCGCTACTTGTTTTTGACCGATTGAAGAGGGCGATGATGCGCGCCGCGCTTTGCGGGATGGCTTCTGTCGTGACCGTGAAATCTGCGGCCAGTCGCGCCGTCATCTTGCCCAATAAATCCGGCGTGCAATAGAGCATAAAGCGTTGCTCGGCCTTCATCCGCTCGATCACCGCTGGCAAGACTTCTTCGGCGCGGTCGAGCGCGCGGCTCGTCAGCAGGTCATAGCCTGACAGGTCGAAGCTCTCGACGCGCGCCGTCGCGACGTTGAAATTCGCGAGCGCGAGCGCGTCTGCGGCTTCAGCGAGAAAGAGCGATTTTTTCTGGTTCGCCTCAAGCGCCGTGACCTGCACGTCGGGGCGCAGCACGGCCAGCGCCACCGCCGGAAAACCCGCGCCGCTGCCAATGTCAATTAGAGTGCGCGCCGCGCCAATGAAGCGCCCGCCGAACAGCGAGTCGGCGTAATGCAGCCGCGCCGCTTCGCCGGGCGCGATGATGCGCGTCAGGTTGATGCGCTGGTTCCAAGCGCGCAGCATCGCGTAATGCCTGGCAAGCTGGTTTTGCTGTGCCGCGCTCAATTCGTCAAGGCCATACTCAGACAATGCGGATGTAAGCGCCGTTACAAAATCACTGTTGGTGTCTTCAGGGTTATCTTGCCTAAGGCGATGGCTCATAGCATGACTGTACAGAGAAAAACGCGGCGCGCAAATCTCAACGCGCCTCGCATTCGTGATTAAAGTTATTGCGTCAAATGAGGCGGGCGATTAGAATTCGCCTCGGTAATTGGCTGCATCACCACGCTGGCTACATCAGGTTAGGCAAGTTGTGAGGGATAGATGAAATTGCGTCTGGGCATGTTTGCATGCTGTCTGCTGCTCGTCGGCAATATGCCTTGCGCTGCGCCCGGCGCGTCTGCAAAGCCCGACCCCGACCTGTGGGTCAAAAGAAAAGTTGATGCGTTGGTTCGCGCCGCCCGCGCGGCTTACGATACGGATGACCCGCCGCCGGCTTATGTGCGAGCGGTTCGGTCGCTGGCCGCCGCCATACGACGCCGCCAGCTTGCCGGCGACGAAGTCTTCGCCGACCGCTATCGCGAGCTGGTTGAGTACGTTCAAACCATCTCGCTCAATCAACAGCCCGGCCATGAGCTTGGCTTCGTCGTGCCCGATAAGCAGTACTTCGACGAGACGCGGCGGTACGTGCAGATTCCTGAGTTCCTTATGGATCAGAGCTTCCTGCGCGCGGTCAGCCGCTATGAGACGCTCAATCAGGCGAAGGCGTTTCTGCGGCGGCTTAACTCGACCAGAGCGCCCGCCGATCAACTGATCTTCTTCAGCTACACGTCGCAACACCTGGGGACGCCCGATAATGACGACAGCTATCGCCGGCTCTTGATCATCGTGCCGGGCGACGCCGCAAACGGGCGGCCTGACCAGTGGGTTCAATTCGGCGTGACCGATCCGAAGGTGCGCATACGCACTCGCAATGTTTCGGTCATCACGGCGCTCGCCGGTTCGGACGGGACGTTCAACACGTACTTCAAAGATTACTTCAGAACGTATCGCCGTGATGGCTCGATCACGATCAAAGGGCGATGGGAGCTGGGCTATGGCGATGACAACTGCGCGCGCTGCCACAAGAGCGGCGTCCTGCCCATCTTTCCCGAACCGGGCAGCGTCAGTGCGAACGAGCAGCCGATGGTCGCGGCCGTCAATCAACTCTTTCTGACTTATGGCTCGCCGCGCTTCGACAAGTACCTGGACGCGCGCAAGCTCGGCCCCGGACTCGGCTCGGCCCGCTGGGAGATGCGCCGTCAACGCTTCGGCGAAGGCTTCAGTCGAACGACGGTGGGGCAGGCCATGAGCTGCACGACCTGTCACCATTACGAAGGACTCGGAGCTTTCAACTGGCCGATGGATCAGGCTACCATTAGTTCATATATCAAAGGCGGCCAGATGCCATTCGGCAGCAAGTTGAACGCCGCCGAGCGCGACGAGCTGTATGACAAACTGATCGAAGAGTATTTCGCCACAAGCGACGCCAATCCCGGCATCTTGAAGTCGTGGCTTTTAGGCAAGCTGCGATAGACCGGGCCGGCCCGAACCGCCCGCCCGATAATGGAAGGTAGATTACAATGGCCAAACGATTTCGCGCCGAGCTGATCAAAGATGACAACAGCACGGCGACGGCTGTCGAGATTCCCTTCGATGTGCCGAAGACCTTCGGCACGCGGGCGCGTGTGCCGGTGTGCGGCACCATCAACGGTTTTCCTTATCGCAGCTCGATCTTTCCGATGGGCGGCAAGCACTGGTTAGTCGTCAATCGGCAGATGCGCGAAGGCGCAAAAGCGAATGCCGGCGAGATCGTCAGAGTCCATATGGAACGCGATGACGCGCCGCGCACCGTCGAAGTGCCTGCGGATTTGGCTCGCGCCTTGAAGGCGAGCCGCGCCGCGCAGGCTGCGTGGGACAAAGCCAGCTACACGCATCGCAAGGAGTACGTGCAGGCCATCGAAGGGGCTAAGCGACCGGAAACCCGCGCTCGCCGCATCGAGAAAGCCATCGCGGAACTGACGGCGAAAGCCGCGGCGAAGAACGCATAGCCAACCACAAAGTCGCGCGTTTTGCGTTCGGTGAATTGCCCCCGTATAATTCTGTTTCACCATTATGACCCACGAACACGAAACGGTCCTCATTCTCGATTTCGGCGGGCAATACACGCAATTGATCGCGCGGCGCGTGCGCGAGCTTGGCGTCTACTCCGAAATCGTTCCCTTCAATACTCCGGTTGACGAGTTGCGCCGCCGCCAGCCGCGCGGGCTGATCCTGTCGGGCGGGCCGTCGTCGGTTTACGAAGAAGGCGCGCCGCACCCCGACCCGGCGGTGCTTGATCTCGGCGTTCCCGTGCTCGGCATCTGCTACGGCGTGCAGTTGATGGCTTACTTCCTCGATGGCGAAGTGTTGCCTTCATCGCGGCGCGAGTACGGCCATGCGGAGCTTGAAGTGAAGCCGGGCAGTCGCCTGCTCGCCGGCATCCCGTCGCCCGTGAAAGCATGGATGAGTCACGGCGATTACGTCAGCCGCGCGCCCAAAGGCTTTGATGTAACCGCGACTACAGAAGCGGCCATTGGCGCAGTCGAAGACACGGCGCGCGACCTGTACGGCGTGCAGTTCCATCCCGAAGTCGCGCACACGCCGCAAGGCAAAGACGTGCTGCGCAACTTTCTGATCAACGTCTGTCGCCTGCGCGGCGACTGGACGATGGCTTCATTCATCGAGACGACAGTGGCCGAGATACGCGAGCGTGTCGGCGACGGTCAGGCGGTGTGCGGTTTGTCGGGCGGCGTCGATTCGTCGGTGGCGGCGGCGCTCGTGGCGCGCGCGATAGGCCACCGGCAGACCTGCATCTTCGTTGACACGGGGCTGCTGCGCAAGAACGAATTTGAAGAAGTGCTCGACGCCTATCGCGAGATGAATCTCAACGTCATCGGCGTCGCGGCGGGCGAGCGGTTTTTGACGCGGCTGGCGGGCGTCACCGATCCCGAACGCAAGCGCAAGATCATCGGCAACGAGTTCATCGAAGTCTTTCAGGAAGAGGCGCGGCGGCTCGGCCCGGTCGAGTATCTCGTGCAGGGCACGCTCTATCCCGACGTGATCGAATCGGTTTCGGTAAAAGGCCCGTCGGCGGTCATCAAGTCGCATCACAACGTCGGCGGTTTGCCCGAGAAGATGCATTTGAAATTGATCGAGCCGCTGCGCGAGTTGTTCAAAGACGAAGTGCGGCGCGTGGGCCGCGAGCTGGGACTCCCGGAAGAGATCATCGGGCGGCAGCCGTTTCCGGGGCCGGGCCTTGCAGTGCGCATCCTTGGCGAAGTGACGGCAGACCGTGTCGCGCTCTTACAGGAAGCGGATCGAATCGTCATCGAAGAGATTCGCCGCGCCGACCTTTACGATCAGATATGGCAAGCCTTCGCCGTGCTGCTGCCGGTCTCTTCGGTAGGCGTGATGGGCGACTGCCGCACGTACGAGAACGCCGTTGCGGTGCGCGCGGTTGATTCGCTCGACGGCATGACGGCCGACTGGTCACGCCTGCCTTACGAGGTGCTGCAACGAATCTCTTCGCGCATCGTCAGCGAAGTGCGCGGCGTCAATCGCGTCGTCTATGATGTCAGCAGCAAGCCGCCGTCAACGATTGAGTGGGAATAATCAAACCTGGGAGCGCGGGCATCTTGCCCGCCGGTCTGACGCTTGCGCGAGATTGCGGGCCAGACGCCCGCGCTCCCAGGACTGCCTTCAGCCATGAGCGTCTGCTATGACGAAACGCACCAAATTAATCGGCGAGGTGCTGGATGGCAAGTACCAGCTCGACAAGCTGCTCGGACAGGGCGGCATGGGCGCGGTCTATCGCGCCACGCACCTGGGCACCAAGCGGCCCGTGGCGCTCAAGGTCATCGCGCCGCAGTTCATGGCCAACACCGAGTTCGTCGAACGCTTTCGCCGCGAAGCCGAAGCCGCCGGCCGCCTGCGCCATCCGAATGTAGTCAATGTCACGGACTTTGGTTTCGCGCAGGTGGGGCGCGAGCCGGTCGCTTACCTGGTGATGGAATACCTCGACGGCGGCTCGCTCGGCGATATGCTGAAAGAGCGCGGCAGGCTGCCGCTGCCGCTCGTCACCGACATCCTTGAGCAGATTTGCCTGGCGGTCGGCAACGCTCACAAACTCGGCGTCATTCACCGCGACCTCAAACCGGATAACATCTGGCTGCAACCCGACGGGCGCGGCGGCTACATCGCCAAAGTGCTCGACTTTGGGCTGGCCAAGCTGCGCGACCCGAACGAGCTTCACTTGAGCGACGGCACGCAGGCGGCGGGCGAGACGACTCAGGTGACGAACCGGGACACGCAGATGATGCAGGCGGGCACGCCAACCACTGCGCGACAGACCGAGCGCATGAACCTTCGCACGACTGCGCCGGTTCTTGATAACGACGGCGCGACCTTGATTCAAACCGAGATTCAAACCGACGCCGCGGCTGATACGGCCTTCGATGAAGGCGCGACCCTCGTGCAAGCCAATCCCCCGAATGAGCAGAACGAAGACGCGACGCTCATTGCGTCGCCGCCGCAGGAAGACGAGCCTTCGTTATCGTCAAGTAGTATGCGCTCGGCGTCGGGCCGCTCGTCCGTCAACAGCCTGAGCGGCGATAGCTCTGCGGTTGACCTCACGCGGGTCGGCGCGATCATGGGCACGCCACTTTACATGTCGCCCGAACAATGCCGCAGCGAAGCACTCGACGCGCGCTCGGACATCTACAGCCTCGGCGTCATCGTCTATCAGGCGCTGGCGGGCGAAGCGCCGTTCAAGGGCGACATGACCGAGTTGATGCGCAAGCATTGTGATGACGCGCCGCCGCCGCCGGGCGACAAGCGCCCGGACTTGCCCGCCGCCGTCGCCGAGCTGATCATGACGACGCTGGCGAAGGACCCTGCCGAGCGCCCGCCGACCGCCGAAGCTTTCGCCAGCGCCTTCCGCGCCACTGCCGAAGGCGAGGCGCAAATCCTGCGCGCCGCTAAGTCGCATTACTACACTTCGCAGCGCGTCTTCTTCCTGATGTCGCTGGTCATCTACGTGCCGTGCGCGCTGCTGACGTTTGCGGCGAGCCTGACGCTCAACCCGCTGCTGGCGCATTCGCCGGCCGCGACGTTGGTGTTCTACATTGCGTTGTACTTGCTGGTGCTGCTGGCGACGCGAATCAGCACCGCTGCCTGCACGCTGGCGACGGCTGAGATACGGCAGAAATCCGCCGCCGCCGTAAAGCTCAAAGCAATCGTCCGGCCGCTAGCCGCCCGCTTGCCGGCGATTGCGGCGACCACCGTGCAGAGTTTGGCGCGCACCCTCTTCGGCCTGTTGAAACTCGTCGTGCCCGGCATGCGGGCTTATGTGGATTACGCGCTCGCGCCATCGGCAGTGGTGATGGAAGACGTGCGCGGCGCGGCGGCGCTGTCGAGGTCAAAGCGGCTGATCGGCCCGCTGCGCTCAATCACCGCCGCGCTGCTGGCGCGCGATTTCGGCATCGGCTTATCGTCGCTGTTGTTGTTTCCCTTCATGACGGTCGTGATGGCAATGATCTTCGGCGGCACGCGGGCCGACGCGCTGTCGGCCATGATGGTGCCGTCGCTCAGGAACTTCATCGTCATCTATTGCTGGTTTCTGCTGACCATCATGCACACGGTCTATAGCGCGGTGCCGATAGCAACGCTCTACTTCAAAGCGCGACAGGCCCGCGGCGAATTGCTCGACGAGCAAGGTACACGCGACTGGCAGGCTGAGACCATCAAGCGGCCCGGCAGGATGAGCCGCGCCGCCATCCTCTGGCTGGTCGTGCCGCTCGCGATGTTGATTTATATGGTGCTGTCTTCGTTCACCGGCTTCGGCTTTGGCGAAGACTCGTTGATCGAAGCGGCGCGCAAAGGCCGCCAGCAAACGGTCGCACGGCGGCTGGCGGCGGGCGCGAATCCGAATGACAGCCGTATGAGCACGACGGTGCTGATGTTCGCCGCCAAAGATGGGCAGGCCGGCATTGTCAGCGACTTGTTGAAGGCCGGCGCGAAGCTCGACGTGAAAGACAACGATGGCGACACGGCGCTGATGTACGCGGCGATAGACGACCGCGCCGACGTGGTGAGGGCATTGCTCAATGCCGGCGCGGACGTGAACAGTAAAAACTTGAATGGCGACACGCCGCTGCTGGCCGCGTCGGCCCGAGGCCGCGTCGATGTCGTCCGGCTGCTGCTGGCGGCGGGGGCCGACCTGAGCGTCAAGAATCAAAAAGGCCAGACCGCCTTGTCGCGGGCCGAAGAGGAAGGCCACACAGAGGTCGTTCAACTGCTCAAGAGCGCCGGGGCCACTGCCGGCCAGTGAACGACAGAGGCAATCAGCGATGGAAGACCTGCAACCGTCACCCGTCAAGCCAATCATCTCGTTTGCCGATGTCGAAAAACTCGACGTGCGCGTCGGCACCATCCTGCGCGTTGAAGAGGTGAAGGGCTCGGATAAGCTGTTGAAGCTGACGGTTGATTTCGGCGACCATCGGCGCACGATACTGGCCGGAATGAAACAGGAGCGCGACGACCCGCGCGAAGTCGAAGGTCGCCAGGCGCTGTTCGTCGTCAACCTTGCGCCGAAGAAGATGATGGGCGAAACGAGCGAAGGGATGCTGTTCGACATCGGCTACGCCGACGGCGTCAAGCCCGCGCTCGCGGTGCCCGAACGCCCGATGCCCAACGGCGCACGCGCCGGCTGATCGCGAGCCTCGCCGATTTGAATTGTAATCCAGATGACATCAATGCGACTGGGCCGAAAAAATCATTCAGGAGGTCAAGCGTGCCGCAAACGTCATTAAAAACCGGAGCCTTTCAAGATTACGTCACGGTCGCCGAACGAATCGAGAAGTTTTACGAGCGTTACCCCGAAGGCCGCATCATTACGCACATCGTCGAGCACGACGCCGAGCGCGGCTTCATCCTGATGCGCGCGGAAGTCTACCGCAACGCCGACGACGCCGAGCCGGTGGCCAGCGGCCATGCCTACGAGTTGAAGTCTGAAGGTTATGTGCAGCGCACCAGCTACATCGAAGTTTGCGAAACATCGTCAGTAGGCCGCGCGCTGGCGATGGCCGGGTTTGAAGTGCGGCGCGGCATCGCCAGCCGCGAAGAGATGGAAAAGGTCGCGCGCTTCTCGCAGGAAAAACCGGCGCGGCGTGAGCCTGCAACGGCGGCCCCCACTACACCGAAAAAACAAGCGCCGGCAGAACCGGCCGCCAATCCTGAATCGTTGGCGACTGACGAACAAAAGGCCGAAATACTCAAGCACCTGGAAAAGCTGCGGCCCAATGACCGAAAGTCGCAGCGGTCGCTACTGATGGATTTGACCGGCAAACAGTCGCGCGATAATTTAACTCAAGAAGAAGCCATCAAGCTGCTGGTCAGACTCAAGGACGAGCCGCCCTGGTAATCAACCCGCCGCTCACTTCCGTGTCGAAAGATCAAGCTAGGCGAGCCGCCGCACCAGCATGATGGCTTTCGCCGGGTGGCGGTCGAGCACCTTGAAGCGCGCGTCGAAGTCGTCGGGCTGCGCGCCATCGCGCAAGTCCACAATCGCCAACTGCGCGTCCGGTATGCGCTCGGGCGAGCCGAAGACGCGATAACGCGAGGCGCGCACCGAGGTCAGCTTGATGTCGATGTCCATAGAGCGTTCGGCTTCCGGCAGACTCAGTACTTTCATCGTCCTTATCCTTCTACAAGTCTTCGAGCAGTCGCGGCAGCGATGCGTAATCGGCGATGACGAAATCGGCAGCCGTCATTTCGTCTTCGCGCATTGGCGTCACGCCCGTAAAGCGAATCGCCCGGTAGCCGGCTCGCTTCGCGCCGACGATGTCGGTGAATTCCAGGTCGCCGATGTGGGCGATCTCGCCGGGCGCGGCGGCAAGCTGCGCGGCGGTCTTTTCAAAGACCCGGCGGTGCGGCTTTGAACAACCGGCCTCGTCTGAAAAGACCAGCGAATCGAAGTGGCCGAGCAGATCATTGTCGGCGAGTACCTGCTTCAATATGCGGCCCGGCGAAAAACCCACGTCGGAAATGATCCCGAGGCGATAGCGGCCCGCCAGTCGTTCGAGCGCCGGGCGCACGCCATCAATTAAAACCGGCGGACGTTCGAGAATGCCCTCTTCAAACGCCCTGACCACATCGGCCATCGCGTCGTCGGGCAGAGACGCTTCGAGGTGCGCGAGGATGCGGCCCAATCGCTCGGCGGTCGTCAGCGTGCGGTGTTCGCCGCGCCAGATTTGATCATGTGATTTAGCTTCCACATGGCAAGCCGCTTCCAGTTGCGCGCCGCTGTAGTCGCCGCACTCGCGCAGGGCGTCCTGAAGCAAGCGCAGGCGGGTCTGCTTGTAGAGCGCATAGCCGCCCGGTTGCTCCGTGAACAACGTATTCCAAAAATCAAACGAGATCGCTCGTATCGCCACGCCGCACTGATCCTCCTTGATCGCCGTCTGCTCGTATATTGCCATCCGGGCGATGAAGATTCCAAGCCTATGCCGGGCTCTCGCCGACCCGGCGCAGCGCAAATTCACATTCGCCGCGCCAGGTGGTATAACATACGCGGTCAATTTGTCGAATCGGCCCACACGTTCGGCTCAAAAGGAGGTCGCTATGAAGAGACTGCGTTTGCTCATCGCCCTGATGGTGTTGTTTGCGCCCGCGTCCGCACTGGCGCAGGAAGGCTTCCCGCTGTTCACCACCGATTTTCCGCCCGAAGAGTTCGCCGCCCGTCGCGCGAAAATCTGTGACGCCATTGGCGAGAACGGCATCGCGATTATTCAAGGCGCGCCGAGCCCCGCCGGCTACACGCGCTTTCGCCAGTCGAACGAGTTTTATTACCTTTGCGGCGTCGAAGTGCCGCACGCTTACCTGCTGATCGATGGCGCGTCGCGGCGCGCGACGCTCTACCTGCCGCACCGCAACGAAGGGCGCGAGCGTGGCGAGGGCAAGATGTTGTCTGCCGAAGACCGCGAGCAGGTGCGCCAACTCTCCGGGGTTGACGCCGTGTTCGGCACCGACGTGTTGAACGAGCACCTCGTGCGCTATGCCTTTTCTAAGCGCACGGCCTACACGCCCTACAGCCCCGCCGAAGGGTTTGCAATGAGCCGCGACCTCGCCATGCGCGCAGTCGCCGACCGCGCCGCCGACCCGTTCGATGGCGTGCCGTCGCGCGAAGGCATGTTCGTGCAGACCTTGCGCGCGCGCTTTCCTGTGCTCGACGTGAAAGACCTGTCGCCCGCGCTCGACGCGCTGCGCCTGATCAAGAGCCCGCGCGAGATCGCCTTGCTGCGCAAAGCGACGCGCCTGTCGGGGCTGGCCTTGATGGAGGCGATGCGCTCGACCGAGCCGGGCATACAGGAGTACGAGCTTGACGCGATGGCAAAGTACGTTTACTACCGCAACGGTGCGCAGGGCGAGTCGTATTATTCGCTGATCGCCAGCGGGCCGAACGCCATCTATCCGCATTACAACGTCGGCAAGCGGCGCATGCAGGACGGCGATTTTCTGCTCATGGACTTCGCGCCCGATGTCGGTTATTACCAGTCCGACCTGACGCGCATGATGCCGGTCAATGGCAAGTTCAACCCGTGGCAGCGTGAGCTGTACGGCTTTTACCTCGGCTGTTATCAGGCCATCCTGAAAGCCATTCGCCCCGGCCTGACGCCGCAGGCCATCAAGCAGGAGGCCGTCAAAGAGATGGAGCGGTTGCTTGCCGCATCGAAGTTCTCCAAGCCGGTTTATGAAAAAGCGGCGCAGCAATTCGTCACGGCTTATGCGGCGGGGGCGAAGAATCCGCGCACGGGGCTGGGCCACTGGGTCGGCATGGCGACGCACGACGTTGGCGAATACGACGGCAGCCCGCTGCGCGCCGGCATGGTCTTCACGATAGAGCCGGCCCTGACCGTGCCCGAAGAGAAAATTTATATTCGCCTCGAAGACATGATCTTGATCACCGACACCAAAGCCGAAGTCCTATCCGACTTCGTACCGATGGATATGGACGGCATCGAGCGGCTGATGAAAGAAGACGGCATGCTGCAACGCTACCCGCGCGACGCCGAGAATCAGCACTGATTGTTTTAGGGAAAAACACATCCGGGAGATAAAAGGAAAAGCGACCCTGGTAGGAATCGAACCTACGGCCTCAACGTCCGGAGCGTTGCGCTCTATCCACTGAGCTACAGGGCCGGCAGAAGCATAATGGCAAACATCCGTTGCTCGTGTCAATGCGCGGGCAAAACTGAAATGGCAAGCGATTGCCTGCTTGAAAGGAAACTCTCATGCAAACTGTGATCGAAGATTTGCAGCGCGCGGTTGATGACGCCGCCGCGCAGTTCGCGCAGTTCAACGACGCTGACGCCGCCAGCCCTCTGGCGACCGGCAAGTGGTCGCGCAAACAAGTGCTCGGCCACCTGATCGATTCAGCCGCCAACAATCACCAGCGTTTCATCCGCGCACAACTCGACGGCCCGCACGCCTTCCCCGGCTACGAGCAGGAAGCCTGGGTCGAGCGCAACGGTTATGCCGATACCGCGTGGAGCGATCTGGTCGCGCTCTGGCGGGCTTACAATCTGCACCTGCTGCGCGTCATCGCGCGCATCCCTCAGGACAAGCTCGACGTGACCTGCACGGTTGGCAATAACCCGCCGATGACGCTCGGCTTCATCATCGAAGATTACGTGAAGCATTTGCGGCACCATCTACAACAGATCGCCGGTTGAAGTGGCGTGCCTCGGCTTGTAAACGGAAATAGCGAAAAGGAGGACTCCTCGAATGACCGCAAAAGTGAACCGGCAGTGGCGGCTTGCCTCGCGCCCGGTCGGGTTGGTGCAGGATAGTAATTTCAATTTCGTCGAATCGAGCGTGCCGGAGCTGAACGACGGCGAATTCCTGGTGCGCAATGTTTACCTGTCGCTCGACCCGACCAATCGCGGCTGGATGAACGCGGCGGATACTTACCTGCCGGCCATCCAGATTGGCGACGTGATTCGCGGCGGCGCGCTCGGCGTTGTCGAAGCTTCGCGTAATGGCAATTTTCCTGAAGGCGCTATCGTACAGGGTCTGTTCGGCTGGCAGGATTACGTCGTCAGCGACGGGCGCAGCGCGAGCCTGCTGCCGCATGACAAGAAGATTCCGCTGACGGCGCACTTCGGATTGTTCGGCCACATCGGCATAACGGCCTACTTCGGCCTGCTCGACGTTGGCAAGCCGCAGCCGGCCGAGACGCTCGTCGTCTCAGCCGCGGCGGGCGCGGTCGGCTCGCTGGTCGGCCAGATCGGCAAGATCAAAGGCTTGCACGTTGTCGGCATTGCCGGCGGCCCGGAGAAGTGCCGCTGGCTCACCGAAGAACTCGGTTTCGACGCGGCGATTGATTACAAGAACGAGTCGGTGAGCGACGGCTTGAAGCAGCACTGTCCGAACGGCATTGATGTTTATTTCGAGAACGTCGGCGGCGAAATTCTCGATGCCGTGCTCATGCGCATCAACCTCGGCGCGCGCATTCCGCTGTGCGGCCTGATCTCGCAGTACAACGCCTCAAAGCCTGTGCCCGGCCCTTACAATCTGGTGCAGTTGATCATCAAGCGCGCACGGATCGAAGGCTTTCTGGTCTCGGATTACATGCCGCGCGCGATGGAAGCCATCTTGGAGCTAGGCAAATGGTGGATGGAGGGCCGCATCAAGTACCGCATCGATGTCGTCGAAGGGTTGGAGCACGCGCCCGCTGCGCTCAACAAGTTGTTCGACGGCTCGAACACCGGCAAGCTCATCGTTAAGGTATCGGACGAGCCGGCGTGAACCGAATCTACAATGCCCGCTCGCTCCTACACGCGATGAATTTAATTGCAATTCGGTGAGCGAGCGGGTATCTTTTAGGGCGATGAAATTCTGATTCCCACCAAACGTTGCTTCCTCTGTGACAGATGCGCCCGCCCGAGCGCGCGGCGGTCTGGCGAAACATCATCCGCTCCGAACCCGTAGAGAAAATTTATGCAACAAACGAATGAGCCATTGGAATCTGTCTCGGCCGTGGCTGCGGCGCGCAGCGCCGAGCGGCCCCCGTCGTGGCTGGCGACTCTGCGCGAAGCTTTCGCCGGCTCGCGCCAGGATTTCACCGAAGGCAGCATCCGCCGCGCCATCGTGTTGCTGGCCGTGCCGATGGTGCTGGAGACCGCGATGGAGTCGCTGTTCGGCATCGTCAACGTCTTCTGGGTGGCGCACCTCGGCAAAGAGTCGGCGGCAGCGGTCGGCATCACCGAATCACTGCTAACGATCATCTTCGCCATTGCGATGGGCTTGAGCATGGCGACGACGGCGATGGTCGCGCGGCGCATCGGCGAGAAGGATCAGCACGGCGCATCGGTCGCGGCATTTCAAGCCATCGCCATCGGCATAGGCGTGTCGGTGCCGGTTGGCCTGATCGGCATCTTCTTCACGCCGCACCTGTTCCATTTGATGGGCACGTCCAGTGAAGTGCTGGCGGCGGGCGGCGGCTACAGTCGCGTGATCATCGGCGCGAACGTCGTCATCATGCTGCTGTTCCTGAACAACGCCATCTTTCGCGGCGCGGGCGACGCCGCCATCGCCATGCGTTCGCTCTGGTTCGCGAATGTGATCAACATCATTCTCGACCCGTGCCTGATCTTCGGACTGGGGCCGTTCCCGCGCCTGGGCGTGACGGGATCGGCTATTGCTACGACCATCGGGCGCGGGGCCGGGGTTATCTTGCAGTTTTACCTGCTCTCGTCGGGCACGGCCCGCGTCAAGCTGAGCGCGCGGCGGTCGGGGCTCGATTTCGGCGTGATGCTCAAGTTGCTGCGTGTGTCGGTCGGCGGCATGTTTCAATTCCTCGTGGCGACGGCGAGCTGGCTCGGCCTGATGCGCATCGTCTCGCAGTTCGGCGATGCGGCCGTAGCGGGTTACACGATAGCGATCCGCATCATCATCTTCGCGCTGCTGCCGTCGTGGGGCATGAGCAACGCGGCGGCGACGCTGGTAGGGCAGAACCTCGGCGCGGGCAAGCCCGACCGCGCCGAGCGTTCGGTGTGGGTAACAGGGCTGACGAACATGACGTTTCTGGGTGTGGTGACGGTCATCTTTTTGATTCTGGCCGAGCCGTTGATTCGCATCTTCACGACGGATGCGGCGGTCGTGCCATATGGCATCGATGCGCTGCGTTACATCAGCTACGGCTACGTGTTTTATGCTTATGGGATGGTGATGGTAGCGGCCTTTAATGGAGCGGGAGACACGACGACGCCGACGTGGATCAACCTGGGCTGTTACTGGCTGCTGCAAATCCCGCTGGCGTATACGATGGCGAAAGTCGTGGGCCTGGGCGCGCAAGGCGTCTTTCTGGCGATCACGATAGCCGAGTCCTTCCTCGCGGTCATCGGCATTCTGATGTTCCGCCGAGGCGCGTGGAAGACGCGGCAGATTTAACCCGAACGCGCCGGCTGACGACGCTCGTTCAGCCGGCGCGCTCCGTCTTTACTCCTCAAGCTGTTCGTGATTGCCAGTCTTCGCTAATTTGCCGAGCAGCGGCAATTGACCACTCACGCCCTCAGGCGCGCACACCGGGACTGGCGCGTCAGGCGTCAGGCTGACGGCTTCACTTGTGACTTCCAAAGACTCAACGTTGAGGTTTTGAGTCTCACGCGCGAGACTCGGAATCTCACGCGCGAGACTCGGAATCTCACGCTTGAGACTCAAAACCTCAAGCGTGAGATTTCAAGACTCGACGTTGAGACTCTGACTCTCGCGCGTGAGATTTCAGGACTCAACGTTGAGGTTCAGAATCTCTCGCGTGAGATTCTGAACCTCACACGTCAGACTCAGAACCTCAAGCGTGAGGCTCGGAACCTCAAACGCCTGCCGCGCCGCTATACCTTGTAGGGGCAGGGCTCGTCCCTGCCCGGATCGCCGCAGGCGATGACTGTCATGGCGCTCCCGCGCCATCCGGGCAGGGACAAGCCCTGCCCCTACAAATGAACGCAATTGAAACCCGCTCTAGGCGCTGGGCTTGGCGGCTTTCTTTTGCTTACTGGCCCGCTGGAAGCGTTCGCCTAGCTGTGCCGCGACCGGCTTCAGGCCCGGCGTCGCTTTGGCGGCGGCCTTGATGTAGGTGTAGACCTGATTGGCTTGCTGCATCGCTTCGCCGCCGACCGCCAGCCGCGTGTCGTCGATCTGCGAGGCGACCGAACTGGCCAGCGTGCCGAGTTCCGTCAGCACCGTAAACAAATCTACGTCGCGCTGAAAGGCTGCGGTGCTGAAACTGACCGGCAGGATGGTCGGGTTGTCCTGCGCCGCTGTTAGCGCGTTCGTCACAAATGACAGGCTGTCCGGCCCGGTCTTGAAGATCGTTTTGCGCTCCGCCGCTGTCAGGTTCACCAGAAATGGCAGCTTCTGCAAGATCGTCTTGAAAGCGTCCTTCACCGCTTGCAGGTCGGCATCCGTCAGCGTTGCGTCGATGTTCTGTAGTGGCATGATTCAACTCCTCCTTTAGTGATTTAGATGGTGGTTCCCGGTTTCCCTCTGGTAAGCCCTTTGTAATGCACGTAACTTTATCCCGCTGTCAATCCGGCGTCAAGAATTCACTCGCAACTTTGTTACGGCCCGCTTCCGGTGTATAGTTCGGGAATCATCTGAACTTCAGAAGGAGACGCCTATGATGCGAAGGGCTTGCTTGATTCTCGCCTGCCTGCTGACCGTCAGCGCCATCGCCATTGCGAAGACCAATCGCCTGAACAATGCCAACGGCACGAAGGTGAATATTGATTCCGGTGCTATCTCCGGCCTCACGGTCGGCGCGAATAACGAGGTGCGCGTCTATAAAGGCATCCCGTTTGCCGCGCCGCCTGTCGGAGAACTCCGCTGGAAAGCGCCGCAGCCGGTTAAAGCCTGGACGGGCGTGCGCGCTTGCACCGAGTTCGGCCCGTCGTGCCCGCAGCCGAACTTGCTCGAACGCATCTATGGTCAGAAGCTCGGCCCGACCAGCGAAGATTGCCTCTATCTCAACGTCTGGACGGCGGCGGTTAACCCTTCCGATAGGCTGCCCGTGATGGTGTGGATACACGGCGGCGGCTACACGATGGGATCGGGCGCGACGCCGGCTTATGACGGCGCGGCGCTGGCTCGGCAAGGCGTCGTGCTGGTGACGATCAACTATCGCTTAGGCCCGTTCGGCTGGCTGGCGCACCCGCAGCTCTCGAAAGAATCGCCCAACCATACGTCGGGCAACTACGGCTTGCTCGATCAGATCGCCGCGCTCGAATGGGTGCGCCGCAACATCGCAGCCTTTGGCGGTGATGACAAGCGCGTGACGATCTTCGGCGAATCGGCGGGCGCGGGCAGCGTCTGTTATCTGATGGCCTCACCGCTGGCGCGACGCCTCTTCCAACGCGCGATTGCCGAAAGCGGCTCGGCCTTTGGCGCGAATCGCCACCTGCGCGAAAGCTGGTACGGGCAGGAGTCCGCTGAAGCACTCGGCGAGCGCGTCGCCCGCGAGATGGCAGGCAATCAGGCGGGCGACCCCATCGCCGCGCTGCGCGCCAAGAGCGCCGAAGAGATATTGAACGGCAGCAACGTCGCCACGTCTTCGTTCTTTTCGGGCGACGGCAATCGCTTCGCACCGATTGTTGACGGCTGGGTGATACCCGACGACCCCGGCGCGATCTTTGAATCGGGCAAGCAGGCCAACGTGCCGCTCATCGTCGGCACTAACGCCGACGAAGGCTCGATCTTCGTGCTCTCGCTGCCGCTGAACTCCGTCGAGGCGTATCGCGCGCTGGCTCAGCGTGTCTACGGCGCTCACGCCGACGAAATGCTGGCGATGTACCCGGCTAATGACGCGAGCGAGATTCGCAGCGCCCTCAGCCGCAACATCACCGACTCGTTCTTCGTCGCCGGGGCGAGGTACTTTGCGGAAACGGAGAGTAAGGTCAACAACAAAACGTTCGTTTACCATTTCACGCACATCTCAGCCGACCCGCGCCGACGGATGCTCGGCGCGTTCCACGCCTCCGAGATTCCTTATGTGTTTCTGACGCAGGACGGCGGCTTCGGGACTTACGACGAAAAAGATCACGAGCTGGCGCGCGTGATGAGCGGCTACTGGGTGCAGTTCGCCACTACCGGCGACCCGAACGGCGCGGGCCGTCCCGCGTGGCCGAAGTACACGGCGGCTTCGGATCAGCACATCGAATTCGGCGACCGGATCGCCGTCAAGACTAACCTGCGCAAACCGGCGGTTGACCTGTTCGAGCGCATCGCTACGGAACGGCGCGGCAAGCGTAAGGTCGTCGGCGACCGTTGAGGGCTAGGAGCGCGGGCAACACGGCCCGTATGCTTATCCTGGGAGCGCGGGCATCTTGCCCGCATGGTTTCGCATGCGAGAGACTGGCGGGCGAGACGCCCGCGCTCCCAGGAAAGACCGCGATACTGTTTGAGGTTATGGAAATCAATCTCGGCCACTTTCTGATTCGCGACTGGCGGCACGGCGACGAAGAATCGCTCGTGCGCCACGCCAACAACCCGAAAATCTGGCGCAACGTGCGCGACCGCTTTCCTCATCCTTACACGCTCGACGATGCGATGTGGTGGATAGATCACGCGAACGGCGAAGACCCAATGACCAGCTTCGCCATTGTCGTCGATGGTGAAGCGGTCGGCGGTATCGGCTTCTTCAGGCAGGAGGACATCTTTCGCCGCTCGGTCGAGATCGGCTACTGGCTCGGCGAAGCCTTCTGGGGACGCGGCATCGTCACCACAGCCGTGCGCGCGATGAGCGATTACATCTTCGCGAACTTCGACGTGTGCCGCATCTATGCGGGCGTCTTCGAGTGGAACCCCGCTTCGATGCGCGTGCTCGAAAAGGCCGGCTACATTTGCGAAGGCCGCATGCGCAAAGCCGCCACCAAAGACGGGCAGACGATTGACGAATTCGTTTATGCGCTGATCAAAGAAGAGTGAAGAGTGATGAGTGATGAGTGATGAGCGATAAGAAGAGAGGCTACCATTCGTGATCTTATCGGCTCATCCCACTTGCTTACTCATCACTCATCACTCTTCACGGCTGCGAGGGCGGCGCGGACCAGACGGATGAAACGTGCCAAAAGAGGATAAAGCAGATGGGGTGTTTTACCTTTCGCGCTTCATCCGTCCAGTGCGCGCCGCCTTGCGCTGGCGTCCGTTGATAAGGCCATCAGCCTAAGTTAAAATGGGCGCGGCTTCAGGACTGCCAGCCGCGCCGGCAACGAGCGTCGGACGCAAGATATAGCCGGCACCGCCCGCATGTCCTCAGAAACCGCTCAAAATTTTCTCAAATAGAGTTCTCAAAGCCCGTATGACCATGCCACAGCCGCCAATATATGAGTTTGGCCGGTTCCGTCTCGACGCCGCTGAGCGCACCTTGCGGCGCGGCGACGAAACGGTGCCGCTGACGCCGAAAGTCTTCGGCATCCTGCTGGCGCTGGTCGAAAACAGCGGGCGCGTCGTCGGCAAAGAAGAGCTGATGCGCCAGGTCTGGCCCGACAGCTTTGTCGAGGAAGGCAACCTGACGCAGAACGTTTCGCTGCTGCGCAAGGCACTCGGCGAGACGACCGACGGCAAGTCTTACATCGAGACCGTCGCGCGGCGCGGCTATCGCTTTGTGGCGAGCGTCACACAGCCGAGCAATGGTCAGATGGCGGATATGCCGGTCGCCGCCGAAAGCGCGATGGTCGAAGTCGCGGCACCTGCCGGCGATAACGGCGCGGCGACCTCGATGATTGCCGCGCCGACGGCCCTCGTACCGCCTGCCGTCAGGAGCGCCGCGCCTATCACGGCTCGCGTCGAGCCAATTATCGCCGCGCGTGCCGGCCTCCTGGGCCGCCTGCGTAAGCGCCGTATCGCCCTCGTCGCAGGCGTCACGCTGCTCGTCATCGCTTCAGCCGTCGTCTACTTTTCGCGCACCGGCAAAGCCGTCGGCAGCGGCAACATTGACTCGATAGCCGTGCTGCCGTTCGTCGCCGATGCCGGCGATGCCGAAACCGAATTTCTCAACGACCGCCTCGCCGAAAGCCTGATCAACAACCTCGCGCAACTGCCGAAGCTGCGGGTCGTGCCGCGCAGCCTGTCGTTGAGCTATAAAGGCGGCACGGACGATCTGCAAAAGGTCGGACGCGAGCTTGGCGCGCGGGCCGTGCTGACGGGGCGCATCCACCGGCAGGGCGACGCCTTGAGCATTCAGGCAGACCTGATCGACGTGGCCAACGTCTCGCAAGTCTGGGGGCGGCATTACGACCGCAAGATCGCCGACCTGTTGCTGCTGCCGGAAGACATCTCGAAAGACATCTTTGAAAACCTGCGGCTGAAGCTCAGCGTCGAAGAGAAGAAGCAGCTCGAAGCGAATCGTTATTACCTGCTCGGACGCAACGCGCTGAACAAGCGCACGGCGGGCGGCTTGCAGCAGGGCATCGAGTATTTTCAGAAGGCCATCGCTATTGATTCGGACGACGCGGCGGCTTACGCGGGGCTGGCCGATTGTTACAACATGCTGGTCGTCTACGGCATTCGCACACCGAAAGACGCTTTCCCCATCGCGCAGGAAGCGGCGCTAAAAGCCCTGGAGCTGGACGACAATCTGGCCGAAGCGCACACGTCGCTGGCGTTCATCAAGCACCGCTGGAACTGGGAGCGGCAGGACGCCGAGCGCGAGTTCCTGCGCGCCATCAAAGACAAGCCGACTTATGGGCCGGCGCACCAGTGGTACAGCTCGTATCTGGTCGCCGTCGAGCGCACGGACGAGGCGATAGCTGAAGCGCAGCGCGCCGCCGAACTCGACCCGCTCTCTTTCAGCACGGGCATTCATCTAGCCTGGATTTATTACATGGCGGGCCGCTACGACGAAGCCATCGCGCATTGTCAAAAGCTGCTCGCGGTTGACGCCGGCTTCTTCCCCGTCTATCGCTACCTCGGCCTGAGCTACGAGCAGAAGGGCATGTACAAAGAAGCGATTGCGGCCTTCGAGCGCGGCATTCAACTGTCGGGCAGCCCGCTGCTGGTGGCGCTGCTCGGTCATGCGTACGCGGTCGCCGGCAATCGCCCCGAGGCGGCGCGCGTGTTGAACGAGTTGCAAGAAGTAGCCGGGCAGCGTTATGTCTCGCCTTACACGGTGGCGGCGATCTATGCGGGGCTGCGCGACAACGAGCGGGCCTTCGACTGGCTCGAAAAAGCGGTCGCCGAGCGCGACATCTGGTTGATGAACTTGCGGGTTGATCCGGTCTTCAAAGACCTGCGCGCCGACCGCCGCTTCAAGGCGATACTGCTGCGCATCGGCCTCATTCCCTGAAACACATCTGAAATATCCGTCCCATTAACTATTTCAGTTAATCAGAGCGGAGCCAACGTAGAAGCCCGCCTGAATAAACTAGCCCCACGACACGGGGAACGTTTCCTTCGGCTGACCCTCACCGCTTACCGAAGGCGTGACCCACGCTTGTGAAGTATCGAGTGAGGAGCCTATCCATGTCCAAGTCTTCCAACCATGCCGCCAGGCCGGCCCGATCTCGCGCCGTCGCTGACCGTCAAAGCACGCCGGATCAAACGCGCCTCTTCGAGCGCGGTGCGCCGACAACGACCGGACAACTACTGCTCGAAGTCGCGCGCTTCGCCGCCGCAAACATGGCCTTTACCGAACAGGGCGATATGAGCGCCGCCTCGCGTGCCAGAGATCACTTGATCCAAATCCGCGAGCTTGTCAGCCGCCGGCTCGCCGAGTTGCCGCCGCCGCAGGACGGCCCGCAAGCCGATTCGCTGTGACCGGGGCGCGCGGGCGCTCAACTGGAAGCCGACGCCGATTGATTGGACTGGCCGGCGCGTTCTTGCAGCAATTGATTGACGGTGGTGACTAACAGGTCGAGGTCTTCCGGCTTGTGCAGAATCCTGATCGCCCCCGCCTGTTCGGCGGCGGCCAGATATTTATGATCGAATGCCGACATGGCGACAACCGGGATGAGATCATAATTCGCCACCCGCCTGACTTTGTGGATGAATTCCAGCCCGGTCATCCCCGGTAACATCAGGTCGGTGATGATTAAATGAACTTGCTGATTCACTAAAACGTCAAAAGCTGAATCACAACATTCCGCACGGTAGACCGCATAGCCTTCCTGCTCCAGCAACAGGCAGACGACATCGAGAATGTCCGGCGTATCTTCGACGACCAGAATAGCTGCTTTCCTCATGAATAGACACCTCTTCCTGCACGGCATACAGGACTGAACAAATGGCGTGCCATGTTATTGGACAGCCGTGACGCCGGCCTTGCGGCGTCCGTCGCGGCGCGAAAGGCTTTTCCGCCGCCCGCGCGACCTGTTAAGATTGCTCTGGCTCAATACACCCCTCAGGGGAAAGCACCGAAATCGAACAAAGGTTGCCGGAATGAAAGAAGTGCGCTGTCATATTCTGTTTGTCGAAGATAATCTCGATACACAAGAGATCGTTTCCATGTTTTTGCAGATCGAAGGCTACAAGGTCACTGGCGCGCACACCGCCGCCGAAGCCCTGCTGCTGGCCGCGACGCAGAGCTTCGACCTCTACCTGCTCGACAACCGCCTGCCGGATGAAAGCGGCATCGCTTTATGCAAACGGTTGAGACAGACAGACCCGCACACGCCGATCATCTTCTACTCGGCGATGGCTTATGAAAAAGATAAGCAGCAGGCGCTGGCTGCCGGCGCGCAAGGCTATCTCACCAAGCCGTGTAATCTGGCCGAATTGGAGCAGACCATCGCGTCCTTTCTCGAAGGCCAATGCCAGACCGCCATCAGCTGACCCGGTTGCGCCGTCACTCCCTCTCGTCTTCGGCCTTGCGACGAACCCGCCCCTGATTTTTAGACCTTGACATCTTTTCATCTTCATCACAGTATTACATAGACAATCTATGTCATAGGCAATCTATGAAAAGAGACAAAGCGCAAAAGAAGACCGAGATGATGCCGGGAACCCTGGAGATGCTGATCCTCAAAACCCTGGAGCGGAACGCCCAGCCGCTGCACGGCTATGGCATCGCGCAGTACATCCGGCAAATCTCCAACGATGTGCTGCGAGTTGAAGAAGGCTCGCTCTACCCGGCACTACAACGGCTCGTCTTGAAAGGCTGGGTGAAGGCCGGGTGGGGCGTGTCGGATAAGAATCACCGCGCCTGCTTCTACAAGCTGACCGCCGCCGGGCGCAAACAACTCGCACAGGAAGTCGCTGATTTCGAGATGGTCTTGGAAGCCATCATGCGCGTCTTGCAGAGCGCATAAAAGGGGCAACCCATGATGAATTTCTTCGCAGAGCTTTGGCGGCGCTTGCAGTATTACCGGCAGCGCAGCAAGTTCGATGCTGACCTCGAAGAAGAGATGCGCTTCCACCTGCAAATGAAGATCGAAGAGAACGTCGCCGCCGGCATGTCGGCGACCGAAGCGAGCCGGGCCGCGCGGCGACAGTTCGGCAACCCGACCTGGCTGAGAGAGGAGAGTCGCAAGATGTGGAGCTTCAACTCTGTAGAGGCGCTCGTGCAGGACGTACGTTTCGGGCTGCGGATGATGCGCAAGACGCCCGGCTTCACGCTGATCGCGGTGCTGTCTCTGGCGCTGGGCATCGGCGCGAATACGGCGCTTTTCAGCCTGATTGACGCGGTGCTGCTGAAGACCTTGCCGGTCAAAGAGCCGGGCCGTCTGGTGCTGTTTAACTGGCAAGCCGGGCGGCCGTTCAGGACGAACGGCCTACGCGGAACCTTCGTCGGCGGCTACCCGCCGGGCATGCGCGGCGGCTCATCGTTTCAGTCTTACATCGTTGAGCGATTGCGCGCCGAGCAATCAAATGATCCGAACAGCCCGCTCTCCGACCTCTTCGCCTTCGCCTGGATCGGCAACGTCAACGTGATGACCGACGGGCAGGCCGAGATGGCCGGCGGGCAGGTCGTCTCCGGCAATTACTTTGCCGGCATGGGCGTGCCGCCGTTGCTCGGTCGCTTAATCGTGGACGCGGACGACAATGCGTCTACCGCGCCGGTCGCCGTGCTCAGCCACTATTACTGGCAAGAGCGTTTCGGCGCTGACCCGGCGATCATTGGCAAACAGATCGATGTTAATCAGACTACTTTCACGATTATTGGCGTGACGCCGCCGGCTTTCAACGGCGCGTTGCAGGTTCAACAGCGGCCCGCCATCACGATGCCCATCGCCTTTCAGCCGGTGCTGGAAAGGGAAAGGCCCATGATCGACAGGCCCGGTAAGCCCGGCCCGTGGTGGCTGAACTTGATGGGGCGGTTGAAACCTGAAGCGACCGCCGAGCAGGCGCGAGTGAGTCTGGACACCACGTTCCAATTGCTGGCGCTCGAACGCATGCCGCCGCCGCGTAAGGAGAACGAAACCGCGCAGATCGAGCCGCAGGATTATCCGCACCTGCTCGGACTGCCGGGCAATCGCGGGATGTGGGAGATGCGCAGCGTCTATTCCTCGACGCTCTACTTGATGCTGGGCGTCGTCGGTCTGGTCTTGCTGATCGCGTGCGCCAACGTCGCCAACCTGTTGCTCGCGAGGGCTGCCTTGCGCGCCTCAGAGATCACCGTGCGGCTGGCGGTCGGCGCGGGGCGCTGGCGATTGATTCGGCAGTTGCTGACGGAAAGCATGCTGCTGGCGGCGCTGGCCGGCGGGATCGGCGTCTTGTTCGCGCTTTGGGGCAAGGAGGCATTGTTAAAACTGAACGGGCAGGAAGGCGGCTTTCTGCCGGGTAATCTTGAGGCTCCTCTGAACTGGCGCGTGCTCGGCTTCACGGTCGGCGTCTCTTTGTTAACAGGGGCGTTGTTCGGCCTCGCGCCGGCATGGCGCGCGACGCAGCTCGACCTGACCACCTCACTCAAAGAGAGTGCGCGCAATTCGAGCGGCGTGTCGCGTTCGCGTTTGAGCAAGGCGCTGGTCGTCGCGCAAGTGACCATGTCGTTGGTGTTACTGGTCGGCGCGGGATTGTTCATCCGCACCCTGCGCAACTTGCAACAGGTCGAGGTCGGCTTCAATCAGGAACGCCTGCTGGTCTTCTCGTTGCGACCGGGCGCGAACGGTTATAAAGACGAGCGGCTGGTGCAGTTTTATGAGCAGATGTTCGCGCGGCTCGAAGCGATTCCCGGCGTTCGCTCGGCCACCTTCGGACACGTCCCGCTGCTCGCCCATAACATAGATAACGCGGGATTGATTCTGCCGGGTGAAACGGCGCAATCGGCGGCCCTCCATTTAACCAATCGCGAGATCGTGCGCGAAAATTATTTCGACACGATGGAGATTCCGCTGCTGCGCGGTCGCGGCTTCACGTCGCGTGATGATGCGTCGTCCCCTAAAGTTGCGATCATCAGCGAGACGCTGGCCCGCAAATACTTTCCCGACGATGATCCCATCGGCAAACGCGTCAGCTTCGATAGCAGGAGTGCCGGGCAGATCGAGATCGTCGGCATTGCGCGTAACATTAAATACACCAGCCAGCGCGACGAGGACGCGCCGCTGATCTACATGCCCTGGTTACAGCAGACGGACGAACTCGGCGAGATGCATTTTGCCTTGAGGGCTGCCGGCGATCCCCTGTTGCTTGCCAGCGACGTGCGCGAGGTCGTGCGCCAAGTGGATAACAGCCTGCCGATTATGGGTCTCAACACGCAGGCGGCGCAGGCGGAGGAAGCCTTAACGTCGGAGCGGCTCTTCGCAAACCTGTTGAGCTTCTTCGGCGCGCTGGCGCTGTTGCTGGCGGCGATTGGTTTGTATGGCGTGATGGCTTACTCGGTAGCGCAGCGCACGCACGAGATCGGCATCCGCATGGCGTTGGGCGCGCAGACCACCAGCGTCTTGCGGCTGGTCATCTGGCAAGGCATGAAGCTGGTGCTGGTCGGCGTCGTCGTTGGCACGATCACCGCCCTCGCCTTGAAGCAGATCATCGCCAGCCAGCTTTACGGCGTGCAGGCGACCGATCCGCTGACGTTCGCCCTGGTCGGCGTGTTGCTGATGATCATCGCTCTGCTCGCCTGCTGGATTCCGGCGCGACGAGCGACGCAGGTTGACCCAATGGTGGCATTACGCTACGAATAGCGTCGGCGACAGACATTTCTTCACCTTTCTTCATGCTTCGACCTGTTTTATTGATTTATTGACAAGTGCTAGGGCGTGCGGGATAATCGGAGCCTGCGAATTAAACCCGTTTAGTCCCCGCGCAGATGATCTTCTTGACAGAAACAGGTGGAGGCGAGAAGTGGAAAAGGAGCGTGAGATTCGGCTGCGTCAACGCATTGAGGAACTCGTGCGGTCGCGGGTGGGTGTGCTGGAACAGGACATCAGCCGCTTGCAGCGCGAGATCAATCAATCGTTCACGCAGTTGTTAGAACAGACTGACGCGGCGGCGACCCTGCCGGACGGCGACGAGCTGCTGGCGCAGATTGCCGCCGAAGTCACTGCCCAAGTTGATCAGGCGACGGCTGAAAGCGTGCGGCTCGGCGCTGACATCGCGCTGCTCAGGGACTCGCTCGTCGAGCTGAACGAACAGCACACGCAGGCCGAAGTGCTCAACGCGCTGGTGGCGCGCGCCGCCAACTTCGCCCCGCGCGTCGTGCTGTTTGTAGTCAAAAGTACAAACGCCCTGGCATGGGCGGCGCGCGGGCTTGATGAAACGGTTGGCAATGCATCGGTCAGAGGAGTGTCGGTTTCGCTGCAATCCGACACGGTCTTGCGCGGCGCGCTCAATACGCAGCAGACCTTTTACGGCTCGCCCGATCAGCAGGCGGAGAACTCGCTGATCTTTGGCAAGCTCGGCAGCCTTCAACCGCAGCGCGTGCTCGCCGTGCCGCTCAAAGTGCGCGGCAAAGCGGCGGCCATCATCTATGCCGATTCAGCGGAGCGCGGCGAAGCGGCTATCAATGTCGAAGCGATCGAGTTGCTGGTCAACACGGCCGGCATGGTCGTCGAGCTGGTTTCGTTGCGTGCGCGCATGGCCGAAGGCGCGCAGGTCGCAAGGCCGGTGACTACTTCACCGCAGCCTGCCACACCGGAGCCGCCACCCGCGCCGCCGGCTGCTGTTCAAGCGCCCGCGCCGCCAGTCGTCGAACCGCCTGCGCCGCCGCCCGTGCCCGTTAATGATTGGCAACTTCAAGCGGCGGGCGCGCCCGAACCGCCGCCGGCCGCATCGAGTTTCGTCGTTGACACACGACCGTCGCAGCCTCTTCCGAGCGAGCCGCCGCCACCGCCTCGCGTGTCGGGCGACCTTTGGGGAGCGCGACCGAGTGGCCACCTGAGCGCGCCGCCGGTCGAGCCGCCGCGAGTGCCACGCAGTGCCGGCGACATGAGCGAAGAAGAGAAGGCGCACAATGACGCGCGCCGCTTTGCGCGATTGCTGGTCAGCGAGATCAAGCTTTACAACGAGCAGAAGGTCGCCGAAGGCAGGCGCAATAACGACCTCTACGACCGTCTCAAGGAAGACATAGACCGCAGCCGGCAGATGTACGAAAAGCGCGTGACCTCAAGCGTCGCCGCTAAGTTCGACTACTTCTACGATGAGCTGGTCAACACGCTGGCCGAAGGCGACGCCGCCCGGCTCGGCTCTGACCATCCCGGCCCGTCTGTAGCAGTCTAGAGTCTGAAGTCTGGAGTCTGGAGTCAGAAGAGATGTGGCAGCAATTGACCTCTGCATAACTTCCGGCTCCAGACTCTAGACTCCAGACTGCTTTTTTCTTGTCCGCAGCGAACCTCCTGACCGATAATCTTCATCAGCCCCATGACTTCGTTGTCGCCTGCTCATTCCACCGGGGGAGTTTTCTATGTTGTATCTAATGGGCCGTTGCGCGCGCCGGCCGTTCGCGATCACTCAACGCCGCCTTCTCACGACCGCCTTGCCGCTGATGCTGGCGGTGAGTCTCATCACGCCGCTGACGGTTTCATGCCAGCGCAAGTCGTCTGACCCGGATCGCGGCATCGCCGAATTAAGCTCGCTGGTAGAAGGCGCGCAAGGACGACCTGCGCCCGCCGACTTGCAGCGCATTGAATCAAGCTACCCGCGCACCCGCGCTGCCGCGCTGGCGCGATTCCTGCGAGGTTATCTTTATTACAATTCGCAAAACTACGCGGCGGCGATCGACGCGCTGGACGCGCGGGCCATTGACGAAGCCTCGGCGCTTGGCGATTACGCGCTCTTTTACCGCGCCGAGAGCGAAGCGGCAACGGACAGCAAAAGTCAGGCGCGACGCGATTACGGCAGCGTCTACTCGAAGCACCCCGACTCGCTGAAGGCGAAGGCGGCGAAGCTGCGCGCCGCGGAGATGGCGCTGGCGCTCGGCGACCCCGAGAGCGCCCGCCGCGATGTCGCGCGCTTGGTCGAGGCCGATGACCCCGATGCGCTGTTGATCGCGGCGCAGGCCAACGAGCTGACCGGCAAGACCGACGACGCGGTGAATCTCTACCGTAAGATTTATTACGAACTCGCGGCGACGAAAGCGAGCGTACAGGCTGAACAGCGGCTGGCGGCGCTCGGCTTCGGAGTGAAGGATCATCCCGGCACGCTCGATGAAGAGCGAGATCGCGCCGACGCGCTGCTGGAATCAAAGCAGTTCAACGACGCGGCCCAGGCTTATACGAATTTGCTCGCGCGCTTTCCCGAAGCCGCAGGCAATGACACGATTCAGTTGCGCCTCGGCAAGAGCTTGCTTGGCGCGCGTCAGCCCGCGCAGGCCGTCGCGCCGCTCGCGCGCGTCAGTGAAGCGAAGGCCGAGATAAAGTCCGAAGCGTTATTTAATCAAGCCGAAGCTTTGCGCCGCTCGAACCGCGCTGCCGAGTCCGCCGTCGTCGTTGACCGCTTGCTGAAACAATACGGCAAGAGCAAGTGGGCGCAGGACGCGCTCTACAATCTGGCGCGTGATCTCGACAAAGCCGACCGCGACGCCGAAGCGATGTCGCGTTACCGCCAGATCGTCGCTTTGTATCCTAAAACACAATACGCCGCCGAAGCCTCGTATAACCTCGGCTGGTACGCCTACCGCATGAAGCAATACGGTGACGCCGCGCGGCTGCTTGAGCAGCACTTGATCAATTACCGCTATCCCGAAACCAAATTTATCGGCGAAGCGGGCTTCTGGGGCGCGAAGGCCGAAGAGCGCCTGGGGAACCGCGCGCGTGCGCTGGCGCTGTATGATCTGGTGAACGAACGCTACCGCTATGGCTATCACGGTTATCTCGCCGGCCTGCGCGCCGCCAAGCTGCGCGCCGCCGACCCGTCGCTGAAAGCTGAAGCAGCGAAGCCCGGCTCGGACCTTGAGCGCATCCGCGACAACGTCACTTATGTTGAGAAGATCGAAGAGAGCGCCGACGGCTCGGAGGGTGCGGCTTTTGCTAAAGCGAATGATTTTGAAGTCATCGGGCTCGGCGAGCTGGCCATCAAAGAGCTGAACACGGCGCTGGAGCGTGCGCCCGCGTCGCCGAAGATCAACCTGCGCATCGCGCAGTATTACGCGCGGCGCGGCGAGAATTTTCAGGCCACCCTCGTGCTGCGGCGCGGTTATCCTGATATCTACTCGTACAAGGAATCGGACGTGCCGCGCGCCGCCTGGGAGATCATGTTTCCGCTTGTAGCCTGGACTACAATCAAGCAGGAAGCCAAACGCTACGGCATTGACCCATACATGGCCGCCGGGTTGATCCGCCAAGAGAGCGTCTTTAACCCGACGGCGATTTCGCGCGTCGGTGCGCGCGGCTTGATGCAGGTGATGCCGGCGACCGGGCAATTGATTTCGCGCCGGCAGGGCATCGGCTCGATCACGGCGGCGGATTTGTATAACCCGACGATCAACGTCAAGCTGGGCATGAATTATTTGGCGCAGATGCTCGGCCAGTTCGGCCGGATCGAATACGCGGCGGCGGCTTACAACGCCGGGCCGGGCCGCGCCCGCGCCTGGATCGCCGAGCGCGGCGGCCTCGACATCGAAGACTGGATCGAGACGATTCCGTTCACAGAGACGCGCGGCTATGTGCAGGGCGTGCTGCGTTACGCCGCCAACTACCGCAGGTTCTACAAAGAGTAGTATGATGAGCTTATGCTGACCCGGCTACGGATTGAAGAACGCATAAGCAATATGCCTTTGTGTTTATCCTTACTGAATCGCGTTGTTGCCATTTTTAGCTTGCTGGCGCTGTTGCTCGTTACGGCGATGGCCGCAGGGCCGGTGACGCAGCGGGCTCGCAAAACCCCGCCGCCTAGCACCGCGACACAAGCGACCGGCGCGCTGAAAGTCATCACAGGCCAAGCCGGCTCGGTCGTCTTCATCAACAACGTGCGGCACGGCGCGACCAACGATAAAGGCGAGCTGGACCTGCCGCGCGTCCGCGCCGGCTCGTTCCCCGTGCGCGTGCGAACCGTCGGCTTCAGCGATTGGAACGGCTCGGTAATCATCACTGCAAATTCCTCGCGCACGTTAAAAGTCACACAACAACCGACCACCGACGAAGCATTGCTGCATTATCAGAAAGGCGAGGCGCTGCGCGAGCGCGGCAAGAACAAAGAAGCGGTCGAAGAGTACCGGCAAGCCCTCGCGATGCGCCCGAACTTCGTCGAAGCGCGCATCGCAATGGCGCGCTGCCTCACCGGGCTGCAAGATTTTCAGGAAGCCGAAAAGCAAATCTCGGCGGCACTAAAGACTCCGGGCCGTACACTCGCCGAAGCGCAGACCGTGCTCGCCAATCTGCGCCGTCATCAGGGACTGATCGACGAAGCGGTCGTCGAGTATAGAAAGGCGATCAGATTGGCGCAGGGCAATTCGTTTGAAGCGCACATCGGGCTGGCCATCGCGCTCAACGAGATGAACGATCCGAAGCTGATTGACGAAATCGCCAGAGAATACCGCACCGGCATTATTCAAGACATGGAGACCGAGCCGGTGCTCTATTATCAACTCGGCGAGATTCTCGAAAAGGCCGGGCGCAACAAGGAAGCGATCGCCGCCTATCGGAATTACTTGCGGCTCGACCCGGAAGGCGAATATGCTTCTGCGGCTGAATCCATCATCGAGAGATTGAAAGACGAGAGCAACGACCAACAATGACCAAACAGATCATTTCACATAAAGCCGAGCAGTTCACCGAATCGGTCATCCGCGAGATGACCAGACAGGCCAATCTCTACAGCGCCATCAACCTGTCGCAAGGCTTCCCGGATTTCGCCGCGCCCGAAGAGATCAAGCTCGCCGCATGCGACGCCATCATGGCCGACGTGAACCAATACGCCATCACCTGGGGCGCGAAGAATTTTCGCAACGCCATCGCCGAAAAGGCGGCGTGGTATCTCGGTATTGAGGTGGACCCGGAGCGCGAAGTCTGCGTCACCTGCGGTTCGACCGAAGCGATGATGGCGGCGATGATGGCCATCATCAACCCCGGCGATGAGGTGATCGTCTTCGAGCCGTTTTATGAGAATTACGGCCCGGACGCGATCCTTTCGGGTGCGACGCCGCGCTACGTGACGCTTTACGCGCCCGACTGGCATTTCGACGAGCAGGAGCTTGCCGCCGCCTTCAACGATCACACCAAAGCGATTATCATCAACACGCCGAACAATCCGACCGGCAAGGTCTTCAGTCGCGAAGAGATGGAATTTATCGCGGCGCTGTGCCAGAAGTGGAACGTGATCGCCATTACAGACGAAATCTACGAGCATATTCTGTTCAACGGCCATCAGCACATCGCCATAGCGACGCTCGACGGCATGCGCGACCGCACGATCACCATTAACGGGTTGTCGAAGACTTATTCCGTGACCGGCTGGCGGGTCGGCTACACGATTGCGCCGCCGGAGATCACGCTGGCCATCCGCAAAGTGCATGACTTCCTGACGGTCGGCGCGGCGGCCCCTTTGCAGGAAGCCGGCGCGCACGCCTTGCGATTGCCGCGCTCTTATTATGACAAGCTGCAAACGAGTTACGATGAGAAACGCCGTCGCATCCTGTCGGTGCTGAAAGAGGTCGGCTTCCGCTGCTACGACCCGGACGGCGCGTATTACGTGATGACCGACATCCGCGCCTTCGGCTACGACGACGACGTTGAATTCGCGAAGTTCCTGGTCAAAGAGATCGGCGTCGCGGTCGTGCCCGGCAGCAGTTTCTACCACGAGCCGCAGCTTGGGCGGCACCAGGTGCGCTTCACCTTTTGCAAAAAAGAAGAGACGCTCGCGGCCGCCGAAGAGCGATTGCAAAAGTTGAAATCTTTGGCGCGGTAAAGCCGATCCGAAGCCGCTCGCCCGCTCCTCGCTCAAAAAATAAATCGAATTATTTCTCTATTTACCCGCTTTTTTATAATCCCGAGCATTTTGGTCAGGAAAAACTTGACTTTATTAGTCGGGTATATAAAATAAAGGTGAAGTTTCAGGTCGAGGCCGGCAATGCAGATTTCCACGAAAGGCAAATATGCGGTGCGTGCGATGCTGGACATCGCGCAGCATTCCAAAGGCGGGCCGGTGCCGCTCGGCGCGATCTCGAAGCGCGAAGGGATTTCGCTGTTGTTCCTTGAACAGATTTTTCAGCCGCTGCGCAAAGGTCAGATCGTCAACAGCATTCGCGGGCCGCACGGCGGCTACGTGCTGGCGCGCGACGCTTCGGAAATTACCATCGGCGAAATCGTGCGCTTGATCGAGCCGCCGCTTTACACGAGCTCGTGTTTCAGCAACGACGGCTCGGTTGACAACTGCCGCATCAGCGATTCATGCATCGGCGGCGCGATCTGGAAGCAGTTGGCTGAACACGTTGATAATTTTTTGGATTCGATCACGCTGGCCGATCTGGCGAACAAGTCGAAGCCCGAAGTGGTCTACGGCTTGAGGATCAAATCGCAACGCATCCTTGAGGCCACGAAACCCGCCGCGCAATCGCAAGAGGCGAAAGCGGCCGAGATGACCGAAACGGCGGAAGTGATTTGAACCAAGTTGGCCGCGACGGTAGGCGAGCGAAGATGGAAACTTCATACGAGTTGAAGGAGAGAATATGGCGCTGAAGCTCCCGATTTACATGGACTATCACGCGACGACGCCGGTCGACCCGCGCGTCTTCGAGGCGATGCGTCCCTACTTTACTGAAATCTTCGGCAACGCTGCGAGCCGCAATCACGAGTTCGGCTGGCAGGCGGAAGAGGCTGTCGAGAACGCCCGCAAACAGGTGGCCGATCTGATCGGCGCGACCTCGAAAGAGATCGTCTTCACCAGCGGCGCGACCGAATCCGATAATCTCGCAATCAAAGGCGTCGCCGATATGTATTACGAGCGCGGCGATCACATCATCACGGTCGTCACCGAGCACAAGGCGGTGCTCGACACTTGCAAGAAGCTTGAGAAGCGCGGCTTCAAAGTGACCTATCTGCCGGTGGCGAGCGACGGCTTGATCTCGCCCGACGACGTGAAGAACGCGATCACCGACAAGACGATTCTCGTCTCGGTCATGCACGCCAACAACGAGATCGGCGTGTTGCAGCCCATCGCCGAGATCGGCAAGGTCTGCAAAGAGCGCGGCGTGTTGTTCCACACCGACGCGACGCAGTCGGTCGGCAAGGTGCCGTTCAACGTCAACGATCTGAACGTTGACCTGGTGTCGGTGAGTGCTCACAAGATGTATGGGCCGAAGGGCGTCGGCGCGCTCTACGTGCGACGGCGCAACCCGCGCGTGATGCTGGTGCCGATGATTGACGGCGGCGGCCACGAGCGCGGTATGCGCAGCGGCACCTTGAACGTGACGGGCATCGTCGGATTGGGCAAGGCCGCAGAGATTGCAAAGGCGGATATGGAGAGCGACAGCCAGCGCATCTTCGGCCTGCGCGAGCGGCTGCGCAGCGGCATCATGGACGAGATTCCCGATGTCTACGTCAATGGCAGCTATGAACATCGCCTGCCGGGCAACCTGAACATCTCGTTTGCCTACGTCGAAGGCGAATCGCTGCTGATGGGCATCAACGACATCGCCGTCTCGTCGGGATCGGCATGCACGTCGGCGAGCCTGGAGCCGAGTTACGTGCTCAAGGCGCTGGGCGTCGGCGAAGAGTTGGCGCACAGCTCGATACGCTTTGGGCTGGGCCGCTTCAACACCGAAGAGGAAGTGGATTATACGATTGGCCGCGTCAACGAAGCGGTCAACCGTCTGCGCGAGCTGTCACCGCTGTGGGAGATGGTGCAGGAAGGCGTTGACCTCAGCAAAGTGCAGTGGGCCGGCGAGTAGCTTTGCAGACTGCGCAGACCGAAAGTTGGAATGTCTGACTCGAACGTGACTGACAGGAGAGGAAAGCGAAATGGCTTATTCGGATAAAGTAATTGATCACTACAACAATCCGCGCAACGTCGGCAGCCTCGACAAGAAAGACCCTAGCGTCGGTACGGGGCTAGTGGGCGCGCCGGAGTGCGGCGATGTCATGAAATTGCAGATCAAGATCAACCCGGAGACGCAGATCATCGAGGACGCCAAGTTCAAGACGTTCGGCTGCGGCTCGGCCATTGCCAGCTCAAGTCTTGCGACCGAGTGGGTCAAGGGCCGCACGGTGGACGAGGCGCTCACGATCAAGAATACCGAGATCGTTAAAGAGCTGAATCTGCCGCCGGTCAAGATTCATTGCTCGGTGCTCGCGGAAGACGCCATCAAGGCGGCCATCCGCGACTACAAAGAGAAACAGGGCAGCGCCGAAGAGCAGCGCGAAGAGGTTACTGCCGGCGCGTAATGTGGCTTAGATCACCAGGCCATTCGACGCCGCCTGATGTGAAAGAGGTGTATCAACGTGATTCAAGTGACGACCAAAGCAGTCGCGCGGATTCGTGAGATCATGCGCGACAACGGCTTGACCGAAGGCGGCCTGCGGGTCGGCGTGCAGGGCGGCGGCTGTTCGGGCTTGAGCTACAACCTGGCGCTCGACACCGAGACGCGACCGGGCGACCGCGTTTTCGAGCAGGACGGCGTCAAGGTCTTCGTTGACATGAAGAGCCTGCTTTATCTGACCGGCGCGACGCTCGACTGGAAAGACGAAGGCTTGATGCAGCGCGGCTTCACCTTCGACAACCCGAACTCTTCGGGCGGGTGCGGCTGCGGCGAATCCTTTGCCGTCTAGCCGCGTCGGGATTGAAACGCTGGTAATCGGTTTCAGTAGAGCTTGATGGTTGAGTGCGTCACGACTCAACCATCATTTTTTTGATAGTGGATCAATGAGGGACGAAGCGACGAGCAATCAAACAGCGCCGCGTGTGTGCCCGCATTGCGGCGCACCGTCTGAGGGTGTGCATTTCTGCGCTGCCTGCGGCAAGATTCTGCCGCTTGCCGCAGGCAGCGATTATTTCTCGTTCTTCGGCCTGCCGCGCAAGCTCCGCATCGATGAGGGCGCGCTCGAAAAAGAGTTTTACGCGCTCAGCCGCCAGCTTCATCCCGATTACTTTATGAACGCTTCGGACGCCGAGCGCCAGGCCAGCGTCGAGCGCGCCTCGCGTCTCAACGACGCTTATCGCACGCTGCGCGACCGCACGGCGCGAGCGCAATACCTGCTCGGGCTTGCGGGTTACAAAGAGGCTGAAAAGAAAGCGCCGCCCGACCTGCTCGAAGAAGTCTTCGAGCTGAACATGCAGGTCGAAGAGTTGAAGGCCGCCAAGAAGATGGGCGACGAAGACGACTTGCGAGAAGCGCGCGCGGCGCTCGAAGAGGCGCTCGACGGCTTGAAAACTAAATTAAACGACATTGACGCACGACTCTTCGCATCGTTCGCGGACTGGGACGCGGCAATTGATCGCGGCGCGGACGAAGGGGAACGCAAGCCGGTGCTCGACCGCATGAGCGAGTTGCTGTCGCACCGCTCGTACGTCCGCAACCTCGTGCGCGACATTAGAGAGGAATTGTAACGAATGCCACTTATTGAGTTGAGCATGACCGGTCGCCCGAAATCGAGCCGCGTCGTCGGCATTGATCTGGGCACCACCAACAGCCTCGTCGCTTATATGAGCGAAAGCGGCCCGCAGGTCATCCGCGACGAGCAGGGCAACGCCCTTGTGCCTTCGATTGTCTATTACGACAACGCTGAAAAACGTTTGCTGGTCGGCGAAGAAGCGCGCGAGCGACTGATCACCGAGCCGCGTAAGGCCATCTATTCCGTCAAGCGGTTTATGGGCAAAGGCAGCGCCGACGTGCAGGAAGACCTCTCGCTTGTGCCGTTTCAGATCGCGCCTGCGAGCGAGCACGTGATTCGCTTTCAGATGGGCGACCGGGTGTTTACGCCGCCGGAGATTTCCGCCTTCGTGCTGCGCGAGTTGAAAGAGCGCGCGTCGAATTTCTTTGGCGAAGAAGTCTCGCAAGCCGTCATCACCGTGCCGGCTTACTTCAACGACGCGCAGCGGCAGGCGACGAAAGACGCGGGCCATCTGGCCGGGCTTGACGTGCTGCGCATCGTCAACGAGCCGACCGCCGCGTCACTCGCTTATGGCATAGACCGGCGCGAAGAGGCGCTGATTGCCGTCTACGATCTCGGCGGCGGCACTTTCGACATTTCGATCCTGCGCCTGCGCGAAGGCATCTTTGAAGTGCTGGCGACCAACGGTGACACACATCTCGGCGGTGACGATATTGATAACCGGCTGATCACGCTCGTGCTCGACGAGATCAAGGCGCAAACGGGCCGCGACCTGAGCCGTGATCATGTGGCGTTTCAGGCGATACGCAAGGCCGTCATCGCCGTCAAGCATGATCTTTCTGAAACGGATCGCGCGACCGTTGCGATTAATGTCGCTGAAAGCGGCGTTGCTTATCATCGCGACATCACGCGCGACGAGTTTGAGCGATTGATTGCTGATCTGGTCGAGCAGACGCTCGGTCCTTGCCGGCAGGCGCTCAAAGACGCCGACCTCGACCCGGCGCAGATTGACGAAGTGGTGATGGTCGGCGGCTCGACGCGCATCCCGCTGGTGCGCCGCTGCGTCGAGGAATTGTTCAAGCGCCGGCCGCACACTGAGCTTAACCCTGATGAAGTGGTGGCGCTCGGCGCGGCGATTCAGGCAGACATACTTGCCGGCGGTCGCCGCGACCTGTTGCTGTTGGATGTGACGCCGCTTTCCTTGGGCATCGAAACGATGGGCGGCGTGGTGGCAAAGATCATCAACCGCAACTCGACGATTCCGGCGTCGGCTTCCGAGATGTTCACAACCTGGGTGGACAATCAGACCGGCATCGACATACACGTGCTGCAAGGCGAGCGCGAGATGGCCGATGATTGCCGCAGCCTGGCGCGCTTCACCTTGAAAGGCATCCCGCCGCAGCCCGCCGGATTGCCGCGCATCGAAGTGAAGTTTTTGATTGACGCCAACGGCATTCTCACCGTCAGCGCGACCGATGTGCGCACGGGCCAGCGCCAGTCGATGGAGGTCAAACCGTCTTACGGGCTGAGCGACGAGCAGATCGAAAAGATGTTGATGGATTCGATGGAGTTCGCCGAAGAAGACCTGCGCAAGCGGCAACTGGTTGAGGCGCGCACCGAAGCTGACACCGTGCTGCGCGCTTCGGAAAAGGCGCTGGCAGAGCGCGGCGAACTGGTCGGCGAAGAGGAGCGCGAAGCGATTCGCCGGGCCGTCGCCGAATTGCGTGAAGCGGGGAAAG
>JADMIO011246885.1_pt1 | contig 41850 bp, 34 predicted proteins | sample 8958161 | NCBI WGS metagenome assembly JADMIO01 (sample SAMN16585339, study PRJNA669376) | soil metagenome | isolation source: Crop rotation soil | place: USA: Cullars Rotation, Alabama | collected 2011 | reverse complement strand
CACCGCCTGCGCATTTCCGGGCGCGCGCCAGTACAGCGTGCGGTCGGCGGGAACATTCGGAACCGGCAGCACCAGCGGCTGGCCCAGCCGGCCCTTCAATTCCGTGTCCTGGCCGGAGAGCAGCCGCAGGCCGTCGAGCACCAGCGTCACGAACGCCTCGGCGCGGCGCGGCAGGTCGGAGAACTCCAGGCCCGGATCGAGCGCGCAGAGCAGCACGCGGCCGCGGCCGTAGGTCTTTTCCAGCAGCAGCGGTGAACCGTCGCCGAGTCCCAGCACCACGGCCGCATTCGCGTCGCGCGCGTCGGACGCGATCTTCACGTACTTGCTGACCTGCGTCTCGCGCAGCACGGCGGCGACGCCGGGCGTGAAGTGCGCGAGCACCGGATGCTCCGGCTGCGCCATCACGACGGCCAGCGGCTTCTCCGGCGTCTGCAGCGCGCCGACGGTACCCGGAATCAGGCCGCGATTCTTCGCGAACTCCTGAAAGCCGTAGCGCGCCACGACCGCGGGGTTGGTGTTGGGGCCCATCCAGACGAAGAGCCCACCGCCGTCCTCGACCCACTGCTGCAGCGCGCCCCAGCTTGCGTCGCTCAAGTCGCCGCAGTCGGCGAGGATCAAAGCTTTGTACGCTGCGAGCTTCGCCTTGGTCAGCTCCTGCGCCGCTTCGACGGAGACGTCGAGGCCGCTCAGGTTGAGCGCCGAATCCCCCATCCCGGGTCGCAGCGCGGCCTGCAGAAAGAAGGAGGTGCGCTTCCCCTTCGATCCGTTCGGCGAATCGAGGATCAGCGCCTTCGCCGGACGGCCGCTGGTGTAGACAAAGTGAAAATCCTGGTCGAGCGCGAGGCGGTCGGAGTCGGCCAGATGCAGGCGGCCGGAATGCGGCCCAGGCGCTCCCGTCGCGAGCTGGAACTCGACGTCGACGATGTCTTTGCCGCCGGGTTCGACCAGTTTCTGCTCGATACGCCGGTCGTCGAGGTACAGTTCCACCAGGCAGCGCCGGTCCTTGTCGGCGGGACGCAACTTGCCATTCAGCGCGACCGTTGACTCCGCCGGCAGCGTGTCGCCGGGCAGGCTGACCGAGAGCGCCGCGCCGTTGCGCGCATCGGAGCCGCCGACGTCCACGACCAGCGTGGGCACGCTCTCCTTCTCGCGTGCGTCGCGTTTCTCGGTGAGCAGCGTGCGAATCGCGTTGCGCTGCAGATCGGTGAACAGGATCACGAAGGACTGCGCGTTCTTTTCGGCGCGCTCACGCGCGAAGATCTCCTGCGCCGTGGAAAGCGCCCGGCCGAGATTCAACGCTCCGCCGCCGACGCCGGCCTGGCGCAGTTTCTCACGCACCGCATCGTGGCGATATGTCAGCCGGCCCTGAACGCGCTCCGCGGTCTGATCCGCGAAGACCAGCGCGACGCGCGCTTCCGGCGCAAGGCGGTCCAGCAGGTCCAGCGCCTGCTTCTTCGCCAGATCAAAGCGCGTTCCGTCCGGCTCCTGGAAGCCCATGCTTAAGGAGCGGTCGAGCACGAGCACAAAATCGCCGCGCACCGATTGCCGCGAGCCCGGGGAATCCTCGGGATAGGATTGCTGCAGCGCAGCCAGCGCCACGATGCCGACCGCGGCGAGGATGTATTCGCGGCGGAAGAGCGAGACCCCGGTGAGCACCGCGATCAGCAGTCCGGAGACGCCCCACGCCGCGGAGATCACGCCCGTGCCCGTCAGCGGCCGCGCCAGCGTAAAGACCAGCATCGCGAGCGCCAGCATTCTCAGCAGCAGGATCAGCAGATGCTTGATGCGCAGCGCGCGCGTGCTGCTCTTCTGCGACTTCAGGATGAAGCGCATTGCGGGAAATTTGTGCGTCACCGGCTTGGCGCGCCCGGTCAGGTGCAGCAGCACCGGGATCCCGGCGGCAGCCATTCCCCATAACAAAGGTGCGGCTAGGAATTCCAAAATGTCATGACCTCTTGGAGTGTGACGCGCGCGCTACCGGGGACACAAAGACACGAAGACTCAAAGACGCTAAAATGGATTGAAAGAATTAGATTCATCCCTTTCCTCTTTGTGCCTTTGAGTCTTCGCGTCTTTGTGTCCCGGGGAGCGCTACGTCCCCGTGCGCCGCTGCAGGTACGCCATCAACGCCTTGTCGAAGCTCGTCGACGTATCCACGGGAACGAAATCGATGCGGCGTTTCACGCATTCGGCTTTGTAGCGCGCGCGGAAAGCCTCGATCTCGGCGATGTACGCGGTGCGGATGGCGACGGGATCGGCGGTGATCGCCTCCGCGTTGCCTTCCATGTCCTCGAAGCGGGTCAGGTCCTTGAACGGAAACTGCGCTTCGGCGGCGTCGAGGATGTGGAAGAGAATGACGTCGTGGCCGCGGTAGCGCAGGTGCGAGAGCGCCTCCAGCACGCTGTCTTCGCCGGAATCATCCAGCAGGTCGGAGTAGATCATCACCATGCCGCGGTGCGGGATCATCTCCGCGATCTGGTGCAGGTTCTGCGCCAGATGCGTGTTGCCCGCCGGCTTCGTCTCCGCCAGCACTTTCAGAATCGTGAGCAGGTGCGAGGGCTTGCTCTTGGGTTTCAGGAAGCCGGTGATCTTCTCGCCGCAGGTCACGAGGCCCACCGGGTCCTGCTGGTGGACCATCAGGTACGCCATCGCGCCGGCGAGGTGCGTGGCGTACTCGAGCTTGGTCATCGAATCGCGCGTCCCGGCGTAGCCCATGCTCGCGGAGATATCAACGATCAGGTGGCCGGTCAGATTGGTTTCGGCTTCGTACTGTTTCACGTAGTAGCGGTTGGTGCGCGACCAGAGCTTCCAGTCAATCGTCCGCACGTCGTCGCCGCGCGAATACTTGCGGTGTTCTGAGAATTCGACCGAGAACCCTTTGAACGGCGAACCGTGCAGACCGGCCAGGAACCCTTCCATCAGGAACTTGGCCTTGAGGTCGAAGCGCTGGACCTGGCGAATGACCTCGGGGCGAAGGTATGCTTCTGGAGCGAGTGCCGCCATAGCTCTATTTATGCCTCTCTCCAGGTGGATCGCCACATTGGCAACGCGTTCTGGTACGACGCGGAAGCCCGTGCCGTAATGGCATGAAAATCAGCAATCCGAACGACTCTTCTCCTTACATTATGTGATTAGGAGGGTCTGTCACCGGAGGAAACCACTATGTTTGACTATCGTCTGGCATTGCTGGGCCTGGTTGCCGCGTTCGCCGCCCCCGCCTTCGCCGAAACCGTCTCGACTGTCAATGAACAACCCGCTTGGACGTTTGCCCAGCCGGAGACCGGGGTACGCGCCATGACCATCCCGGGCGCGCCCGACGAGACTCTGACCTCGGGCGTGCAGCAGGTCGATTACTATTATCGCCGCCGCTACTATGGCGGCCGGTATCCGCGCTACTACAGCTATCCGCGCTACTACTCGCCGTACTATTCTTCTTACTATAGCGGACCCTATTATTACGGCTCGTATTACAGGCCATACTATGGCTCGCGCTACTATGGGCACCGGTATTACAGCCGTCCCCGCTTTGGATTCAGCTTCAACTTCTAAAGCAGTATTGACGATACGTTCCTATGAAGGTGGCTGCGCAAAGAAAGAGCGCAGCCACTTTTGCATGGTAAGACTTGGAGCGTCGAGTTTGCACCAATCCCATTGAGGGTTGACAGGGTGCCAACTGTCTTTGCCAAAGCCCCACGATTCTGTACGATGCTTCGATTCCAAAAAGAAAGTCAAGCCAGCGTGGACGCCGAGCGTCCAGGGTTGAAGGGGATTCTCCGGGAATGATTCGTCTGCCACGCACGTTCTGCCTGTTGCCGTTCATTGTTCTCAGCACGCTAAGCCACGCGGCCGTCCCGACCGCGGCGCTCACCGCCAGCCCCACCACCGGACGGGCGCCACTGGGCGTGTCCTTCGACGCCAGCACTTCGACCAACACGCAGACGCTGCTGTGGGAATTTGGCGACGGAACCGCCGCCACGTCGACGATCGTCACCCACGTCTACAATGTGGCCGGCACCTATGTCGCGAAGCTGACGACCAGGAGCTCCACCGGCGAAACCGCCACAAGCCAGGTCACCATCGTCGTCACCGGCAGCGGCGAAGGACCGGTCACGGGCAACATGAACTACCGCTGGGCGACGACGGCCAGCACCTTCAAGCTCAACCACGCGCGGCCCAATACCGACAAGTTCAACCTGACGGCCGCATTCAACACCGTCGACCTGCCCGGCGTGCTCAACGGCCTCGCGGCCAGCTTCTCGATCAACAACACCTTCACGGTCAACGGCGTGATGGGCGAAGAGGGCGGCTTCCAGAGCCCCGACAAGGCGCGGCCGAACTTCTTCATCCAGGTCGATCCGAAGGAGCAGGTCCTGATCGTCGAAATCTCCAGCGCCGACCTGTCGCGCGCGCTGCAGATCTCCGGCGCGACGAACACCACCGTCGGCCAGCCGGGAGCGCTGCTCCCGGTGGTCCTGACGCTGACCGTCGGCGCGCAGACGTACCTCGTCACCGAGAACTACACGTACACCTCGACCGCCGGCGGTATGGGCACCGGCATGTTCAATCTGAAGAAGGAGCGCGGCCAGATCCGCGACGGGTTCTTCGTGATCGCGCGCGCCTCGGCGCTCGAAGATCCCGAGGGCGACGGCCACTTCTTCGAATTCGAAGGCCTGCTCTCCAAGCCGCTGGCGCAGGTGCTGAACGCGCCCAACGCCGGCACGTTCCGCTTCAAGTTTAACAACGCCGATACCGTGGTCGTTCCGTTCGACCGCATCCTGCGCAACGGCTCCAAGATTTCTTATGAGCAATCGGACCGCGATCTCGGCGGCGTGAAAACGCTGGTCGTGGACGTCGTGACTCGGCGCATGACGCTGCGGACGTGGGATATTCTCGCACGCGAACCCGTCGGAGGAACCGGCCTGCCGCTGCGCGCGCAAGCATTCACCGCGTTCAACTTCGCGGTGCGGCTCGATTTCGATCAGCCCGACGGTTCGACCTTTCAGGTCGTGACCGCCACGCGCCTGACACGGCGCACGCAGGACGACGCGTTCTGGCAGACCGGGCGGCGGAAGAAGCGCCAGTAGCATCGCGTCGGGGTGGCCCGGCTCAACGAGCCGGGTGCCATCGTGGCATGGGCATCTTGCCCATGCTGCCGTTGGGCTTGACGTTGGCCTGCCAACGGCTGCGTTCGGAAAGCGCGTTCGCCAACGGCCGCATGGGCGGGACGCCCATGCCACGGTAGTGCCGGCTCGCTGAGCCGGGCCCAACGCCTGCGCTCACGGCGCCGTATTACTGGTTCCTGATGTCTCCGGCGGTTCGTCGAGCAGCTCCGCGCCCGGATGCGCGGCGTCGGCGGGAACCCCGGGGGCGAGCTTCGATTCATCCGCGGGCTCGGCGGTCAGCCCGTCAACGAAGACATGCGAGCCTTTGTCTTCCTGGGCGCCGGCGTCCTGGATGGCGTCGAGCCGCCGGTGGTACGCGCCGATCAGGTCGCGGCGGCTGAGCAGCCCGATCACGCGGCGCGTGCCGACGAATCCGCGCGGCCGGCGGATGATCGCGGACGTGGACACCGTCTTGCCGGAGTTGCCGCTCTCTTCCACGATCGGGATTTCATCGACGTTCTTGCGCGTGAATTTTCTCAGCGCGTCATCGAGATTCGTCGAAGGCGTGACCGTATCGACCTCCATCGTGCCCAGGTCGCCGGCGACGATCAGGTTTCCGAGGTCCGGCTCGTTCATGATGCGGCGGATATCGCTCAGCGTGAAGACGCCCAGCAGGTAGCCGTCTTCATCGACGATGGGGAAGACCGTGGCCTGCGAGCCGCGGATGCGCTCCAGGATCTTCTTGAACGGCGTGTCGGCCTTGAAGACCTCGGGCTTGTTCGACGGGGTCATCGTGTCGGCGACTCTCATGTCCACGAGGATGTTGACGAGGAAGTCGCCGCGATGCGCGGGCGAGTCGGCGATGCCCGGAACCTGCTCGACATTCATGGTAAACGAGCGGCTGAGGATGTAGGCCGAGGCACAGGTCATCATCAGCGGCACGGCAAGGCCGTAGGAGCCGGTGATCTCGGAGACCATGACCAGGCTGGCGATCGGCGTCTTGGTGCAGGCGGCGAAGACGCCACCCATGCCGACGAGGATCATGCCCGCGCGCGCGCCGGGCGTCATGGCAAGGCTGTCGGGCGTCCAGCCGGCCTCGTGCATGGCGCGAAGAAACTTCGAGTACGCGGCGCCGGTGATGCCGCCCAGGAACAGCGCGGGGAAGAGCAACCCGCCGGATCCGCCGGAGCCGATGGTAAATCCGGTGGCGAGGATCTTCGCCAGCACCACGACGCCGAGGAATGCGGCGACCTTGAATGACACCGCCGGGTCTGTCTGCGTCGTATTCAGCGCGCTGTCGATCACATCCTGAAGATAATGATAGCCTCCGGACATCATGTGCTCGGGCTTCGACGCCCCGAGTACCTGCTGCTTTGGAACTTCGACCATGGCGATCGTCGTCATCAGAATCAGCGCCAGCGCGCCGACCGCCGCGCCGCCGATGGCGGGCTTGGCCAGGCGCGGCAGCGGCAGCTTCTCAAAGAAGCCGTGCTCGATCAGGTGCAGCCCTTTGACAAAGATGAACGCGACCATCGCGCAGAGCAGGCTCAGGATGGCGTAATGGATCAGTTCGAGCGTGCTGCCGCCGACGGAGGGAAAGCTGATGCCGTCCATATGCTGGAACTGCAGGATGCGGCCGTGGCCTTCGATCGCGGTGAAGACCGAGTACGCGGTCACCGAGCTGATGACGCCGGGAATGACAGCATCGTGCTCGAAGTCCGGTTCGCGGTAGAGGAACTCCGCGGCGAAGAGCGCGCCGCCGAGCGGCGCCTTGAAGATGGCGCCGATGCCGCCGGCGACGCCCGCGAGCATCAGGATGCGCCGGTCGCGGATCGAGAGCTTCAGCATCGTGGCCAGCGTGGAGCCGAAGCCCGCGCCGATCTGCGCGATCGGGCCTTCCTTGCCGGCCGAACCGCCGGTGCCGATGGTCAGGATCGAGCAGATGCCTTTGACCAGCGGCACGCGCGCGCGGATGTCGCCCTTGTTGCGATGGAACGCGCGGATCACGGAGTCGGTCCCGTGTCCGCGAGCCTCGGGCGCGAACCAGAACGCAAGTGCCCCCGCGACGCAGGCACCCGCCGCCGGGATCAGCACCAGCAGCCAACCCGGCGTCTCCGGCTTGAAGAGCCAGCCTGTCAGCACTTCATGTTCGAAAAATTTGAGCGCAATATCGAAGAGCACCGCGCCGATGCCTGAGACCGCGCCGACCAGCACGCACAACATCAGCAGGCGAAACCACGAGTCCAGGTGGAAGAACCGGACACCGCGCTCGACAATTTTGGGAAGCTTGGGCATCTAAAGTGAGGTTCCGAGTTCCGGGTTTCGAGTTCCGGGTTTTCGCCGTCGTTTAACTCGGAACCCGAAACCCGGAACCCGAAACCGTTCCTTAAGGTTTGACGATCAGCATCTTCGGCTCGGTGAACACGCGCACCACTTCTTTCACGCCTTCGCGGCCGAATCCGGAATCTTTCACACCGCCGTAAAGCGCCGCGTCGATGCGGAACGCCGTGGGCAAATTGATCAAAATCGCGCCGGCGTCGATATCCCTGAAGCACGTTTCGCTGCTGCGCAGCGACTGCGTGAAGACGCTCGCCTGCAGGCCGTACTTGGACGCGTTCACGAGCGAGATCGCCTCGCCGATGTCCTGGAAACTCTGCAGCGTGACGACCGGGCCGAAGGCTTCCTCGCACGAGAGCGGCTCGTCGGCGGGCACTTTCTCGAGCAGCCACGGCGTGATGAAGCGCTCCGAGCGCCGCTCTCCCTTGACCAGCGCGCCCGCGCCTTTCTTAAGCGCCGACTGCGTCCAGTTGTCGATGCGGTCGGCGGCGGCCTTGTCGATCAGCGGCCCGCCCACGGACTTCTCCTCATCCGGATTGGCGCTGACCGGCGTGTCCGTCAGGATCTTCTCTGCCAGTTTCTGCTCGAACTGCTTGGCGACCGCGCGGTGGACGAGCACGCGCTGCGTCGAGATGCAGACCTGGCCCGAGTAGACGTAGCCGGCCATGGCGATCGCCTTTGCGGCGGCCTCGAGGTCCGCGGACTCATCGACGATCGCCGCCGCGTTGCCGCCGAGTTCCAGCAATACTTTCTGGCGCGGCAGGGCATTTTTCTTGATCGACCAGCCCGCTCGCCCCGAACCCGTGAACGAGACGGCGGCGAACGCGTCGCTCTGGCACAGCGCCTGGCCGGCGGCGAGTCCTCCCGGCAGCACCTGCAGCGCCGCCGGCGGGAAGCCGCTTTGCAATACGATCTCGGCGAGGATCAGCGCCGCGCCCGGACCCTGCGGCGGCGGCTTCAGCACGATCGGGCATCCGGCGGCGAGCGCCGGGGCCACTTTGTGGGCGACGAGGTTGAGCGGGAAGTTGAAGGGCGTGATCCCCAGGATCGGCCCAATCGGAAAATGCTGCACGCGGCCAACCATGCCGGCGCCCTGCGGCTCCTGGTCGGGATAGACGATCTCACCGGGCATGCGCAGCGCTTCTTCGGCGGCGATCTGGAACGTGCGCGCCGCGCGCTGCACTTCCACGCGCGCGAGCACGATGGGCTTGGCGACTTCGTCGCGGATGATGCGGGCGATCTCTTCCCCGCGCTCAAGGAGTTTCGCCGCAATCTTGCGCAGGGCTTCGGAGCGCTGGTTGCCCGTCAACGCGCGCATGGCCGGCGCCGCTTTCGCAGCCGCCTCGCCGTCGGCGCTGGCCTCCGCCACTTCGGCGACGACGCTACCGTTCCAGGGTGAGAGCACCTGCATGCGTTGCGCGCTATCGGTCCAGGCGCCATTCAGGAGAATCTTGAGCTGGCGGGGGGCGATCGTTGTCGTCATTTGCGGCTCCATCGCGGGCATTGTCCCATAAGTCGCATAAGTCCTATAAGTCCTATAAGTCCTATGGACCGGACCTACGCGACCCATGACACCTAAGACCACGCCCACCAGCGAATTTACCATCTAAAGCGGATTTTAAACAGCGAACTACTGCTTGCGGGTGCTGGCGGGCTGCGAGGGCGGCGCGGTCCAATCGTCGTCGTCGACCTTGGTCGGCGTGCGGCGGCCCTTGTAGGGATCCTCGAACTCGGCGCGCTTGTCGGGCGCGGGCGGCGGCGGGACAGGTACATCCTGATCGCGCGGCGTGAGCGGCGGGGGCGGCGCGTTGTCGCGTTTGCGCGCCGGGCCGGTCTTCTTCTTGCTGCGGTTGCGCAGCATCTCCAGCGGATCGAAGTTGCGCTCTTCGGGCGCTTCCTGGTCGTCGCCGGAGACTTCGCCGGCGTCGACCAGCAGATCCTGGCTGGGCACAATCAGGTTGCGGTAGACCAGCGCCGGCTTGACGGTGAAGAACGTCGAGCTCTCGTTCACGTTGCGGTCCACGGCATAGGTGAAAGCGACATCGAGGGCGCCATAGCTGCGCGTAATGGTGATGCGCTCGACCTGGCGGCCCTTCTTGTTGAGCTGCGAGCGGCGCCGTTCCTGGATGCGTTCCATGGCGAAGCCCCAGCGTTCGCTGAGCTGGTACTCGAACTTCACGCGGAACTGGTCGGAGCCGATGATCTTGCGGTTGTCGTTGTCGAAGTTGTAGCGCTCTTCGAAGCGCAGCCGCCAGCGCGTCTGCGGGTCGATCGTGATCGCGTATGCGGCCGTCTCCAGGTTGCCGTCGTCGAGCCCCACGCCAAGGTTGCCGTCGAAGCGCACGACGTCCACCACGCGCAGGAAGCCGTCGAGGCGCAGCAGGTCGGTGGCGTCGCCGTCCAGCAGGCGGTCCTGGTCGCGGGCGCGCGGGAAGTAATCCATCGCCACGTCGAAGCCGGCGAAGTTGACCGTGCGCATGCCGGTGCCGTCACGGTTGGGGCGGCGCGTCTGCACCGTCTGGTCGACAGCGAAGGTGATCTTGTCCACGGGCGTCAGGTCGTCGATGTGGTCAAAGTCCAGGATGTCCTCGGCAGATTCGCGCGTGTCACCCACCGCGCCATAGCTGATCCGCGGCTCGACGATGTGCCGCATGCCGCGCATGCCGAGGGCGTCGTTCTCGAAGTCTTCAAAAGTGCCGTAGAAGCGCGAGGTCATGTCCACGCCGTAAGTCAGCGCGCCCTGGTAGACGCTGTTGCCGGTGCGCGAATTGTCGTAGGCCTGCTGCTGCGTGCCGATGTGCGGGACGACATTGACCGCGCCCACCTTGAACGGCCGGGCCACGTCCACCTTCGCGTAGAGGCGGTTGGCCTCGTGGCTCTCCAGATCGTAGATGCGGCGTTCGAAATCCTTCTCGAGCCGCGCGGCCTGGACTTCGCCCGTCACCACGAAACCGTGGTACAGCGGCGTGGGCGTCAGCGAGTAGGTCAGCGCCGGCTGGTAGTTGGTGAACGTGCCGAAGTCCACCGGGCTGCGCGGCGGCGCGCCGTCGAAGTCCTGGGTGTTGCCGCGGTAGAGCAGTTCCACCGAGTAGTTGTCGCCGGGCTTGCGCACGGACGCCAGCGCCTCGGGCTGGTTGTCGGTCATGTAGTTGTTCTGGAAGTACTCCAGCATGAAGTCGCGGTCGGACTGCTTCTCATACTTCAGGTCTACCTGCAGATTGTCGAGCCCGGCGAAGCGCTTCAGCGGCTGGTGGTGCGCGAAGTCGGCAAGGCCGCGGAATTCGTCGCGGTGTTCGTCAATCTCGAACGACGGCGGGCCGGCATCCTGCAGCTTGCGGCGGCGCGTGAAGAGCAGGTTGGCGTCGAACTGCCGGCGCGGGAAACCGTCGAACTTGGGCTGCACGCGGCGTTCCAGGTCGCGCCGCGCGCGGATGATGTCGTCTTGGCGCGTCGTCTGGATTTCACCCATGCCGTAGAGGCGGATGTGGCCCTGGCCGCGCTCGAAGCGGCCTTTCTCGTCGGCGGACTCCGGCGGGCGCAGGCCGGTCTGCCATTCGAACTCGAATCCGCCGCCGGGACCGCGCTTGTAGCGCTCATCCAGGTCAATGTAGACGCGCGTCGGGTCGAAGAGCTTGTCCTCGCTGCCGCCGAGGCCGTAGCCGATGCGATTGAGAATGAACGGGCCCCAGCGCTTCGAATTTCCGCTGTTGGTTGAGAAGAATGCGTTCTTCTTGATCATGTCGTAGGTGATCGTCGGAAACGGAAAGAGGCTGACGCCGAGAATGTTGATGCGGCCGCGCTTGACCACGATCTTGTGCGGGCGCAGGTCGGTGCGCTCCGGGCGATCGGGGTTGCGGATTTCTTTCATGAAGAATTCGAGCTTGCCGGCCTGCACGCCGTACATGGGATGGACCATGTCGTCGCTGGTGACGAACGCGTCCTCGGCGCTCATATGCATCTTGCTGTGATAGATAACCTTGTGCGCCCGGAAGATGAGGTTCGCGCGCGCCTGCGGATCGTCGACGGGGTCGACGTAGATGCCGAACGGGTCGCGCGAACGCACCGTCGGGACGCCGAGCTTGTCGGGGCTCAGGTGGCGCAGTTTGTCGCGCTCTTCTTCGCGTTCTTCGTCGCGGCTCTTCTTCGGGCCGGCGATGCCAGCCAGCGAATCGGGGGGCGCGGAGACGCGCGCGACGGCGTCGATCAGGTAGCCGACGTCGTTGTTGATGTCGATGTACGCGGTCTCGGCGGCGAGCTCCGATTCGCCGATGCGCAGGCGGATGTTGCCCTCGGCATAGACTTCGCGCGTTTCACGGAAGAAAACGATGTTGTCGGCTTCCAGCTTGATACCCCGGTAGCGCACAAACGCGCTGCCGGAGAGGACGAAGGCCTTCTTGTCGTCGACGAACGACTGCTTGAGCGCGTCCCAGTCCACGTCGCCGGGGAACGGGTCGGTGGTCTTCTTCTGAACCGGCGCTTCCTGGTCAGGATCGGCGGGAGGCGGCGGCACCGTCGGCGGGCCGTCTTCGGCACGGAGTCCCGCCAAGCAGGCCAGCGCCAAGACCAGCAGGCAGGCCGGAAGGCCGCTATGCACAAGGGCGTTTCTGTTCGTCATGAGCCGTAATACATTACGGCAGCTAAGCTTAAATGCAAGCAATATGCAGAGAAGTCCGGCCCGACGAAAACTTTTGCACCTGTTGACCTTGCGACGCATCACAGCAGGACGCGCGCACCGGCGCGGCCTTGCCTCAATTATTGAACTGCTGAGTGTGCGGCTGCGACGCATTCCTCCCCCACCCCCGGCACCCCCGGCCGCTTGATGCCGTACTCCTTCAACCGCTCGTACAGACTGGAGCGGCTGATCTTCAGGTCCCGCGCCACCTTGGCCACGCGCCAGCGATTGGCGCGCAGCGCATTCAGGATCAGCTCTGCTTCGACACCCTTCACCGATCCCCGCAGACCTTCCGCGTTGATGATCGGCACAGACTCGGGCTGAGCCGGCGCGCCGGTGGCCGCCGCAGACGGAAGCTGAGCCGGCGGCGAAAGCTGGCTCATATCCGGCAAATCCTCTACCTGTATCGTCTTGCCGCGGCAGAGTACGAAAGCACATTCCACCGTATTCCGCAACTGGCGGATGTTACCCGGCCAGTTGAACTGGCGCAGCGCTTCCAGCGCCTCGGCGCTGATCGTCTCCGGCCCGTTGCCGAACGTCGTGCGCAGCATGCGGAAGAAATGCCAGACCAGCGGCTCGATGTCCTCTTTGCGCTCGCGCAATGCCGGGACATGGATCGGTACGACGTTGATGCGATAGAAGAGGTCCTCACGGAACCGGCCCTGCGCCACCGCGGCCGGAAGATCCTGGTGCGTGGCGCAGACCAGGCGGAAATCGACGTCGATCGGAGTGATCGAACCGACCCGTTCGATGGTGCGCTCCTGGATCGCGCGCAGCAGCTTGACCTGCAGCGGCAGCGGCAGGTCGCCGATCTCATCGAGGAAGAGCGTTCCGCCGGCGGCGCGCTCAAAGCGGCCCATGTTGCGGCGCTCGGCGCCGGTGAACGAACCCTTCTCGTGTCCGAAGAGTTCCGATTCGATCAGGTGATCCGGCAGCGCGCCGCAGTTGACCTTCACCAGCGCGCCCGCCGCGCGGCGGCTGTGCGTGTGGATGAAGTCGGCCACGACTTCCTTCCCGGTGCCCGACTCACCCAGCAGCAGGACGGAGCAATCTGACACGGCGGCGGAGCGGGCCGTATCGAGGACGCCCTGCATGGCCTCCGACATGAAGACCGGGCCGTTCACGCCCATGCCTGTTGAATAGCGCCGTCCCCGCGCAGCCTGAACCGGCGCCGCCGCCCGCCGCTGCAGCGCCTCCCGGACGGCGTTCAGATAGGTGCTGAGCTGGAATGGCTTCTCCAGAAAACTCACCGCACCTTCACTCATCGCCTTGACCGCGCGGTCGACGGTGCCGAAGGCCGTAATCATGATCACGGCGGGCGGCTGCGGGAGGGTGCGCGTCTTGAAGAGCAGGTCCATGCCGGTCATCTCGGGCATGTTCCAGTCGGAGACCACCAGCGCGACGCTGTTGCGCTGGATGTACTCCCAGGCGCTGAGCGGCGAAGAGAACGCGCGTGCCTCCAGCCCGACCGTGCGCAGCGCGTCCACCTGGACATCAAGGATGCTGGTTTCGTCGTCGACGAGGACGATCTCTCCGCTTGCCATGGACGTGCTCTCCTTAATCGCGTTCGCCGTCACGCGGCAGAACGCTGCCACTGGTGGTGCCTGACCGCAGGTGTTGCCTGACCTGCAGTGAAAAAGCACCTGCCGTGCCATCAGGAAATTTGGCGTTCCGGAATGCGTTTCACAGGAGAGGAGGCGTGGTGCGGACTGAAAATCGTCCGGATTTCCGAACACGCCTGTCCAGAAATCTGGACAGGCACTGAGATGGAATACCTATTGTCGCAGCAGCAGGACGTCGCCTGCCATGATGGTGGTGTGCAGTTGGGCGTCGAGTTCGCTTCCGGAACGGCTCAGCGAAAACCAGGTTACGCTGGCCTTGCCCAACTGCTGCAGAACCTTCCCGATGGAAGCGCCTTCGGGCACCGCGACACTGAAGGCAAGCTTCTTTTCTTCGACGAGGGCCACGGTGATGCAGACCGGCTTGAAGAGCTGCTCGCGCCTCAGCATCCGCGTCGTCCCGCGGCGTGGAGCGCCGGCCTGGCGCTGATTGTCGCGGCTGAGCTTGTATTGCTTGGCCTGTTTGATCAGCGGCAGCATGTCGAGGCGCGAGGGCGGCTTATTCAGGCGCCCATCGAAACACTCCAGGCTGCTCAGGTTAGCCGTGTAAGCGATGAACAGCGTCTTATTGAGGTGATTGCGCAACTGCGTGCAGAGCAACTGGCCGGAGATGTCGGGCAATTCCGGCTCGCACAGGACCAGGTCCGGCCGAAGAGAAAACGCGGTCTCCCAGGCGGTGGCGCCATCGGCCGCGGTCTCCACGCGGTGTCTACGATCCACCCATTTCACCAGTTCCACGGCGACGTCCCGGTACTCTGGAGTTCTGTCGATAACCAATACGCTCACGGCACCCCCTATCGTGATACCCGGAAGTTTTCTGTGTTGGTAGTTGTGCGTACTTGCAAGATGCCACAGATAGTTTCATGGACCTGAGTCGAGCAACATAGCAGGGGTTTCCTCCGCGTGAAATGAATTCTGAAAAGAACTTCGTGAGTTCGTCAGAATTTTTTTTGTAATCGCCGCTCGCGGAAAAATGGCGACACAACGCTGCTTGTCGCTCGCAGAGACATCAAGAATGACCGTTTGCAAATTCCACGCTTTTCATTTTAAGTCCGTGCGAAGGTAAACGATGAAGCGTGTCCCGCAGAGCAAGACAGTATTCGGTGTACCTTTGCCACGCCATCAATCACGAAACTGGACAATGGCAGGCAGAGATACTATGATCTCTTGTCCAGCGATGGCCGATACTATGCCTTTGCGGCGCTTGCTTTAGTCGGGGTTTGGAAGGACTGAGAATGTCCATCGACTCGTCAACCAGTGCCACGTTGCCTGCGGTCAACTCCTGGGCAGTGGCGCGCACCAAGTCGCGCTGCGAGAAAGTCTTCGCCGACTATCTTCTGAGCGTCAACGTGCCCTGCTATCTGCCGCTGCTCTCCAAGCGCCGAGTTTACGGCAGCGCCGTGCGCTTCTCGCACTTGCCGCTCTTCTCGGGCTACGTCTTCTTCGACTCGAGCGCCGCCGACACCTCGACGATCTTCGACTCGCGCAAGATTGCCCAGATTCTCACGCCGCCCGACGCCCGCCAACTGGCGCACGAACTCCAGCAGATCGCCCTCGCGCTGCAGAACGACCAGGGCCTGCGCGAGTCGCGCTTTGGCGAACCCGGCCGGCCGGTCGTGGTGGCGCGCGGTCCGCTGAAGGGCCTGGAAGGCGAACTGGTCCGCATCGGCGGTATCAGCCGCCTGGTCATTCGCGTCTCGTTCCTCGGCAAGGCCGCCGAACTGGAAATCGACGACGCGTTCATTGAACCCGTGAACTGAGGGGCTCGCGACCAATGGGCGAAGTCCCGGACGCCGAGCCTTCGACTCGGTCCGAAAATGCTGAACGCGCGGAGTACGCCGGCTCGTCCGCCGGCGTCGACGGCGCATTCCGCGATCTGCCCCAGAAGCTCTCTTCCACCCTGACCTTCGACAGCGTCACGTTCGAAGGCCTGCCCAGCTCCAAGAAATTCACGCTCTGGTTCCGCCACGGCGCCAAGCGCGTCTTCCATGTGCGTCTGGTCCGCAAGAGCAGCCGCTACCTCGTAGAGATGGGCGGCATGGACCCGTCGCAGGTCCTGAAAAGCGTTCAGGTCTGCCGCGACCACCTGGACCGCTGGTTCGGCATCCGCCCGCAGGAGATCACGGTCTTCGAGAAGCGCAGACGGACGAACAAAGACGCGTCGTGATCTCAAAACTATTGAAAAATGAAAATTGCAAATTCTACATTTCAAATTTGAACAGCCACGACGCTTCGGTCGAAGGACAATTTGAAATGTAGAATTTGCAATTTTCATTTTTCAATAGTTTTTAAGACTCACAACCAGACTGCACTACCACCCGCCTCCTGATCTACCTATAATCCGTCAATGCAGAGTGCCGCCGAATCAACCTCGCCTCATCCCGCCGGCGGTATCCAGCCTCCGTCGCTGATGGAGGGCGGGAATCGTTTCCTGCTGCCCATCCTGATGGTCAGCGGCGCGACAGTGGGAATCATCATCGGCGCGACCTGGGCTGAAGGCTGGACGAAGCCTGACTTCATTGCCATCCGCGGCTTCTTCAAGCTGCTCGCCGACATCCTGCTGAACCTGCTGAAGGCGCTGGTCGTGCCGCTGATCGTCTGCAGCGTGATCCACGCCATGGCCGGGATCGGCGACATCCGCAAAGCCGGAAGGCTGTTCTTCATGACCATCTCGTACTTCATCGTCACGATGATGATGGCCGTCGCGCTGGGCATGGTGCTGGTCAATACGATCAAGCCCGGCGTCGGTGCCAGAACGGAGCTGCGGACGGATGACGCTAAAGCGCGCGCGAAGAGGGCCGACGAAGTGAAGCGCACGCCCGCCGAAGCGATGTACGACGTCGTGCGCAGCATGTTTCCCGCGAACCTGGTCAAGGTCGCCGCCGAGAGCGACGTGCTGGGCCTGATCCTGTTCAGCATTATCTTCGGCGCGATCCTGACCACGATGGGCGAACGCGGCCTGCAGATGGGCCATATTTTTGGGACATTGAATGACGCCTTGATGACCTTCGTCCAACTGGTGATCTGGTTCGCGCCCGTAGGCATCATGGGCCTGGTGGCGGACCGCATTGGATCGCTGGGCGGGTTCGGCGCGATTGCAGGAGAATTGACGCGCCTGGGCTGGTATGCGTTGACCGTGGTGATTGGGCTGCTGATTCACGGTGTGATCGTATTGCCGTCGATCCTGTACTTTGTCACCCGCCGAAACCCGCTGCGCTACGCGGCCAATCAGTTGGAGGCATTGATCTGCGCCTTCAGCACCGCCTCCAGCGCCGCCACGCTGCCGTTGACGATCAAGTGCCTCGAGCAGAACAACAAGATCAGCCCGCGCACCGTCGGCTTCGTCGTGCCGCTGGGCGCAACGGTGAACATGAACGGCACCGCACTTTACGAGGCGGTCGCCGCGATCTTCATTGCGCAGGCGTACGGCAGGGAACTGGCAATGCCGGACCAGTTCCTGATCATGGTAACGGCCACCCTCGCCGCCATCGGCGCCGCGGCGATTCCGGAAGCAGGACTCGTCACGATGGTCGTGGTGTTGGTCGCCGTCGATCTGCCGCTGGAGGGCATCGGCCTGATCCTGGCCATCGACTGGATTATCGACCGCTGCCGCACCACTGTTAATGTGTGGGATGACTGCGTCGCTTCGGCGGTGGTGGAACACTGGACGGAGAAGATGCAGCAGCCCGCGCCGGTGACCAGCCCTCCGCATGTTCCCGTGTTGAAAACGGAAGCCACCGGACAATAGCGGCCTGCCGCCGTTATCAATTAATGGTGGCAAAGCGTAAACAAAGTGCACAGATCGGCGTCGTATCTATGTCAGTAATGCCAGCTTGAAGTGAACTAAGAGTTGGCGCATGAAAATTGCTTCCGTACTGCGGCTCGTTCTCCGGAGAATCGCATGCTTCGAAAAAATCACAGCAGGACCGGTTGGCTGCTAGCAATGGCGCTCGTTTTCAGCGCCTCCGGCACCGCCTGGGGCGAAGCGGCCGTCGCGCCGGCGCTGCCCAACGACGTCAACCCGCTGCCCAAAGACCTCGCCAGCCGCATGAAGAACCTGGTCCGCTCGGCGGAAGATTTCCGCGGGTTGAAATGCCTCCACGGCGTGCCTTCGGGCGCGCTGGGCGAAGAGGTCCTGCGCAAGAAGATGCTCGAAGCCTTCAAAGATGAGCTGCCGCCTGAAAAAATGGCGTACCTCGAACACAGCCTCAAGGCCTTCGGCTTCATCAAGGAGGAGCTCGACCTGTCGAAGTACTATCCCGAGCTGCTGACCAGCCAGGTGGGCGGATTCTACGATCCCAAGAAGCAGTATCTCGTGATCGTGCAGCGCGAAGGCGGGTTGCTGGGCAAGGAAGCGAAGGCGAAGTACGGCGATGACCTCGCCCAGAAGATGGAAGAGACCGTGCTCGTCCACGAACTGACTCACGCCATCCAGGACCAGCACTTCGACCTGAAGAAATTCGCGATCGAGGACCCGCTCTCGGACGCAGGCGCCGCGCGGCTGGCGCTCATCGAAGGCGACGCCACGCTGACGATGTATAACTTCTTCAGCGGGATGAAGCTCGAAGTCGTTCCGGGCATCGAAGAGCTGATGGCCGGGCTGACCAAAGACCCCAAGCAGATGATCGACATGACACCGGACATGCCCGGCGCCAAGGAGATGTCGGAAGCGCCCGCGTGGTTCCGCGACAACCTGCTCTTCAGCTACCTGCAGGGCTACGTCTTCTGCATCAACGTCAAGAAACTCGGCGGCCAGAAGCTGCTCGACCACGCCTTCACCAAGGATCCGCCGAAGTCGACCGAGCAGATCCTGCATCCGGAGAAGTGGCACACCCAGCGCGACGATCCCATCGCAATCGAATGGCCCGACCTGTCGAAGGACCTCGCCGGCTACAAGAAAGTCTCCGAAGCGCAATTGGGCGAACAGAGCATCAAGATCCTGCTGCGCGAAGCCTCACAGAATGAAGCGTCGTCCGCTGAAGCCGCCGCCGGCTGGGGCGGCGACCGCTTCGGTTTGTATGAGAAGGAGAAGGACCGCATCCTGCTCTGGATCACCGAGTGGGACACGGAGGCGGACAGCAAGGAATTCGCGAAGGCCGCGGTGGCGTTGGGCAAGGACTGGAAGATTGAAAGCTCCGGCGCCAAGCGCGTGATCGTGACGCGCGGCGCTGTCGACGTGGCTCTGGCCGCAAGCCTGAAGGAGAAACTGGCCGCCGCCCGCGCCGTCGCGCCGGAGAACAAGAACACCGAGATGGCGCTGCTGCTCAAAGACGCCGGCAAGAAGGCCGGCGGCGAAATGGACCTCGGCGACCTGCTCAACGATCCCAACATGCAGAAGATGCTTGAGAAGTTCATGGGCGGCGACGACGCGGACAAGAAGGACGGTGATAAGGCGGCGGGCGGGCTCGACGTGGCCGAAATGCTCAAGAACCCCGCCGTGCAGGAGATGGTCAAGGGCATGATGACGCAGGACCGGCCCGCCGGCAAAGCGACGGACGACGGCCAGACGTACGTGAACGAACAACTCGGCTTCAGCATCAAGACGCCCACTTCGGGCGAGAACTGGAAGCTCGACCCCAAGCCGCCGATCCCGATGGCCTCGGTGTCGATCGTCAGTCCCGACAATGCCGTGCAGATCGCCGTGGTCAACCAGCCCATGCCCATCGCCGTGCCCATCGAGACGATCGGTCCGATGCTGGAAATGGCGCCCAAGATGATGATGGCCGACTACAAGAAAATCAGCGACAGCGCCATCCAGACCGGCAAGAAGAAGGGTTATGAACTGCAGTACGAGGGCACGCAGCAGGGCGCCAAAATCCGCACGACGCTGCGCGTCTACCTTGAAGGCAACGCCATGATCGTGGTGTCGGCCATGTGCACGAAGGCCAACTGGGCCGCGAATGAAAAGCAGATCAACGAGTCGCTGAACAGTTTCAGCTTCATCGATAAGACGGAGAAGAAAGCTGCGCCGGCACCCAAAGAAGCGCCCGCGGAGAGCCTGAAGGAGTAGTTCGTAGCGGGGGCATCTTGCCCCCGAGTCATATTGAGGACTTTGACGTGGTCCCCGACAAGAGCGAGTTGGAGAAGAAACTTTCTGTCAAACTTCAGCCGTTCAAACTACTTCATGACTCAATAAGCTACGAAGGATATTGGACGGACTCTCTGAGCGAATACAATCCGCGTGCATTTGTCCATGAAAATTGGCGGGACATGCATGAATTAGATATTCGGCTTTTCAGCGGCAATTCGAATATTCTTGGAGAGGACAAACCCTTCAGTCTCGTGTACCTACTTCCAGGGTTTCCCGTCCTCGAGATCTTGAGAATCGCGCAAAGCGGGTTTTGCTGTGATTCGTTGGGCGATGATCCCATCAACGTGGTCAGAGCAAACTTCAAGAAGATATGGGAATTAGCGCCGTTTGAAATCTTGAGCGCAACCGAAACCGGAGTATCTGCGACTTTCCTTCAGAAGATCACACTTAACCAGGTATTCGCCATCGAGGCAATCATTGGCGAGTTCGCGCCTTTCTCTGGTGATCTCGAACGAAAGGGACGTAGAACAGGAGCTGCGCGCAAGACCGGATTTGATGTTGAACTTCGCACTTTGTGATACGGAAATTGTGTTCAGGAAACTAGGGGGCAAGATGCCCCCTCTACGATTTTGAATTCGTGTCTGGCACAAAGCCTCTCGACTCACTTTAATAGCGACTCCGAGTCTCTGAGGTAGCCAGCGTTGGACGTATCCGAAGCCACCGTCGAAAGCAGCCCACCCAACCTCTTCACGCGCCTGCGCCAGAGCGCCGCCGCCAAAGACGCGCTGTACGTCGTCAGCGCGCAAGCGCTGGGCACGCTGATCGCACTGGGCGTCGATGCGCTGCTCTTCCGCACGCTGTCGATGACCGAGCGCGGGATGCTGAGCGCAAGCCTTGCGCTGCAGGCCGTGCTGCTGCTGGTCGCGGACCTTGGGCTTTCGCTGACGACGGTGCGCGTGGGATCCGAGTACGTCGCCAAAGGCATGATCGCCGAAGCCAACACGGTCTTCCGCCGCGCGCTGGTCAACCGGCTGTTGCTCTCGACCGGAATCGGCGCCGCCGCATTTTTTCTCGCAGACCCGCTGACCACGTTTCCCTTGAACGCCGGGAACCGCCTCATGCTGGTCTGGGCCGTCGCGGCGGGGATCATCGGCACTTCCGTGATCGGCTGGGCCGCCGACGTCGCGCAGGCGCGGCGCCGTTTCGGCGCGTACTTCGCGCAGCAGGTCATCGCGGCCGTCTTCCGCGCGTGCATCTGGGTGGCCATGATCTACCGCCTGTCGTCCCTGGATCCCGCGCAGGCCGCGCCGCTCAAGGCCGAACTGTTGCTCTGGGGCCTGGCGATCGCCAGCAGCTTCGCCGGGGCCATCTGCATTTTTCTGCAGGGCGATGCGCTGACGCCGCCGGCGCCGCTGTCGGCTGAGAGCGCCGCGAAGCTCGACGGTGAGCTCTCGCGCTTCGGCCTCTTCGCGGCGCTGACCGTGATTCTCGCCGGCTTCGGCGACAAGCTCGAGATTTTTCTCGTCCAGCATCTGCTCGGCGCCGACGAGACCGCCGTCTACGACGGCGCGCGCCGGCTGGCGATGGTGCTGCCGCTGCTGACCACGGCCATTGCGACGGTGCTGCTGCCGCGCGCCGCCGCGCTGGATTCACTGGAAGCCTGCAAGCGCTACGTCGGCAAGGCGTTCAAGGTCAGCCTGCCGCTGGCGCTCGTCTCCGCCGGCGGGCTGGCGCTGCTGGCGAGCGTACTCGTGCCGCTCTTCTGGAGCGCGAAGTATGACGCGTCCGTTCCCGCTCTGCGCTGGTTATGCTTCGGGTATGCCTTTAATGTGCTGCTCAATCCCGTCGCATTGGTGCTGTATCCGCTGCGGCGCGAAGGAACGCTGCTGGTCCTCAATGCGCTGAGCATTGTCCTGTCGGTCGTGGCAGGCTATCTGCTTATTCCGAAGTACGGGGCCATCGGCGCGGCGTGGTCGGTGGCGGGAGTCAAAGCGGTCATCATGCTGGCGTGCGGCGGCGTGGTGATCTGGGCATTGAAGAATTCTCGCGGCATCGGCACGGAGTCGCCGCCGTCTACGTGACCAGTGGTTCGTCACGTTGAAAATAGGGGTTGACGGGTGAAATCCGCCGGCTGTTGGGCGGATTTCGCCCATCAACTCAATCGTGACGAACCACCAGGACATCATCATGAACGTCGTCATTTCGGGGCCCTTCGGATACGGCTCGCTCTCCGATGAAGCCGTGCTGGCCGGATTGTTGTTTCATCTCAAGAAGCACGGCCACGACGTCACGGTGCTCACGCCCGAGCCGCTCAAGATCGAGGAACTGCACGGCGTCGCCGGCGTGAAGCTGGATTCGCCGGGCAGCCTGCTCTCTACGCCGAAAGCGTGGGAGGCGCTCTCGAAGGCGCACCTGATGGTTCTCGCCGGCGCCGGCATCATCAACGCCACGGGGAAAATTCCCGCGCGCGTCTGGCTTTCGCATCTGGAACATGCCCGCCGCGCCGGCCCCAAGACCGCCGTCGTCGGCGTCGGCGCCGAGGCCATCGCCGATCCGCGCGAACGCGTCCGCGTGCAGCGCCTGCTCCACAATTTCACCGATTACATTTCGACGCGTGATGATGCTTCGAAGGTGGCGCTGACCGCTTACGGCCTCAGCTCGTCGCGCGTGTCGCACAACGGCGACCCGCTCTTCGCGCTCGCGGCCATCAAGACCGAACCGCTGCCGGCGGCCGCGCCGATCGGCATCGTCTTCAGCGCACAGATCCCGCGCAATGAGTTCGCGCCCACCGCCGTGGCGCCGTCGGCGGAGCTCGTCGCTACCACGCGCGAACTGATCAGGCGCCTCATCGACTCCTTCAAGACGGAGGTGCTCGTCTTCCACGACGACCTGCAGAGCATCCGCGAACCGCTGCAATCACTGCCCGACGATCTGCCGGAGGACAGCGTCAGCCTGCAGGCAATCGACTGTCCATTCGAAGATCTATACACGGACCTGGCGCAGTGCGGCGCGGTCTTCAGCTACTCGCTGCATGGCTTGATTCTCGCCGCGTCTGCGGGCGTGCCGGTCGCCGGACTGGCGCAGCCTGGCGCGCAGACGTTCATGAATTCCATCTTCATGAATGATTTCCTGCTGCCCGCTGCTGCGGCGATTGATCCCGCGGTGGCGGAAGCGAAGGTTCGTGCGCTGCTGGATCAGGCGCCGGCGCTGCGTGAAAAAATGAAGGCGAAGATGACCGGCCTCGCGCGCAAGCAGAACCAGGACGCGCGCACGATGGAGCTGCTGGTGCCCAAGCGCGACCGCATGCCGCCGCGCGAGCCAAAACCCAAGCGCAAGCGCGCGAAGAAAGTCGAAGGCGACCCATGGTTCTCGGATGCGGCGATTGAAGATGTGGCCGACGATTTATAGGGCCGACACGCATTTCAGGAACAACGCCGCGGAGTCGGACCACGAAAACTTCGCGGCCTGCTTCAGGCCGGCGGCGCGAAGCTTCTCTCGCAACGCCGGATTCGTTTCCATCGCAATCAGTGCATCGGCGAACTGCTGCTCATCCGCCGGATCGACGTAGCATGCGGCGTCGCCGGCGATCTCGGGGATCGAGGTCTCGCGCGTCGTGATCACTGGACAGCCACAGCACATCGCCTCCAGCGGTGGCAGGCCGTAACCTTCGTACTTCGACGGATAGACCAGCGCCGTCGCGCCCGTGAAGAGCGCGATCAACTGCGCGTCGGTGATGTAGCCACGCTCTTCGAGCGCGCCCATCGCGGCGCCGTCTTCGATCTGGCGTTTGAATTCGTCGGAGAAATAATTTTTCGAGCCGGTCAGGATCAGCCGCTGCTTCAGTTTTCCCTCGCGCTTGAGCTGCAGGAAAACGCGTAGCAGGCCGTCGAGGCCCTTGCGCCGGTCGTAGCCGCCAACGTACAGGAAGTAGCCGCCGGGATTGGGCGGCGGCGTGAAATCGTCCGGGAGCGGGATCGTCGGACCCAGGCGCAAGACCACCGGCTCACTGCGCGCCTTGAAGTGTTTCAATATCTCCTTCTTCGAGAATTCCGAATCGGCGAAGAGCAGGTGCGTGCGATCCAGGTCCTGCTGTATGCGCGCGCGGTAGGTGCTCTCGTCTTCGGAGCTCTTGAAGAAATTCGGGATCAGCAGCGGAAGGACGTCATGCAGCGTCGTCACAACGCGGACGCGCGGGTCAAGTTTCGGGACATTGCCGTTCCATGGAAAATGAATCGCGTCCGACTGCTGCCCACGCACATAGTACGGAAGCAGAAAGCGCCGCCAGATCGTTCCCGGCACGAACGCGCCGCGCTGCAGCGCTTTCACGCCGGCGGGAAGTTCGCACAGCAACGGCTTGCGATGCAGCGCGGTGAACTCCACGTCCGGCCGCGCGCGCAGACAGGCGCGATACAGAAACACGGCCGCCTTGCCGACGCCGGTCAGCGGCTGCTGCAGAACGCTGGCATCGACGAGGATTCTCATTACCGCGGCACCGCCAGAAAATTGTAGCTCATGCCCGCCTGCGTCGTGATGAAACCGTGCTGTTCCAGATAGGAAAGAACGTCGAAGACGCGATGCCCGTACGGCGTGCAGTTGTCCTCGAAGGCTTCGAACAGAATTGTGGGCTTCAGCGCCGCGAGGGCCTTCTCGCCGCCACGGAATGCGTAGAACTCGCCGCCCTCCACGTCGATTTTAATAAAGCCGAGTTGCTCGATCTTCTGCTGTGCAACGAATTCGTCGAGCGTGCCGACCTTGACGTCGATCACGTTCTCCACCTGCGTGCGCCGCGTGTCCTTCAGCCCGCCTGCGCCTTCGCGCCCGGTCGTCGGACAGAAAAATTGCGCCGAGCCGGCCTGCTTTCCCAGCGCGAGGTTGTGGATCCTGATGCGTCCGTCGTCGAGTTCCGGGTTGAGCTTCACGTTTCGCTCCAGCCGCGCGGCCATGCGTGGGTTGGGTTCGAACGCGTGAACAACGCCTTTGGGCCCGACCAGGCGCGCGATCATCAGCGTGAAATATCCGATGTTCGCGCCGATATCGAGTACCGTCATGCCCGGCTTGACGTGCTTTTCAATCAGCGCCGCCTCTTCATGCTCATACTCGCCGAAGTACATCTGCCGCGCGGAGACATCGGTGAAATCGAGCGAGAGTTTGAACTGGTGGACGTCGGCGACGATCGATTTCTGAAACAGGCGCTTGAGCACCGTCCAACGCGCGTGGTAGAGCAGCCCCGGCCTTCCATTCTGCGCCGCCATCTATTGCGAAGCTTTCTGCGCATGCACGCACACTGTTGCCGGACAGATGACCTTCGCCAGCAGTCCGTCGACTGCGTTGAAGACGCGCCGGATGCCCGGTTTTGCCCAGACGCGGTTTGCAACGCGCAGCGGCCGGTAGAGCAGAAACCAGTCGCGCAGAACGCTGTCGGCGTACGCGATCTTTTTCACGCGGAGTCCGGCGCGCTCGATCGTCTCCGAGATCGACGCGCGCGTGTAGCGGCGCAGATGTCCGACTTCCTCATCGTGCCGGTAGCGTCCGGTGAAAAGTTTGCTCACGCGGTACAACGACGAGTACTGCGTCGGCGCCAGCAGCACGACGTGGCCGCCGGGTTTCAGCGCGAAGCGGATCTTCTCCGCGAACTTGGCATCTTCGGGGACGTGCTCAATCACGTGGCTGCAGAGGATGAAGTCGAACGCGTCGGGCGTCGTCCAGTCATTGAGGAAGTCGAGGGACTCGAAGCGTGCGTTGGAAATCTGGTGGTGCTCCGCGCCGCGGCGCGCCAGTTCCACCGCGTTGCGCGCCAGATCGATGCCGAGCACGTCGCAACCCGCGCGCGCCAGGTAGAGGCTCAGGTTCCCATCGTTGCAACCCAGGTCGAGCACCTTCAGTCCCGGTTTCAGGCACGGGCGAATCTGCGCAATGGTCTGCGCGTACATGAAATTGTGCTCGTCGGGAATCGTCGCCAGATTTTCGGCGCGGGCGTAGTTGGTCTCGTAAAAAGCTTTGAGGTCCTGCGGCGACTGCTGGCTTTGCTGCACGGTCATTGAAATAGTCCCACGTGGCGCACGTACTTTATTTGAGTATACTCCAGTTCGCAAACACCAACCATCCATGGAACAGACGCTCGCGTGGCGAAAGTCAGCCTCATTTCGACCGTTTTCAACGAGCGCGAGTCGATCGCCGACTGGCTTGAACGGCTGCGCAAGCAGACGCGCCAACCCGATGAGATCGTGATCTGTGACGCCGGATCCACCGACGGCACCGTCGAAGAGCTGCGCAACTTCGCGCAGGCGCACGGTTCAACGCCGCTCAAGGTCATCGTCAAACCCGGCGCCAACATCGCCGCCGGCCGCAACGCCGCGATCGCTGAGGCGAGCGGCGAAATCATCGCCGTCACCGACGCCGGCTGCCGCCTCGAACTCGACTGGCTGGAGATGATTGTGCGTCCATTCGACGATGCGAAAGTGCGCGCCGTCGCCGGTTACTATCGTTTCGCCGGCGACACGCCGTTTCAGCGCGCAGCCGGGACCTACCTCGGCAGGCCGTGGGAGAATCCGGACTTCCTGCCCTCTTCGCGTTCCATCGCCTTCACGAAAGAAGCATGGAAGGCCGCGGGCGGTTATCCCGAATGGCTGACGCTCGCCGCCGAGGACACGCTTTTCAATGCACTGCTGCAAAAGCAAGGAATCGAATTCACGCGTGCTCCCGCCGCCGTCGTCCACTGGGAGATGCGGCCGCACCTGAGTTCGTTTCTGAAGATGATCCGCCGCAATGCGTTCGGCGACGCGGAGGCGGGGCTGGGCGGCGTGGGCGCGGTCAAGACACTCATCAAGCTGCTGCTTGCGCTGGCGGTGCTCGGCGGGCTGATCTGCGCCGCGGTGACCTTGCCGCCGTTCTTCGTGGCGACGGTCGCGGCGCCGCTGCTGCTGGCAATGGCTGTCCTGCTCATGTTTGTGATGACACGGAACCTGCCGGACGGCGCGAGCGCGAGAGACTTCCTGCTGCTGAAAATCTTCGGCGGACCGGCGTATCTCGTTGGGTATCTCAGCGGTTTGTTTTTCGGAAAGCGGAAGCCGTGAGACTCGTGGGCAGTGTGCCCACGCTACGAAGGAACGAGCACGTCCAGCGCCTTGGGCATCACCTGCAAGCGGCACGGCGTCTCGCAGAGCGCCTCGCCGTCGGCGCAGACGATCAGTGGGCGCTCGGGACTGTCGATCTGCACCCAGCTTGAGGTGAGCATGCTCACCGCCGGATGATTGACGTGGCCGCCGCTGAGCACCCGCGGAAAAATGCGCAGCACGGCAAAGCGCGAGACTTCCTTCACCACGCAAAGCTGGAACAGTCCGTCGTCGAGTTTCGCGCCGGGAGCAATCCGCATCGCGCCTCCGTAGCAGGATGAATTTCCCGTCGCCGCCAGCAGCACGCGCCCGGAGAACTCTCCGAACTCGCCGGTCAGTTTCACCTGCGGCGCCTTGAAGCTCAGCAGCACGCGCGTGGCGGCATACATGTACGCCGCGGTCCCTTTGAGCCACATCTTCCGGTTGGCGACGAAGCGGTCGACTTCAGAATCGAACCCGAGCGTCGCGACGGTCAGGAAGCGCTTGCCGCCCGCCGCGCCGACGTCGACAGTCCTCTTCTTTCCGGCGAGCAGGATCTGCGCCAGTTTCTCCGGCGGGTCCTTCTTCGACATGCCCAGCGCGCGCGCAAAATCGTTGCAGCGTCCGCCGGGAAGAATGCCAAACGCCGCGCGCCTCCCCTTCCCCGCCGCGACTGCGCTCGCGACCTCCTGCAGCGTGCCGTCGCCGCCGCATGCGACGAGCACGCCGGCGCCCTCATTCACTGCTGCGACCGCAAGCTTGTGTGCGTCACCCGCCGCCGTCGTGACGCGAAGCTGCACCGATTTTCCGGCCTGCTTCAACAACCCTTCCACGCGCGTCGCGAGCTCCGGCGCCGACTGCGATCCGGACGTGGGGTTGGCGATGATGACGAAATCAGGCATATCAACCTATGGTTTACAGTTTTCGGTTTCCGCTTTCAGTTAACGGAAAACTGAAAACCGCAAACTGAAAACCATCCGTTAGCGCACTTCCCACATCGAGATCGGCGGGCTGTGCACGACTGAGACCGTCGCGGCCGGACCGTGCTTCGAGCGGCCCATCGCGATCGCTTCCTCGACGGTCGGCGCCGTCACCCACCCCAGCCGCGCCGCCGCCTCAGGGCTGGTCGGATTCACGGAAATCACCTGGCCGACGTGCTGCATGCCGTGGCAGCCCCAGTTCCACATCGAGATCGCGTGAAAGCCGTGGTACGCGTTGTTGTAACGGTACGCCTTGATGTAGCGCTCGTCGTTGGCGAGCTGGTCCGACCAGCGGCGGTCCACTTCATACGGATCGCGCGTCTCCTGCAGCTTGTCGAAGAGCTCGATGTAGCTGGGATGATGGATCGCGTTGAATTTGTTCTCCATCGGATGAATGAAAATGATCGTGCCGCCCTGCTTCACGATCGGCTGGTTCTTGTAGAAGTTGAACATGTAGCCCAGGCCCATCGCGTAGACCAGGATCGGGTTCATGATCGAGTGAACGCTGTAAGGCATCACATACGGAATCGGCATCACGACGATGTCCGACTGGCCCTGGATCTGGATGAGCTGCTGCTTGTAGACATTCTCGAGCGTCTTCTGATGCACGGGTTCCGTGTCGCCGGCGTGGATTCCGGTGACGCCGTAGGGCGCCTTCACGCCAAAGAAAATCTTGCGGTTCATCGCCAAGGGCGTGCGGTCGAGGAAGTGTTTGTTCACACTCGCATTGATCTTATCGATGATCGACCACGTCGATTCCTGCGTCTGCATGTATTTCAGGTACCACGGGAAGGTGTTGGTGTTCACCGTGGTCTCGATGTGAAAGATGCGGACGTGCTTCTTCACGTAGCGGCCGATGCGGTCCATGGCGCGGTGCATCTTACTGCGCGGCGGATCGTTGAAGCTGCGCGAATGAATCTGATGGTCGCAGTTGTGGTTCGAGCGCACGCACTTGTACGTCGCCAGTCCCACGCCGACGGATTTGTGCCCGCCGTTCAACGCGATCAGGTTCAGGTTCGCATAGATGAGCAGGTCGGAGGTGGCGGAGCGCTTGTGGATCTCGACGACCTCATTGTGATCCGTATGGCCAAGAACGACGTTGTCGTCCTTGTCCTCGGCGTCGTAGTTGTAGAGCGTCCGCTTGCTCCAGTGCGCGTTGTAGATGCGGCTGCCGAGCATCTCCTTCACTTCCCAATCGTGCATGTGGCGGTGCAGGCAGACGGCGATGACGATGTGAACGTCGGTCACGCCCGCCGCGGCGAGGCGTTCGAGCAGCACCTCCACCATGATCTGGCGGCAGTCGGGCGAACGCATCTTCGGCAGCGAGAGGGAGATGTCGTCGACGGCGATGGTGACCTTCATCCCCGGCTTCAGGTACGCGCGGAGCGGGTCCATGCCGATGGGGTTGTCGAGAGCCTTCTCAACTTCAGCGCGAAAATTTTCAAACGCAGGCAGCGGCGGGCGCGGGTAAAGCACGCGCGTGCCAACCGGCATCTGCGCGAACACAAAGCGCTCTCCGTTCGCGAGGAACAGCGGGCCGTCGCCCTCTTCGACAATCTTGACCAGACCTTCCGCATCGATGCTGTGCATGGTGTGATCCAGTAGCGCAAGCTTTAGCTTGCGCTCCATCGCCTTGAGTACTCAAACCTCGCGCCGGCTGAAGCCAGCGCTACTCCTCCGCGTATTGCGGATTTCCCAGCGCGGCGCAGTGGCCGTCGGTGAAGCGGTAATGCTCCTGGTACTGATTCGAAAACGTCTGGCGGAACTTGAGGCTGCGGTGCTGGTCCTTCGACGGCTTGAAATGGCCCATGGCAATCGCCCATTCGTAGACCGGCGAGTCGACTTCGTAGCAGGTCAGCGATCCCGTGAGCTGCTCGTCATGAATGTAGCGGTGCGCGAGCGTCAGCGACGACCAGACGCCCATCGGGAAGTGCCCCTTGTCGCCCATGAAGACCCAGACCAGCATCCCGCCCATCGCCAGCGGTGCGTCTTCCTTCGGTTCGTGCTTCTTCGCCATTACGTCCCAATCTCGAACACAGTTTTAAAAGCGCCCGACTTCCCCGCGTGAAACGCGCTCTCCAGCGCCGACTGGTACGCATCAAGCGGAAACTTGCGGTTCACCAGTTCCCTCAGCCGCGAACCGTCCCGCTGCAAAAACTCCATCGCCAGCGCCATCGTCTTCACACGACCACTATTCGCCGTTGACTCCGGACTCCGGACCCCGGACCCCGGACTCCCTTCCTCCCAGCCGTACGCGTACGCGCCCTGCACACGCAGTTCTTTGTACCACACACTGGTCCAATCGACGCCGGAAGGAATTCCGGGCATGCCAGCGAGCACCAGGGTTCCGCGCGGCCGCGTCAGCCGCATGCTGTCGTCGATGGAGTCGCTCGACCCAACGCAGTCGATCACGCAGTCAGCGCCGCCGAGCAGCACGGGCTTGCCGATCTCGGGACGGTACAGGGCGGGTCCGGCGTCCGGGGTGCGGGGTCCGGAGTCCGTGCGTTCGAGCGTCCACTTGTAGAGCTCTTCGCTGGTGCGTCCGCGAAAGATGTCGTCCGCGCCCAACGTTTTTGCCATGTCGGCTTGATGCTGATAACGCGCGGCGGCGAGCACCTTTCCTTTTCCACCCGCCATGCGGTAGGCGCTGATCGTCAACAGTCCAATCGTGCCGCAGCCGAGGACCAGGACGGTGCTCTGCGAATCCATCGGCGCTTTGAGCGCCGCATGGATCGCGCAGGCATATGGCTCGGCGAGCACGGCTTCCTCGTCGCTCAGCTTTTCAGGGACGGCGTGAAGCTGACAGTGGTGCGCGACGACGGTCGCGGCGCTCCAGCCCCCGCCGGTGCTGCTGCAGTAACCGGTCTGGATGCCGCCTTTGATGCTGCCGCGCAGGATGTTCTCGCAATGAGCGTAGTGGCCGAGGCTGCAGGGACGGCACGGCGGCGTGATGCCGCGAACTTCGCAGCACAGCGCCGGTTCGATGACGACGCGCGCGCCGCTCTGCCAATTTCTTGGAACGTCGCTGCCGGTCTCGACGATCTCGCCGACGACTTCATGTCCGAGAATGAACGGTGTCGAGACGAAGGGCGAAAAATACGGGCTGCCTTTGCAGGCGATGGCGGAGAGATCGGAGCCGCACACGCCGCTCAACCGCGTGCGGATGCGCACCCAGCTCGGCGACGGCAGCGGCGGTGGCGCGACGTCCGCAAGATGAATGCACGATAACCCTCCGCTGGCCACCGACGACCAGCGTGCCGCGAGCGCGCGGACCAGCAGCCAGCGCGGCACGGAACGGAAGAACTCCACAGCCTTGGGCATAAGTCACACAAGAGTAGCGCAAGCTTTAGCTTGCGCAAATCCGACGGCCCGCAGACTCATCCACGCAAAATATATGTTGCCACACGCACACGTGCAGGCATGATATTCAGCCTGCTGGAACGAACCCATACTCAAGTCTACTAAAGGAGGGGCGGGACATGGCCATTTCAGAGAAGGAAGCCATTGCCAGTTTGCGCGTGCTGGTCGCGGTCGCGAAGGCCGACGGAAAGCTGCATGACGAAGAACGGTTCTCGTTGGAGAATGCTCTCGCCGGCGTCAAGTTGCCCGCGGGCGCGACGCTCAAGAACCTGCTCGACGAAGAAGTCAACCTGGACGTGCAGCTCAAAGACATTACCAGCAGCGAAGGACAGGAGGCCATCTACACCTCCGCCTACGCCATGGCCTACGCCGACGGCGCCTGCGATGCATCAGAGAAGAAGATCCTCGACCACATCCAGCAGACCTACAAGCTGCCTGAAGACAAGACCTCGATCGTCGGCCGTCTCTTCGCGGAAGCGAAGGACACGATGCTGCCCTCGAACATCGCGCAGATCAGCGACCCGGCCAAGCGCGCCGCCGAGGTCAAGGAAGACACGCTGAAGTACTCGATCCTGAGCGCCGTGCTGGGCGCCTTCCCGGTGCCGGGGCTTTCGATCGTCACCGACATCGCCGTGATCGGCCTGCAGGTGAAGCTGATCCGCGACATCGGCCAGTACTACGGCCACAAGATCGACAAAGCCGCGGCCAAATCGCTGCTGCTGGGCGTCGGCGTGGGCGCGGGCGCGCGCATCGCCATCAGCAACCTGGCGAAGTTCGTGCCTGGCTTCGGCAGCGCGGTCGGCGCGACGACGTCCTTCGCGGCGACTTACGCCGTCGGCAAGATGGCCGTCTCGTACTTTGAAAACGGCTGCAAGGCCGACATGGCGACGCTGAAGAAGGCCTTCGTCGCCGCGCAGAAGGAAGGCAAGGACGCCTACGCGCAGAACAAGGACACCATCGCCGCAAAGGGCAAGGAGAAGCAGGACAAGATCAAGTCGCTCTCCGAGCAGCGCAAGGCGGGCAAGCTTTCTCAGGAAGAGTACGAGAAGCAGCTCGACGCGTTGGCGTAAGAACACCTTCGTCTCGCGCAAAGCCGCAAAGACGCAAAGGACCCGCTTTTTCCTTGCGTCCTTTGCGGCTTTGCGCGAGACAACCTTTAGATGCTCTCACTCCTCTACAAAATCCTGGTGCTGCTGGTGCTTTTCGCGGGCGGCTACCTGCTGATGCGTTACGGCATGGCCATCGACGAGAAAATTTCCTTCTGCGTTGCAGTCATCGGCATGCCATTGGTAACGTTGGTGCTTTGGTTCGTGGAATATCGTGGGAAGAAGTTCAAGTAGCGCCGCGGTTGTTCAAATTTGAAATGTAGAATTTGCAATTTTCAATTTTCAATCGTTCTGCTGTAAGCTGGGCGCTCAAGATGCCAGACCCCACCCACAAACCAGCCGCCTTCACGCTCGTCGAGGTCCTGACGGTCCTCGCCATCATCATGGTCCTGATGTCGATCGTGATCTGGTTCGTGAGCGGTTCGCAGCGCACGGTGAAGCTCAAGTCGGCGCGCGCGGAGATTCTCGTGCTGCAGTCGGCGCTGGAGCGCTACCGCGAGATCTACGGGCGCTGGCCGGACCGGACCCTGCCCGATCCGAAGGGGCCGCTCAAGAATTACGAGGTCGTCCGGCTGCTGCGCAACTGGCGCGTCGATGTGCCGCTGAGCGACCCGGCCGGCCGCGACAAGACCTTCGCGCGCGACCCGATGGTCGACAAGCTCGACGCGCGGCAACTGGACGCGGCCGGCAACTGGCGCGACCCGTGGGGCAGCGCCTACGCGATCGGCGTCCTTCCCGACAATGTCTGGCGCGTGTACCAGCGGATCGCGCAGTCGAAGAAAGCCGGCACGCCCTACACCCCCGACGCCGATGAAGCCGCGGCCATCGCGCCCTACGGCGCCGATGAGCGGCACGCGCTGTACTGGGTCAACGCGGTGAAGTCGCAGGTGAACATCTACAGTTACGGCCCGGACAAGATCTGCGATTGGGGCTACAGCTTCGGGGATGGCTCGGGCTACACCCGCGGCGCGTGGGATTATCATGCGAGCGGAGATAAGGACGCGACGCCGGTGGGTGAGCGCGGCGATGACGTGCGGCCTTGACGAGAAGTCATTTCCTGGCGCAGCGCTTGCCTCTTTTTGAAAAGTTCATGATTATCTGGAAGGCTGCGCCGTCATCTGTACGGTTTGTGGCCATTTGATGGAGGGAAAACCGATGCGATATGCTGTGCCCGCGCTGCTCATGCTGGTGACGCTTTCATCGCAGGCGTTCGACATGCCTGTCCCCAAGCGCGCGAAAGAGGAATGGCGCGAGGCCATCACCGCGGCGCTGGCGAAGAAGGCCAACATCGACTTCGACAAGAAGCCGCTGGCCGACTGCATCACGGCGATCAAGGAACTCAGCGGCGTGAATTTCGTCATCGATCCGACCATCGCGCCCAAGCCCGGCCCCGAGGTGACGCTGAAGCAGAAGGACATGCTGGTCTCCGAAGCGCTCAAGCAGGTGCTGGCCAAAGACGCCCTGGAGTCGCAGGTCAAGGACGGCGTCATCTTCGTCTATCACCCGAAGAAGACCGACATGGAGATGCTGCGTCCGGAGGACCTGCACGTTGCCCGCATGCTGGATGGCCGCCAGGAGCGCCTCGATTTCCAGCCCAGCAAGGAGGCCGCGGGCGAGCTGCTGAAGCAGTTGACCGAGCCCTCCGGCATCACCATGAAGATGGCCGACGAGTTGAAGAAAGTGCCGATCACGCTGGACCTGAAGAACATCCACCTCGGCCACGCGCTGCGCTGGCTGTACCGATTCGCCGGCGGAATGATTGACGTGAAGACAGATGGGATGACGGTGGTGAAGCGGGGGAAGTAACGCGAGGGCGGAATGGGATGCACTATATAACCGCGCTCGTTGGCAAGTTGCCGATTGACGAAGCTGAGGCCGTTAAGTATGACCTGCCGATATTTAAGGAAAACGGATTTGCAATCGTGGCGCTAAACGTGAACCACTCCGATTATTGGACAGAAAAGCTCAATTGTCCTAGAGTCGGCAGCACCCAAATAATTCTCGATTGTGGTGTGACCCACTTGTTTGCCAGGGCTCTGTTTGGAGATCGTCCGTTCGCCATTATCTCGACAGATTACTTCGGTGGGTATGGCGATCAGAGCGCAGCCGTCTATGAGGGCAATGCTGTAGTCTTCCAGAAGACGTCAACGACGCCGGGGGCGATAAATGAGGCGTTAAAGAGAATTGGGGTGAAACGAGGTTGGTTTTCTGACGAGTTCACCGCATTGAACCTGGCGAAGTATCGCTGCTTTGACAAATTTTTTAAGAAGTATGAGTCGCCGAAATGAAGCAATGATTGCTTTGACACCGATCTCGGTTACACCTTCTTCTAATCTACGCCTTGAGATACGCCTTCCAATGCGCTTCTATCCGGCCTCGCCTCCCGGCGTCACGCTGACCGAACTCCTCGTCGTCATCGCGATCATTTCGATTCTGACGGCGCTGCTGGTGGGATTTCTGCGCCAGCCGTTGAAACAGCGCCAGGTGCTGGAAGCGACTTCGATGGTCAATGACATGGCGCTGGCGCTGAAGAAGCTCAAGGAGGATTGCCAGTGCGAGGATCTCTTCGCGCGCGGGACTGACGGAAAAAAAGTCGTGGATCTCTTCGACACAGATGCGGCGATCAAGGAACTGGCGCCGTCTCGGAGCGAATGGGCGGGGTTTGCGCCGCGGCTCAACGTTAAGAAAATTCCGTATATGGAGTTCAAGCAGCGTACGTTGAAAGGCGGACAGCTTCAGGATCCGTGGGGCAACCCGTACCGCTACCTCGTCTACGTGCATGAAGCCAACGGCTGGCCGTATGAGACGGAGGCGATCTACAGCAGCGGGCCGGACGGCATCGCACAGAACCCGGACGACATCGTCCGCATCGTTCAGGAGTTTCCGGCGCAGGCGAAGAAGGATGACTCGAGCAAACCGGCGCGGACGCTGGACGAGCTCAAGAGCACGTGCGGTTGGATCGATAGACCGGATGGCTGGAAATGAGACGAACCCGCGGCTTCACGCTGATCGAACTGCTCACGGTCGTCGGCATCATCGCGCTGCTGCTGGGGCTGGTCGTCGCGGTGCTCGGGCCGGCGCGGGAGAAGGCCAAGCGCGCGCAGGTGCTCAACCTGATCAAGAACATCGAGGGCGCGGCGAAGGTCTTCCAGCTTGCCTACAATCGCTGGCCGTGGGACGTGGAAGGCAAGACGCTGGCGGTGAAACTCAACGCGAACGATATTTTTGTGGAGCTCAGCCCCGCCAATGCCTCTCTAAAACCTGCATCGTACGCGCCGCTGTTCAACCGGCAGCGCGCGGAGTATCTCGCCATCGCGCCCAACTGGATCAAGGACGGCAAAGTGGTCGATGCGTGGGGCAATGAACTGGAATTCTTCTGGAATCCGGAGACACGATCCATTGTAATCGTCTCTCCGGGTAAGGACAAAACGAACGACACGATCGATCTTAGCGGCGACGGCAAGATCAAGAGCACCGCCGCGCAGTCCGACGACCTCAGCAATCTGTAGTAGCGCAAGCTTTAGCTTGCGCAAAATCTCAGAAGGATGCGCAAGCCAAAGCCTGCGCTACTCAAGAAGGAAGCATTCATGTCAGCAGACCACGGCCACGATTCACACGACAGCCACGGGCACGACGCTCACGGCCACGATGCCGGCCACGGCCATGATGAGCACGGCGGCCATGGGCACGGACACGAAGAACGCTGGGGCGACTACAACGCGCAACCGCCGGGCCCCAGCCCGCTGCCGACTGTCAGTGGTATATGGCTGGCCGGTTTCGGCGTGGCCCTGTTCGCGCTGCTGGCCGCGATCACGCTCGCCAGTTTCAGCATCAGCCACGCGCAGCCGCATGAAGAGCACGCGGAGGGCGCGCATGACGAACACGCGGAGCATGGCGAAAAGCACGAGTGAGTGATTGTCTCAAGGGGAGTTAGCTGTGCGCCATTCATCCCCACGCGCATTCTCGATGCTCGAACTGCTGGTCGTCATCTGCATCATCATCTCACTCTTGACGCTCGGCGCGGTGGCGCTGCACTCGCTGATCTCGCGCAGCAACATCCGGTTGGGGCAGCAGACGGTTATCTCGGCGATGAGCTGGGCGCGGCAGCACGCCATCACGCACCGCACGCGCTGCATCGTCGAGATCGTCGCCATCGACGACAACGCCGCCGCGCGGCCTGCCACGCCCGGCACGCCTTACACCACGGCCGCCGACGGTCCCGACGACAAGATCCGCATCATCGCACTGCGCAGCCTGCTGATTCCTGAGTCAGGCATCACCAGGCACGTGCTCGACGCTGATGTGCTCAAGGAGTACACGCTGCCGCCGGCGCTGGTCTTCGACGATGACAAGGGCGCGGCGCGCTTCTATCCGGACAATGCGGAACTGGAGTGCGACCTCGACGGCGACCGTGTCCCGGACGCGGCGAAGTCGCGGCGGATCTTCTTCGAATTTCATCCGGACGGCACCTGCCGGACGGAATGCAGCAATCCCGCGGGCGCACCCGGCCGGAAGAACGCGGTGCGCATCAAGGATCTCACCTCGGGCGAGAACAGCACGATCTACGTTTTTCCGAACACGGGGTTCGCGAAGAGCCTGTGATTGAGGAATGACAGGCTGTGCACCGTCGCTAATCACAGATTTAACGTGAATTCGGCCGGCTCTTTTATATCGTTGTGGATGTCCCGCACCTTATTGCATCCTGAGGAACTGCTTGTATGCGCGTCCGCGGCTTTTCGCTGCTGGAGATCATCGTGGCGATGGCGGTCTTCGCCGTCGGCGCGTTGTCGGCGATCTCGCTCTTCGGCAACAGCATGAAGGCGGCGAAGCAGGCCAAGGACGAGAACCTGGTCTCATTGCTGGAGCGCGAGATCCGGGTGCGCTGCCAGTTCGCGGCCTTGCGCGCCTATGAAGGCGACCCGCCCGTCAGCACGTTCGACCGTTCCGATTGGCTGTTGCGCGACCCGGTTGCGCCCGATGACCCGGGAACGCCGGTGCGGCTCGATGGAGGCGGCGGGGGCGGCTCAACCGACACCGAAGCGTTAAACGCACAGCGCTGGGAGATCGTGCGGCAGCGCTTCGACGATGCCGGCGGCGACGGCGGACGCTGGGACGACCAGCCGGCGCATGCCAACTGGCAATTCCGGCTGCGAACGGTGCTTCCGGCGGAGGTCGAGAGCAACCAACTGGTCGACTTCGATGGCTACGACGTCTGGGACAAGAGCACCAAACAGCTCTCGGCCAACATCATGTCCGATGAGATCGGACACGATCCGGCGGGAACCGGCAAGCCGCCGCATTCGCCGGTAAAGCCGCCGGCCTCCGCGCGTGCCACGCCGCCGCCGGGAGCCGTCAATGCGGGCTACTTCGGTCCGCCACGCACGAGCCACGGAGTGGCTTTCGATCCGCGCGGCATGCGCTTCCATCTCAAACGCATCAAATGCGTGATCGGCTGGGACCTCAACAATTCGCGCGACATTTACTCAGGCGTGCACCACACGTTTTATTTCACGCTCTACAACCCGGATCTGCAGAAGAAGCGGTGAGCGGATGGCCCGGCGCGGATATACGATCGTCGAACTCGTCGTTGCGATGAGTATATTTCTGATCATTGTGGTGACCGTCTTCTATTTCTATATGAACTTCAGCAACGGCCTGCAGAAGGCTGCGAAGGAAATCGAGATGCTGTCGTCGATCCGCACGGCGTCGGCGGCGATCGAGAAGCAACTCCGCAACATCGTCATGAAGTCCGGTTACGTCCCCGGAGACACGCCGGAATTCAAGGCGCTCAGCGCCGGGATGTTTCGCATCCAGTGGCCCGGCGCCGAGAACCACCTCAATGGCTACGCCGGCGGCGCGTACCAGGACGGCAGGTGCCGCTACCTCGGCTTCTACACGAGCAGCGACGGCGCGCACACGGACCGCATCGAATACTGGTTCAACCCCGCCGAACCGAAGGCGCTCTGCGCCAATGGCGCCGACGACGATGCGGACGACAATCCCGACGACGTGGCCAACCCGCTGCACACGATGCGTGACGACCGCGGCCGGCTGATGATGCGGCGCGTGCGCGACACGGAGATATCTTATGCGCAGTTCGCGGCCGCCGATTCAGCGGACGCTCCCGGCTTTCCGGCGTACCGCGCGCCGCGCCTGACCGGCGCCGCGGGCAGCGAGCCCGACCCGGGCGAGATCGTGCTCGAAGGCATCAACGACATCTATTTCGAGTTTCTCTACAGCAAGATGGAGGCAGACGGCGCTGGAGGGACGGGCTTGAAGTTCCGCTGCGCCCAGCGCTGGCCGGTCAGCGCGGATCTCGCCGATTCGCGCAAGGACGACACGGCAGAGCTGTGGCCGCGCGATAGTTCGGATGGACGCACGCCGCGCGGCGTGTCGTTCCTGACACTGCCGCTGGCAGTGCGCGTGACCTACGAAGTGCAGTTCGGCGCCGAAACGCGCCACTATCAGCAGACCCTGCCGCTGCCGCAGTCTCAATGGACCGAATTTACCCGCCGCAGAAACTGAAGGCTTTCCGCCTCGCCGCGAGTTGTATTTTGAAGAAGCAACTCCCGGAAGCGTCTAAAGTTAGAACCCATCTCTCCGCATGGAATTTGATGCTTCGGAACCAATTTGGCGGCGTGCGTTGAAGCCTTTCGCCGAACAAGTAAAGTAGCGGGGCTGTTGAGCAGTTTGACCTTGGCTTACTGACTCGGGACGACGCCATTTACCCCGTTTTGATCGACGAGGGGCGGCGTACCGATCGAAGGAACGATGCAGCAAGAGTACGTGTTTGTCGGCTCGCAGGGAAGTTTTCCTGTGCCGCCTGGCGAGAGCCGGATTGGCAGCGACGCGGCGTGCCAGATCTGCATCCGCGGCGATGGCGTGCTGCCCATTCATGCCTACCTGCGCATGGACGGCGAGAAACTGCTGATCCGCCCGTTCGAAGGCGGCGGCTCATCCGATCGCGGCGAAGCGACCGTCACCGTCAACGGCAAGCCCCTGACTGGCCCCGTCACCATCGGCGGCGGCCAGGAGATCGCCATCGGCGGCGAGAAGATGCGCGTGCTGGTGCAGTCGGCGAAACGGCCGTCGCTGTGGAGCCGGCGCTGGTTTCGCAGCATCACTTACACGCTCAGCGGCATCGCCGCCCTGCTGCTGGTCGCATACCTCGTTCTCGTCTTCCTGCTGCTCGATGACGCCTCGATGAAAGTTTACGTCTCCAAATGGGTCCGCACGCACCTCTCGCGCGAGGACTCCGACTTTGATTCGGTCCAGGTGAACCTGTTCCAAGGCACCCTGGAGCTGAAGGACCTTCGCATCAAGGATCGCTACAACGTCTCCAGTACCGCAACGCCCCTGATCAGCGTTCCCACCGTCCGGATCGCGCTGGACGTCTGGCCGTACATTCGCAGCGGCTTTCGCGAATACTCAAACCTGAAGATCCAGCTTGATCGGCCCGAAGTCGTGATCGAGCGCTCCAAGACGGACGGCACGTTCAATATCGAGGACATCGTCGACAAGTACCGCCGCGTTCAGAAGCAGCTCCCGGTCGATCAGCTCGACTTCACGCTCGCGGTGAACGGCGGATCTGTGCTGCTCAGCGACGGCTACACCAACATCGGCGACACCAAGCTGGAGAACATCGACCTGCTGCTGCGCGGGCCCGGCGGCGGGCAGCCGCTGGCCATCGAAAGATGCACGATGGCTGTCACCGCGACGCCCAAGCCGCTCAAGCCCGGCGCGTTGAAACTCTCGGGCAGCATCAACCTGTTTGATACCACCTTCAAGATCGACAGCGGCAAGGTCACCTCGCAGGACCTGCAGCTCGACATGGAGCAGTTCGATCTCGCGCGCATCTTCGAGCACTTCGGCTACGCGTGGGAGCCGTACGCCGCGGAGTTCAAAGTGGTGCTGGGAAAGCCGATCAATGGCCGCGTCAACCTGAAGCTCAAGGGGCTGCAGCAGGTCCTGGCGCAGGGCAGCGTGACCAGCGAAAGCCTGCTCTCGATCAAGGAGAAGGACCGCCCGGCGCTGGGCAACATTCCGATGTGGTTCGACTTCGATTCACTGATGCTCGACGACGGCAAGGGCTATAAGCCGCACGACCTGAACGTGACGCTGCGCAGCGGCTCGCAGAAGGATCCCTACCTGACCTTCCGCGCGATCGGCAAGCTCAACCCCGGCGGCACCAGCAACTACACGATGGGCTTCGAGTGCACGCTGCAGGACCTGCTGAGCACCGATGTCGGCAAGCGCCTGGGCCTGGAAGGCCGCATGGGCGGGCGGCTGAACGGCAACGCGACGCTGATCCGCAATCCAGAGGGCCAGCTCAAGATCGACGCGAAGATGGGCAGCAGCGACAGCTACGTGATGGTCTCCGACCCCGCCGATGCGGACAAGCCGCCGGAGAAGCGCAAGCCGCCCGTGCGCCAGAACCTGCCGCTGAACTTCGACTGCTACGCCAACGCCGAACCCAACCCCGGCGGCGGCATCTCGCACATCAACATCCAGAGCTTCAACCTGAGCGCGCCGTCGTTCCAGGCCACCAGCGGCGTGGAGGGCGTGATCAAGGGCCTCGGCCCCAACGAGAAGCTCAACGCGCACGCCCAGTTCATCCTGAAACTGAAAGGGCGCGAGTTCTGGGCGGAGTTCGCGCCGATCCTCGCGCTCTTTGGCTTCAACCGCCCCATCGAAGAGACGCTGGACCTGAAGGTCACCGTCGTCACCAGCGCCGAGAAGGAGGGCGTGGTGACCCTGGCCGCGGAAGGCACCTCCGCGCGGCAATGGGGCCCGGATGAAGCGCCGGTGCAGCTCAACTCCATCGTCGACTACGACGCCAACGCCGCGAGCCCCAGGACCGGCGCGTCGCCGCCGTACCTCACGCTGGTCCTGCACGTGGCTTCGCCCAAGAACAAGCCGATCGACGTGCGTATCAAAGCGACCTGCGGGCGCAGCGACCAGACGGAGGTGATCGTCATCGAGGGCTTCGACAAGGACACCGGCCGGCCGCTGCTGGTGAACTCCGACATCGTCACGTTGCGGGAGCGCTTCGAGCCGTATATCGAGTCGTGGCTGAAAGCGCGTGATGACGCCGCGCGTACGCCGCCGGAGAGCGGCTGGCTGCAGTTCTACCGCGCGACGCGCTTCAGCGGCGAGCTGGAGCAGTTTGGCCGCATCACGATCCAGCGCATGCTCAATCCGAAGAATCCGGAGCCGGACAAGGTCGACTTCGAACTGGACATCGCGGGCAAGAACTTCAACGTCGACATGCCCTACGACGGCTTCCGCGCCAGGAAACCGGAAGAAGGCGGGGCCACGACAGGCCGCTTCACCTGGCAGGAGCCGGTTCCAGAGATCAAGCTCAAGGGCAGCTACCTGCAGCGCTTCGCCACGACGAAGGAAGAGCCGGACAAAGAACGCCTGACGATTGAAAAGATGAAGGTCAACGGGCGGCTGGGCGGCTTCGAGCTTACGCTGCGCGACCTGGACCTGTTCAAGCTCGCGAACCTGCGCGGGATTCGGAACATCGCGTGGACGGACCTCGCGGCGGGG